>Ga0307507_10000580_pt1 | contig 78544 bp, 35 predicted proteins | sample 7_EM_MG_FD_207223 | JGI IMG/M metagenome (GOLD analysis project Ga0307507, IMG submission 207223) | Populus trichocarpa ectomycorrhiza microbial communities from riparian zone in the Pacific Northwest, United States - 7_EM | ecosystem: Host-associated > Plants > Roots > Unclassified | place...
GTATCCCTACTTTATTAGCTTATCTACTATTACTAAAATCGCGTTATAATCTTGTCCTATAATAGGATCTCTTAACTTTGGTAACTTAATAATAAAGTCCTATAATATAACCTCCTATAGTCTTCCTGGTGTCTTAACAGGTTATAGCCCTCTATACGGCTTATACCTTATTAGTTTATTCCTTTAGTAATCTAGATATTCCTTTATAACTTATCTTACTAGTCCCCAGATTCCTTAAATAATATACTCCTCTTAAAGTCTTAACACTAAGCCTATAGCTCTATTATGTCCTTATATTATTCCCTTATAAAATTCCTTAATAAATTCTTCTGCGATAGACTTAGGCATATATATTACTTCTCTGTTTTTGTATTACTTTAAGTCTAGATCCTCTACCTATACTTCTTAGATCTTTTATATCCAATTACTTTCTAGTAATTTATAGATCTGACTTTCCTTAATTACTGTAATCTTTAAATAATTATACCTAATTAATCTATCTTAATCCCTTTATAACAAAGCTCCTAATAGCTTTTTATTACTTTATAGTTTAGCTTTTCTGCTTAGAGCGTCTACTCATATATTGTCTATACCCTTAGTATACTAAATTTCAAAATAGTATTCTATAAGTATTTCCGCCCATCTAACCTGTCTTTAGTTAAGTTCCTTTATTATTAGGAATCCTATAAGGTTCTTATAATCCGTCTTAACTATAAATGGTTTCTCTATGCCTTATAAGAATGCTCTCTATTTCTTAAGTACTATAACTATACCTAATAACTCTTTGTTATAGATGTTATAGTTTAACTCTGGTAGTGTTATCTTTTAACTATAGTATGCCACTAGGTGCCATCCGTCTTAATATTTCTATAGAAAGTACGCTCCTAGTATAAAGTCTAATGCATCCATTTCTATAACCGTCTCTAGACCTAGTTAATAGATCTTAAGAACTAGCTCCTAGGTAAACAACTCTTTAATTCTCTTAAATAGTTCTTATTACTCCTTTCCCTATACCTACAGTTCTTCTTTTTTTATTAGCCGCGTAAATGGCTTAATGTCCTATAACTATTGCGCTATAAACCTTCTATAGTAATTATAAAACCCTAGGAACGATCTTAACTACATAACGTTCTCTAGTTTTTGCCAATTCATTATAGCCTCAATCTTCTTTAGATCTATGCTAAGTTGGCCTAGTTTAATAATAAATCCAACAAAATTAGTCTTCCTGGTAAAGAACTCGCATTTCTTAATTGCTACTAGCATCTGTTCTTCTTATAGTCTCTTTAAGACCTATTTAATATGTTCTCTATATTCTTCCTTACTCTCTAAGTAGATGATAATGTCATTAAGGTATACCATAATAAATTCATCTAAGTGTTCTCCTAATACACTATTAATTCGCTTCTAGAACGTTACTAGTACGTTTATAAGCCTAAATTATATAACTAATGGCTTATATAGTCCTTCTTTTAACCTAAAGGCTGCCTTCTATTTATCACCTTCCTTAATTCTAATCTGGTGGTATACCCATCTTAGATCTATCTTTATAAAGATCTTTACATTACCTATCCTGTCTTAGATTTTGCTAATTAAGGGTAAAGGATATCTATCCTTCCTAGTAATGCTATTTAACTGTCTGTAGTCTATATATATCCTAAGTTTTCCATTTTTCTTTAGGATAAATAACACTAGATATTCTGCTGATGACTATAATAGTCTAATATATCCCTTTTATAAGTTCTTCTGGATAAACTCCTTAAGCGCTACTAACTCTGTTTCAGTAAGCTTATAGATTAAAAAGAACTTTAGACTTATTCCCTCTTCTAATTCTATTTTATAGTCCCAAGCTATATACTCTAACAGCTTTTTACTCTCTAGTGACTATAACTTTTTACCATACTTGTGGTATCTCTTTAGTATATAACTTAAGCCTCACTCAGTCTCTTTATATGTCGCTTTAACTTAGTACTATACCAACTTGGTTTACTATCGCACTTTATATTATTATGTATCCTTAATATTAACTTAACCTATAACCTAATTGATCTTTAGATTATACTTCTGTAATTAAGGCATTCCTAGTATCGCCTTATCCTATCCTAACAGTAGGATATTAAAAGACATTCTAACTGGTCTCCCTTTAATAGTTATCTAAATAGGTCCTGTTTTAAGATTAATAATGCCTCCTTTATAGGCTATCTAATCTCCTAAAATTGTTATAAGTGGATACGGGTATTTCTTCTGTCTATGTAGTAACCCCATCCTTTCCACTGCTTTTGGTAATATATGGTTCCTAGTTACTCCACTATCTACTAACACTTTAAACTACTAATCTTGCCACTTTACTCTTAAATTTAGGTATTATCCTTAAATTCCTTTAAGGGTCTAAGGTTCTAATACTAGTTCCCTCTAGTTCTATACGCCTCCCCTTTTCCTAACTGTTAGCTGCTTAATCCTGCTTATACTTAGTCTAACTTTAGCCAATTCTTAGTTTATTTCTTTTCCTCTATATACTATAGATAAGTGTTCTCTAGGTACTCCCACTACTATTATCTATCTAGGTACTCTTCCATAAGGAATCTTCCTAGTTAAAGTATTAAGTCTCCTTAACCTTATACTTCTACTGGGTACCAACTATATATATACTTAGCGTTCCTAAACCACTTTTTCTTTAGTGCCTAATATATCCTTACTGGGTACTTCTGGTTCTTGTCTTTGGGTGCTCTATACATATTATATATATTATCCATACAAGCTATCTACGATAGTGTATAATGCGCTACATATTTTAGGTTAACTCTTAGTTTGTCTTTATTCTTAAGTTTAAACCTATACCAGGTTAACCTGACCACTAGTATCTCTGCTGCAGGTATTAAAATTTATTACTTATTTCTCTAGTCCCTAGATCCCTTTTTTAGGTTCCTTAACATTATAATTAACACTTCTTTAATATAACTCATGCGTTTCTCCGTAATAGGTTAGTCTTAGACAACTTTTTTATCTAGCCACATATAAAAATCTTCCTATTTATTACTGTGTCGTTGCCTATACCACTTTCCATATAGCTGGTTTAGTGTATATGGTTTATCCGTTAGAAAGTACCTTATTATCGCTATATTATAACATTCTTTAGTATGTCTTTCTTTAAACCTAGTTAGAATATTTAGATCCTCTTCTTATTCTAGTTCGTCTAACTATTTTGCCCTAGGTGTCCCTATACTTGGCCTATTAGTAACTCTTTATATAGGTGCTCTATTTCTTATATAACTTGGCGTAGCTAATCTCTTATCTAGCTTTTACTCTTGCTATATAATAATTCTTGTCCTAAACTTATCTATAGTTTCTTATTTTCTACATCTTGCAGCTGGATCTTTGTAGTCGTCTTACTTTTTAATCCTAGTATTAACTGTTCGATCTTTAGGCTAAATATTATATTTACCTAGGATTGCTAACGTTCTTATTTATTCTCCAAATTTATAGTTCTTAAACTTGCGTCCTATACTTATTCGTTTGTTACTAAATTAAGTTACTACCCTTTCCTATTAGTTTTTGTCCATTGTGGGTCCTTAGATATGTCTTATCTCACTTTAAGAATCTTAAGCTTTTCTTATCTCTTCTTAAGAATCTTAAGCCTATGGCCTTTTGCCTTTATTAAGTGATAAGCTAGCACTAGTAGTTGTCTGCTTGCTTAGTTTCTTCTAAATATTACTCCTATTGTCTTATAAAGCGATAGAAATTGTATCTAATGGTGTTATAATATCCGTTACTAAACCTCATTTAGTAATGGTCTTAGTCTCTACTTTTGTTGCGTTATTAAGGTTTAAGTGCTCCTAGTTAGCCTCCTTTTCGTCCTCATCGCTAATAATTAATAAGTACTCTAACTCTATTATTATTACTGCTAATCTTTATCCATATATTGCTGTAATATCTTAATCTAGCTTATAGAGTTAATCTTGTTCTTTGTCTAACTCTCTGGTTTTTTAAAGTCCTTTTAACTCTGGCTTTTATGGCTAATAGCTTGCGCCATACTTAGCGTCCTTATGAATTTAGCATGCGTTATTATAACAATACGCAAAACTATTAATTAAACATTCTTTTATTCCTCGCAGTGCACCGTCGTCCTTCTATATATATATGCCGTCTGCTAGTCTAGTTCCCTTTACCGCGTAGTTACTCTAACCACCTCTATAGTCTCTAGCAAAATAACCCTATTTTCCGCAATTTATACAAGCTCTATCTTTAAACCATCTTTTTTACTATAGAGTCCGCCTAAATATCTTCTGCTGCTGAGATCCCTGGTTTAGCCTCTGCTCCTAGGTCCTTTAATTACTTAATCCTTAACCTCTGGGTTTCTATAGTTTCTTTTCCCACCTTCAGGTTTCTTTGGTACCACTTAGGTCTATTAGCTCCGCGCTATTCTATAGTTTTTAACTCTATGTCTGTTATTACGTACTCTGCGCCTTATATAACTATAGAACTCTATCTTGCCCTCTTTTAGCTTGTTCCCTTTAGTAGATTCTATTATTAATCTTTATTAACTAATCTATTAACTCTTTTAGAGTATCCGCATCTTCTATTAGAATAATTGTGTCCTAGACTTTAGCCTTAAGTCCCTGTTTATACTATACTATAAGCGCCCTATTATTCCACTTAACCTATATAGCTAGTGTTTAAAACTGTGTTATATACTCAATTACTAAAGTGCGTTGTACTAAGTTCTAAAGCTTTTGTTCCGCTATAGTTATAGCCTCCAGGTCTCTAAATATCTACATTAGTTGCTCTGCGAACCCGTTCTAACTAGTAAATATATACCGTACATCCTAGTTAGTAGTTGTTATGCTATTGGCCTATATTTCCGTGAGATACAGCTTAAACCACTTAAGTGCCCTCCCTGTTAAGAACAATTCTGCATAGGCTACTTGGTCTAATAATGTTACTAACTTCGCTCCTTCCTATACTACCTTAAAGTGCATTTATATAAGAAATCCCTTAAGCTTCAACTTCTCTCCAGAGAATTATTTAATTAAAGGTAACTTAATCTTTACCGCTCTAATTCTATTAATGCGTTCTTTAAGTATCCTATTATTATCTTGTAAGTAATTAACTATTTCCTATAACTGACCTCTTGTAACCACTTGAGAATCCCTATTGTCCATACTAGTATCACCTGGCCCTAAGGTTGTGGCTCCCATTGACGCCGTTATAACTGGTGCTACTCTTAGTGGTATATTGTTTGAGTTTATTCTAATACCATAACCTTGGTAGTGAATGTGTAATAGAACCTTGTAGCTTAGACTACGGTGGGTTCTGTTATTAGGCTAGGTATATAGGTACAATAAAAACAACAACGTAATAATAACTGGTAGAGTAGTTGCCCAATAGACTAACTCTAATTATATTCTGAGATTTACTACAAGGAGAGAACTATCTACAGTAGGGACTGAGGTCCTTTAAATACACAACTATACTCCTAAGAAATCCTCTCTTATACATAAGGTATGTGTTGTCTATATTAAACGTAACGTCCCTTCCGTTTAATACAGTTAATACGTTTAACACCACGTGACCTTGGTTACCATTCCTTGTTACATGGTTCCACCGGATCTATTCTGGACCGTGCCTGTATTAACCAACTAGCTTCCGCCGACTCTTCTCCAAGTAGTCGTAACATTGTACTTAAAGCGTTTATAACACTATAGGATTATATAAAAGCTTAGTATAGTTGTCTTAGATAATGCAGGAATAAATAATACTCTTTATTGTATAATTAAAAAGTATATAAAAGAGGAGGAGGCTATTATATGGAAATCTTTATACAAATAAATCCGTTATAATGGCCATATTATTAATCTTGCTGTTTAAGCCTTTCTTTTTAAGGTTAAAGTTAAGTAGATTAATTTATATAGAGCTAAAGATAAAAAAAAAAAAAATTTTAAGATATGGGCGCCCTTAGAAAGCTCTATAATATTATTATATATATACGAAGCTCTTCTGGCCGTATAAGTGCTATTAAAGAGCTAGCAGGAAGACGAATTCCACTTAATAATTATATAAGATGGAATAGCTGGTATAAGATATTGTAGGTTGCTATTTAATATAAGCCTATAATAGATTAATATATAAAAAAGTACGGCTTAAATAAAGATTTTCTAAATCCTATAGACTAGAAACAGCTTTATATAATAATAGGCTTTCTTCTTATCTTTAAGAAAGCAACTCTTATAACTTAAGGGCATAATACAACAATCTTAGATATACTTTTTCAAATGGACCTCCTTATACACCACTTTAAAAATATCTTAGTAAGGCATATATATTTAGAGGGAGTATATATATGCTAATATTATACAATAGGAAGATTATAAAGAAGATAAATTCTTTTATAAGCGGATTAAGGCTAGTTGGGAGGTATTTAATAAATACTACCTAAAGTCTAATAAGTTCCTGCTATATACTGTAGCAATTATTCTTTATCTATAATATTATACGGAGTATATTAAAGCAAATTAGAGTAAGAAGTGGCGAAAGCCAGCGCTTAATGCAGTAGAGTAACTTTGGAATGAGTATTGAAGTTAGTATTAAGGCCCTCAGCCTTTACTATAAGCATTAAGTACTACATTAATTATATAAGAAGGCCTTATTTAAAGAAGATCTTAATTTATATAAGCAGCTTATTAAGAACCTTAATAAGTTTAATCGCCTAAAGAGCCAAGATGAGTATAAGAACTATATCGCTAAGAACCCACTTTATATTAAGGTTTCTCCTCTTAAATAGTAGTATTAAGATAAGCAACGTAAGCGTTAGCCATAACTCTTATTAATGGCTATTAATATTCTATTAATTCCAGCTATAAGTAATAAACTAAAGCGGATATTTTTAGGGGCATGTTATACGGTTTTATGGGAGCGAGTAAAACTTGGGGTTAATATAATTAAGATACTTAAATACTTAAAGCATTAGAAGCAGAATTAAATGGCAATAGAAGAGTTCTAATAGAAGAGTTAATTGTATAGATAAGAAAGGAAAAAAAGAATACTCTAAGCTAGATACAGAATAGAATAGAATATATATACATATTTCTTCGTACGGCACGTAATTGTACATTCCTTCTTTATATAGTACTTTACCTTATTTAACCTCTCCTCTTCCTTTATTTTTAACCTAGCTACCACTATAACTAGTTCTAGCTTATTAGCTACTATTAACATATAAGTGTCCTGGCTTTATATAAGCATTACCTAAGCCTCTAACCTTACTAATATACTCTTAACCGCTTGCCTTATATAAGTATTAAGCACTAACAAGTAAAGCAGTAATAGTATTACTATTACCATAACTACCACTACCACCACCACTAGCTCATTAACTACCAATATATAAGTATTCTTACTTTATATAAGCATTGCTTAAGCCTCGCTCTTTACTAATTTACACTAGTTGCTTGCTTTATACGAATACTAACATATATATAGGGCCCTTATTCTCTAGGATGCCGCCACCGCCACCTAAGCCCTTACTGCCGCCGCCTAGAACCCCTAAGCCCCCATCCTCTTTATAGAATAGCAGCAGTTGGCCCTATATATACATAGTCTATAGGGCCGAGCACTTCTAGCCCTTTCTAGGTAGGATGTGGTGTTTATACGCGGGAGTATTTACCTATATTAAATAGAAATGCATTAGCCCTTATACGTTAACGCCATCCTTATATAATCTTGTGGAAGGGTAGTAGATTAACTTTACCAGCGGTGCCGCGGCACTATGCTAGGCCTACAACCCTTCCTATCGTGCCATTAGGCTAACAGTCACTTCAGCAGTTACTACGCTAATTATAAATAGCCTAACTATACTAGTTAGTGCACTGTATAAGACGGGGGTAATAATATACCTATTCTAGCTAACCGTGGCTTGCCCCTAGTAGGGAGAGGGGGGTCTAGAACGGCGACAGATCCTCTTTTAATAGAGGATAATAAGCCTAGGGCTACGGCCCAAAATGCAATTATTTTAGCTTAGGTATGTACAAATTTTCTTTCTTATATACATTAGCATATATCTAACTATTGGGATTATTAGCAGCAACCTGCATATACCTAGCTGGTTAAGGGTGTCTCCAGCACCTAGATCTAATCTATACCTCTACGTGGTATCTAGGATAAGTAGCTATATAGCAAAACTAAACAGATTACTATGTATACAGTTATATAAGTTTATTTTATTTTAATATTGCAGAAATATAATTTTCCAGTCTATATTGGCCAATAACCGATATTGGATTGACATTGTATTTGCTTATTTTTATCTAGTCTGGCTAGAGGTTCTCCAATACGCCTCTTTAGTCTCTACTAAGGGATCTATTAGTTGACGTGGTAATATAAACAGTATCAGACGAGGAGATAACGGGTAAAAAAGAAGATAAAAAGGACGGAGGAATCTCTAGTAGGTGTTAATCAAGCAATATTAACGGCTAGTTTTTATTACCTAAAGATTGCGTTATATAACAATATTTAGGAACGCAAATATATACCCCATCCCATACTCATATTGCTACTAAATATTTTAGACTTCGCACTTGGAGCTACTTATAATAGGTATTTCTAGAATATCTGCCGGTTTAAAGCTCTATAATTAAATATTATTAACATTATATATAGGGGTCGTCAATTAAGCTCCCGGGACATAATTTTTAAAGTTTAATACTATACCACTATTATAACCTTCTTGCAGTAACCGAGCTACCCCTAATCTCCTCCCCTACCTCTCCTCCTCTACCTCCCCTCCCTTTCATTGCTTGGCGCTAAGCTATTGCTTTATTGCTAAGCCATCGCATCGTTATACGTCGGAACTAGTAGGCAATAATATAGTTACTTAATTATGTTAGGCGTCGCTACTGTAGCCGCACCGCCTCCGCCTATTAGGGGGAGGTGTCTCAGTATATAGTTATATCTTTTCTTACACGCGTATTTAATCGAGTTAGGGTAGTAGACTTTAATTCCAGCCATACGGCGATTTAGTTATTAGGCATTAAAAATATTTAGTATATATAGCTTTAAATTGGAATTATAATCTACTATATCAGATTCTACGTAGAGGGCTTTACATTAAAGCTCTGTAGTCTAAATATGTACTAGATTTATAAGCAATGATCTTTAAGCCTAGCTTAAGTAGGGCGCCTTGGTTACCGCAGTAGATCCTTACCTAGCGGTAACTGAGGCGCCTTAATCTTACTACTACTTCTAAATTAAACAAAAGTTCTATAGAGGGGGGGTCTCCCCCTGGAAAACCTTATATCTATATATATATTAATATATTAATTAAACTCTATATATAAGGCTCTAAGTTAAAGCTATTAAACTTGGGTTAAAATTTACGTAGGGTACCTAACGTTCCGCATGTTTACCTATTACCGACTGAGTGGCAATATCGACCTGGTGGCAATTGAGTAACAGTTACAAATCGTCGTCAGCGTCGCTGTTAGTCTTTTGCCATCTACCTTATGTATATAGAGAGCTTCTAGAGCCAGCTTCAATCGACAGAGTTCTTATGAGTGAGTTGTCCATCCGACACATCGCATAAGTGGAAGGTTATCTATAATTCTATAGAGCGATTTTTGCGATATCGGCAGGGGTAAAAATATTATCATATAAACGGGTCGTAGATTGGTGAAAATTTTCAACGGTCGGCTAAGTCTTGATTAAGTTTTATTATAAAGATTGGATTATAATGCCGTGACTTATTTTAAAAAAAAACAATCTCTTGGCGCTCTTGGCGCCTTCTATAACTGGTCAATGTGGTCATAACAACCTCTCACAAACCCACATCAAGCCCTAGTTCAATCTCCATGGTATGCCACATTGTCTCGGTCATCGTGAACGTATCATATTCAATCCTGGAGCCGGATCTCAGATAGAACTCTCAGCCCTAGCAGCACTACTGCTTTCACTGCTCCCTCTGCTCCCACCACGCTTGCCTCGTCCCCTAGGCGATGAACCACGGATCGGTAGCGTAGCGTTGGAGAGCACTGGTGTCACGTTCGGAGCTAGCCCACCACGTCTCTGATTCACGCCACCTCGACCCCAATCAGCGCCGCGCTGGAACCCGCGGCCACGAGCCCGCTCATTCCCTCTCCCACGGTCACTCCACCCGCCCCTAGCGCCCCTCCCCCGACCTCTCTCACCACTGTTACCATAAGCAAGGCTAGTACCAACTTGTCCCTGCCCCTGTCCTTGCACCTGCCTCACCAACCCAGGCACTTCCTCAATCTTCCCCGGCGCCCCACCATCCCCTTGCTCGCCCTCACTCCATCCCTCCGCCTCCTCCAACACCCTCCTCGTCGCCTCCCCCGTCGCCTCCACAATCTTCTCAATCTTCTCCTCCTCCCTTCTCTTCACCACCTCCCTACTACCCCTCTCCCCCGCCTCCCTCACACAGATCGCCAGCAAGGCTTGCAGCGTATACCTCGCATCATTCCCCGCATTATGCAGATGCCACGCCGGGACATCGAACACATACAACACCGCGCCCAGCGCGCGAGGGTTCGCCTCGCGCTTCCAGGCGCGATAGAGCGACGCCGTATCGAGGATCTCGACGAGATTAGGCAGCTTAGACCGGTCGAGCGGATCATACCCGAGCTGCTCCAGATACGCGATATCCTGCGCGGGATCATGGCCCAGCAGGACGACATTGCGCTCCTCCCTCCCCTCTGCTCCCGCAGGGGCGTTCCGCAACGCGGCAGCCTCGTCGGTGGATAGTGGGCGTGAGTACGGCGGCTTGAAGCAGGAGGCGATGATGGCGGGGGCGTCGGCGAGGCTGAGGGGCTCGGAGTCCCCGAACTCGAACCGGTCGGCGCAGCCGGAGACGAAATCGCGGTTGTGCAGGTGGGCGTGCTCGGCGATGCGGAAGTGGCGGGCGCGGATGCAGGGTAGCCAATCTGCGCCGTCTGGGCCTGGGGCGAGCGAGGCGAGGTCCTGTGTGTCGAGGGTTGCGATGCCAATTTCGGTGATTAGGCGGTGGTTGCGCTCGTAGGCTTCGATGTCGACGGCGATGATGATGGGGGTGGAGTCGAAGGGGTAGGGGGCTGGGAGGGATGGGTTGATGGGTGGGCAGTGCAGCGCGTCGTAGCGGGCGGTTTGGGCGGTTTGGAGTTCGGTCCAGGAGAGGGTGGAGTTTTGGAGGGGGTCGGGGACTGGGTGCTGTCAGATGCGCGTTCCAGGAAGTCATTATCTCTAAACGGTGAGAACAGGATACTTACTGTTCTCAAGCTTCGGATGGAGACCAAGATAGCGTTGGGCTCTCTTGAGCTGCTGGCCCATGTTCTTTTGCTTCAAAACACGCTCCTCCTTCTTTTTGGCCTTGATAGCCTTGCTTTTAGCTTTATTGAGCTCCGCGATATCGTCCATCATCTGCTTGAATACCTCGAGGGTGCGCTGGTCGGGCGGAGGAGCATGGCCTTCACCAGGAGCCGTGAATGTATGCCCAGGTGCGTTCGCCGACATGTTGTCGAATTCAGCTTTCGAAGAGCTACGTCCTAGATAACGGGGTGTAAGTCGTGGATGGTTGGGGAATTTTATCACGAGGCCTTCCGCGCGGTTGTAAGCGGTGATCTTTAGTCCGAGATCCTGGAACTCTATGTTGATGTCGGCCAACAAAGTTTGCAACTGATCCTCGCGGATTAAAATAAGAGGTTTGGAATCATCAGTGGGCCAGATGTAGTACCTATAGACAGTCAGTTTCTGTGAATTGCACCCGGTTCTCACGAAATTGTGAGAAGTTGCTTCCAGAGGTTACCAGGCGAACTTACAAGTCCCATTCACGCATCCAGAATTTACCAGCGTCAAAGAACTTGCTAGCAATACGCTGTGAATCACGCTGGTTGACGAATTTGTATGGGTACTTGCTGATGGGGAGGATGGGGCTGAAGGGTTGGTCTGGAGAGGCTAGAGCTCCGCGCTCAAGACAGGTGTCTGGAAGCTGGCTCATTGATGGCACAATTTCCTTGTCTGCACGCCAACCGCTTTTGACATCTTTTAACAGCACGAATCGACGCTCTAAGTTGACTTCGGGTTCGGGCTGGGGAATGCGGACAAACCGACGTTCGAGTTCGGCGTCTGGCGCTTGCTCTGATTCGGGCTCTGACTCGTAGTTATCGCATTCAGGAGCAGTCAAGTTTTGTGAGCTGTCGAGGAGGGGAAGTGTATGCGTGTCAATAGCCGTTGCTGGTGTCGCTTCAGAATGAGAAGGAACTTCTGAGGGGATTGGCACGCCGCCAATGGATTCCTCGTCGTCAGATATCGCCAACTGAGGCGAAATATCAGGAAGCGCCTCTAGATCTGCTTTAATCAGCCTCTGAAGTCTTTCAAGTCGTAAAGCTGTTGACATATTGAAGAAATCGTAGAAATTGCAGGTTGAGAAGTTGATGCTGATTCATGCGGCTACCCGGCGAATCATACGCAAGGGAGTCCTCTGTCGGCCCGATGCAGAAGTACTTGCAATCAACCAAATGAATGTAGGTGAAGGACCTGATGAGTTTGATGAAGTAGACGAAGTGGAGTTGGACGGGTAATGAGAGGTTGAGTCAGGGAAAGCGGACTCACGTGCCTAAGCTGGCGTCACAATGCTATTCGAACAACAATGAAGCTTGAGTAAACTGAGCAATTGATTTTACTATTGTTAGCGTGGCTCAGGAGGTATTGTCTGCTTTAATCGTGAAGCATATGAGCTCTATGGGTACTTCAGTGAAGGCTTCACCAAATAACCCCATACAAAGAGCAGATGTGTTCTATAGTACCCTGTCTTTATTAGGACTAGGAGATTTCGAGACACTTGAATATTTGTATATTTAATACAAATAAAGTCCGGCTAGAATACTAGCATCAATGCACTTGAAGTCCCCTTTCCTAGCAATAACAGGGTCATAGATGAGGAATGTGTCTTCGCAACCTGCGACTTCGCTATAGAGTCATGAGTAGCGCTCAAGACCTGGTTTTGAGCTTCCTGTTGCTTTGGGGATCTTCAATCCCTTCATCTAAATGCAAATGGAATTGTGCGGTGACACATATGTCGTGATGAGGGGCAGCAGGTTCAGGTAAGGTTTGATGCCAAGGGTGGTGAAGCCGAAGTTCCCCCACAATGGCGACAACAGCCACGGTGTTGCGCCTGGAGCTTCATATACAGTAGAGACGCCATTCCCACTATCCACCACCACCCACCACCGCCATCATCTCCGCGAAAAGTCCACTCCGATTCTGCTCTACTCCATCATCGACGCGTGGTTGGATTGTCTGACGCGCTCGTCTGGCGACACTTCTCCACACAGCCATCCACGATGCGCTATGTCTGAAGTCACCATGTCGAATGCGCTATCCGACATGACGCCCCAACCACCATCCAATCCAGATGCGCAAACTACCGTGAACGATTTCCTCGACTATACGGAGTTCTTTCCGTCAGACCTACTTCGCTCCCTCACCCTGATCGGCAAACTAGACACTAGCTACCTGGATACAACTGCCAAAGTTCACGAGCTCACCAAGACTTACGGCAACCTCCCCAAGCTCCCTGCGAATGAACGTCCCGACCCTCAAACCCTACGCAAGGACATTTCTGTCGCTCTCGACCATGCTATATATTGCAGAGAGTCCACATATGCCGAAGCCGCGCGACTGTACGAGGTTGCTGAGCGCCACTGCCACCGCCTAGCCACAATCAAGAGAAAGCTCCAGGCGCTTCCCCAACCTCCCTCACGAGATCCCACGCCTGCGCCAGTGTCCCCACAGAATACACGATCTATAAACAGAAACTTCGAGAGAACACCTCGATTACACTTGCATTTTGATGGAACGCGCCAACCTCCAAGACCAACGTGCTCTGCGGCCAGGCCAAGAGATGGCAGTCGGAAGAGAACAATACCAGGGGATAGTCAACCGCAGAATCCAGACTCTCCCGCTGCAAGCTCCGTCTCGAGATGGGAGGACTCACCTCCCGGTTCGCCAATGGGATCGGTGATCGACATATCAACTCAAAACCGGGTCAAGGTACCAAAACCGCCTAAGCCGCCAAAGATTAAGGTGCCCAAAACGCCGCGTGTACGGCCGCCTGGAGTTATGGGGACAAATGTCCACAGTCAAATTGCGGGAATCTCTACAAGCAATGCTCTAGCCAAGCTCTCACCTCCACCACCTGATGCCAAGCCTGGCAGCAAGTTCGCTCCCTGGTTTAAGCTCACCGAGTACGAGATGGCGGTTCTGCGGAAGCAAATGAAGAAAAATGCCATCTGGAGCCCAAGCGATACCATGATTCGCCGTGAATTGCAGAAGAAGGGACGTGGTCGGGAGAATTATGAAAGAGAAAAGGCACGCACTGAGTCTACCGGAGAGTCTCTTCTTGATGAAGAAGCCGGTGATCGTACCAATAAGAAAGGACCACTCGCGCCGGGTGAGATTAGTTCCGATACTTGGGGCAAGGAGGATTCGCAGCTTGTAAACCGAGGCATGAAGCTGAACGAGGCCAAGAAACTTAAGAAAGAAAGTCTCTTACGTGAACAGGCCATGCGAGATGCTATGGAAATCGAAGACGCCAGCCGAAAAGTCATGGAGGCTGGGAACATGATGAAGAATGTCTTTTTCAACCACTCAACTAGAGATAGCGTCACCGTCACCCCTATCTCCGAGAAGAAAAAGGAAACTCCCAAATCAGTGAACAAGAAGCGTAGGCGAGAACAAACACCTGAAGCACCGCCAAGCGAAACCAGAGAGCAATCCGTCGGTGCTCAAGACAGTATAGCCAAACCATCCGGACCAAAACGCATCAGAATCGCACCTCCTGCGCCTCCTCTCATTGCCCCCGCTCCTCCAACCCCCCAGCCCATCCAATCAGCTCCATCCCCGTCCATAAAATCCACCACGGTCCAAGTCCCGCTCGCCCCAGCTGGCCCCACAACCCCAATTGGCAAACCGCCCGCCAAAGTCCCCAGCCGCAAACCCACCCCCGCCCTCGCGTCTCCGACCGAAAACAAAAAGCCCAGCACGACGGTCGCGCCCCCGCCGACCGCCGCGACATCCCGCTCCCGCCGTGCCTCCATCGCGCCCAAAGCCCCCAGCCCTGCACCTCAACTCGACCCCGTTCCCGCCGCCCCCCCGCTCCCGCGCCCCCGCTCCCGCGGCGCACCCGCCCCAACCCCCAAGGCCGCCAGTGCCGAGCCGCCCGCTGCGTCCATCAAGCCGCGCGACCTGCGGCGCGCTAGTAACGTCAGCTTGCCCACTACTGGGCAGGCATCCCCGGTGCTGGCGACGCGCACCAGTTCGCGGCGGCGTCCGCCACCGTCTGGTACCGTCACCGCGGGCGAGGACGGCAAGGGGAAGGTCAGTATTGTGAAGCGCAAAGCGGGGTCGAAGGCGAAGAAGAAGACGGTGGTGGAGCGGCGGGCGGAGGAGGAGAAGATGGAGCCGGTGGTTGAGGAGGAGATCGATCCGGATGAGCCGCGGTATTGTATCTGTCAGGATGTTAGTTTCGGGACTATGATTGCTTGCGAAAATGAGGAGGTATGTTTTCATTTCCCCTATCCACTATCCACTATCCTTTCCCTCATTAATCATCTCCCTTCACTATCTTCTATCCCCATCCCGATACTTGATTCTCTGTCCCAAAGAAGTGGACTTTAGTTGCTGACCCGGCGCAGTGCGAGCGCGAATGGTTCCACCTCGAGTGCGTTGGCATGACGGAAATCCCGGCCCGCCGCTCTAAGTGGTACTGTCCCGACTGCCGCGTACTGCTCAACATCGACGAAAAGGGTCATTCCGCCGCCACAACAGCTGCTGCCGCCGCGGCTCCTGCCGCTTCAGCAGCCGGAAAGCCGCGCGGGAACAGGTAGGTCTTCTCATTTTTTCTCTTTAATGTTGGGTTGCTGAGTGGATGAGGTCGAGGACGAGGGGGTGGAGCGCGTAGGGTAGGGAGGAGTTGAGGGTAAAAGTGCGGGCATTTAGGGGGAAATCGTTGGGGATAGTGGAGTAGCAGTAAGTTATGGCATGGATGAGTGGGCTGTTAGGTTTCATCTAGTGGAGTTTCGAAGGCAATATGGTTTTAACGAGAGGGCGATTTTCGTGAAGGCGCTGAGGAGAGCGGGATTTAGCTGAAGATACATTATCACTAGGATGTACGCCGTGTATTTTTACGGGTGTTAGCGCCGGTCCTCAAGCAATATGAAGCTTTATCTACCGTAAAGAGTGTCTTGGTTAGACCGAGATATCAGGGTATATCATTTTTTCAATTTCAAGTCATTTTTGATCTCTAGGGTCACATACTCTAAAATGTTCTTTAGATGCGTGCTTCATACTTATATTCATGATGCCTAGGTAATAGGAAATCAAGCGAGTCTAAAAAAAATACAGTAATCCTAAAGAGCTATATTTACCAGCGACTCCCACCCTTTCCGGTGTATATACCATATCCCCGTTTTCAACGTCTAGTAAGCATGCTAATTCCCACTGTACATAAACACCCAACGGGTCCTCTCGCCCGTCTGAGTCGCGTACCCTTCCCATAATACGCCAATTGGCCGCCGGTTGCAGCATTGCGAATGATATGGCGCCAGCATACCCTGTCAAGACATAGTATCCCAGCAGCTGGGGATTACTAATGGGCGAGTGGTCGCGGCTAACGAAGCTGGTATGGCGTGGAGCTTGAGGTGATGCTGCGAAAAGCCGGGCCTCGTTCAGCCATGTAGTTCTGGCCGTTCTGCCTGCCCGCCAGCTCCGCCGTAAAGGCAGTCCATAGCTCTCAGCTGTACACCCGCCAGCCAGCCCTCTCTCAGCCCGCCCTCTTCATACCCACCTCCCCGCTCGGCCCTCAACATCCTCCACTACCCCCTCCCCAACCCCCGCTGTCTCCTCCACCGCCGCTATAGTCCACCGTAACATCAACGTTCACGTCCACATTCACGTCCACGTTTACATACGTCGTCTGCGTCGTCTGGGAGGGGTCTATCCCTCCGGCACTAAACCCGCCATCCCAGCCCCCATAATACCCACTCACGCCCCCAACATTGCCAATCGAGTCATTATTAGCCGGATTGCCACCCCAGGCATCTCCTCCCGCCCCGCCTCCGCCTCCGTCTCCCCCACCATTATTACCTTTCAGATTGTTGAGAACGTTGCTGAGATCGATGTCCCCATTGTTGTTGTTGTTGTTATTGTTATTATTGTTATTAGCCGCAGCATTGTTGCCCTGATGCTGGTGATGATGATGACCCCCCATCATGTGCTTGACCACGCCCCCGAGCACGGCGCGCCCGATCGCGTCGCCGGCTGAGTTTGCGCCTGCGGGCACCGGCTGCTGCTGCACAGTCTGCACGGCGTGGACTTGGGCCTGCACGGCGGGTTGGATTAACTGCGGTTGTGGCTGCGGCTGCGGCTGCGGCTGTGGCTGCGGCTGTGGCTGGGGTTGCGGCGGCGGGACGTAGGCTTGCGGGGACTGCGGCTGTTGGATCTGCGGCTGGATCTGTTGCTGGATCTGTGGTTGCGGCGGCGGGACGTAGGACTGCGGGGACTGGAGCGGCTGCGTGGCCGGCTGCACGTACTGCGGCAGCGGGGAGAGCGGCGACTGCATTTGCGTCTGTAGCTGCGGCGCTGTCGCGACCGGTTGGACGTACTGCGGCGGCGGCGACTGGATGCCCTGGAGCCCCATTCCTTGCACTCCCACGCCTTGAATGCCCTGCACCCCCATCGGCTGCATCCCCGACACTGCCTGCACTTGCTGCGCGTACGGCTGCAGCGGCGCGTATGGCTGCACGTATGTGCCCTGTGGGAGGTAGTGCTGCTGGACTATCTGCGGGGTTTGGGAGGTTAGAGGGGGCTGTGAGCGCGGGAGCGCGGAGGAGATCTTGTTGTAGTCGGTCCAAGTGTGCGGAGGGAGGTTGCTGAAGGCGGTGCCAGCGAGGGTGAGGAGGACGTAAGCTTCTGGAGTTGAGGGGAAGAGGTAGAGGCCCTGTTTGCTGGTTAGCTAGAAGCCCGGGCAAGCTTGTTCAGTTGCTAGCGAGGAAGGCAGGGTTAGGGGAGAGGGGAAGTTTGGAGAAGAGCGGTGGGGCATTAGCCAAGAATAGCGCAGTGAGAAAGAGTTACCTTGATATCAGCAAAATTTGGCGCGTTCGTTAAATATGTATTAATCCCCTCAGCCTGCCCTTTCAGTTCCCAGGCCCCGCCGCCGCCCACCGTGCGCATGAAATAGGCGCCTCCCGCCCCGAGCGACACGAAGGCCGGCTGCTCGCCCAGCTTCCAGGTCCCGGTTTCGGTTAAGCGAGACTGAAGCGCTTTTTCGAGTGCTGGTGGTAGTGAGGACCATTGGCAGGCGGATTTGTCGGCAGCAAAGAAAGAGTTGGATGGCCCGAGGACTAGGCGAAGGGAGGGGAGGTCTCGTGAGATGGTTGGGAGGGCGGTTTGAGGGGGAGAGGAGGGGGTGGGACCGGAAAGGAAGGTGGTTAAGAGGGGCGGGAGGTTGTTGAGGCCTGGTTTGGTTAGAGGTCTGATACGAGGGAAGAGTTATATGAGCAAGGACGATGTAGAGAGATAGAAGGAGAATATAAAGCCACATATCAAAGAACCTGGAATATGGAGTTGAGTGACTAAAATAATAAACGACAAGAGAGACTGGGACAACTCAAGACAACTGAATAGAAGAAATTAATCCCTTACGGCAATACACTCCCCCATCTGCGTCTCTATAAGACACAAAGTATGCCCAATTCTCCCCCAATGCCATCTCAAACACATCCTGGATCGGTGGCTGTTTTGTGAACAGCATTTCGATCTCTAGCGGTAAGTTATGCCTGAAATGCCCAGTAAGATAAGCGCCAAACCTTATTATGCTCCGCCTGTCTCTCCACTACGCACTCTCCTAGCATCACAACCACTACAGCATGGTATTACATTGCCACCACGCGATCAACATTGTCAGCTATACCGACAGAGTAAGCTAACAACGATTGCCAAACCGCTATACTCGATCCATAACGGCATCCCACGCGCCAGGGTCCGATAAGAGAAGCACAGAGAGACGCCAAGAAGAGAAAGATAATAAGAAAGCCAACCTACCTTGCCCAAAGTCGCGGACAGTTGAAAAAATACGACTCGTTCGGTCCCAGGACGAAGTTGACTCCCGCCATGCCGTCTATCTCTCTCGACTTATCCGTAGTTCACTGTAAGTATCCCACAACGTACGTATATATCGCGAAGAGGTCGCAAGAGACAACCGGATGCCGCAATGAGGTCTTCAATCCGCGCTGTCGTGTCCTGATATTCGACGCGCGGACGGACACAGCCGCAGCCAAGGCCCAGCTCGGCGGGGCACCTTCGCTTCTCTTCTCCCGCTTTGGCGAAGCGCCCGTGAGGCTGAGTTCGCCATGCGTTGATGGCTTAGTAATTCTCCTCGGCATTTTAGAACAATATAGTTATTCAACTTACACGTCTCTGAGCCACCTTACTCCTATCAGTGTACTGGCTAGCCAATGGAATGGCCGTTTTAGTTACCGTGCAGGAGTCCGGCCGATCGTAACGTACAGCATCTTTCCACGTGTGATGAAAAGCGATACGGATATCCAATCCTTTAAAAAGAGCAGTACTGTAATTTTTCTGGAGAATTTGGGCTTGCAACGGGTAGCGCGAGGTCAGAAACGGGTGGAGCGCTCTTTTGTACTGCGGTGTTTCATATATGTGATGTTACAATGGTTACTTGCTTGGATTGCTGGGTAAGTACTCCGTAACTACATAAAGCTAATTTTCACAGCCCGTAGTTCTTCCCTTAACCAGTGATCTTTTTGGACTGGCTTAAAGTTGGAGCGGAGTGGAGGAGATTGAACTGCTAGCCCCGATAAGCAAGCGTTAGTACTGTTTAGGAATGAGCTAAACTACAAGTAATTTTGGAGTGAGTTTAAATCCACTCCACTCCAGTCCAAAAAGATCACTGCCCTTAACCCCATCCCTTCGTCTGGTAAAAGAGACTTTTCGTATTAGGCGCTTTAGGCGCTCCTGCCTAGGTTAGCATGCTGCAGGCACCCTGGCTAGCGTGATTTTATTAGCAAGCCTCACCAAAACACGTCAATATTGCGATGCCGATGAAATGCTGCAGAAGGCCACCACTAAAAACACCCATATATATATATATTTTTGAGGAAGTTGGGCAAAAAGCCGTAATATATAACGTCATGACTGTAGGTTTCTGCCCTTCCTCCATCAACCAGCTGCTGATTATATAGGAAAATCCTCTAGAGTCCTCCCCTGAATCACCACCACCTATCCGCTTTATACGCGTTAATGTTAATAAGGATAAGCCGGTGAAGGACCAGCTTAAGGTTATAAAGGAGGACGTGCTGTATACGTTAAATAAGGTGTATCAAATACTACAAGTGATTAAACGGTTCAACCAGCGGCTATTTGACATAGACAGACTTGCTAACAAGCAAGCTAAGCAAGCATTGACCCCTCGGCTTGCTTGCTTGCCTATTTTAGAACCTCCTGCTTGCTTGCTTGCTTATCTGGGCAAGCCGGCTTGCTAAGCTTGTAAAGCTTGGGTGCTTGCCAAGACTGGTGATCCATTTATTGGTGTTATAGTACAGGATCGCTCTATAAGCGTCTTCCTTATTCACTAAGCTCCTGGCCGCCACCAAAGCCAATCGGAAACCAGTATGATAGCGCGCGCGCTATAAGGAAGATTCTATCACCAGTCTTAGCACGGTGTTAATCAACAAGGACAAGGCGAAGAGGCTACGGAGGAGGAGGCTACAGAGGAGGAGGTAGAGGAGGAGGTAGAGGGTGCTATTTACAGCCATAAGTCAGCAAGCCCTTATAGATGAAATAGCCAACTTACCCGTTATCTTGGCGACCTTTTGGAAGCCCATTTTCTTAAAGCTCTTTATACACGACAGCGCAGCTGTCGACCTGAATCGGATTTCTTTGCCACCTTGACTCGGTCACCGACCACTTGACTCGGTCTCCGACCCCTTGACTCGGTCTCCAACTCAGTCACTCTTCTCATGTATATATAGAGGCCCTAGAGCCACTTTCAATAGACAGACTTCATTCTGAACCTGCGCACGGACTTCCGGTTGACAGCAGCCAATATATTAGGCTTAAGCCGTGATCAACACGGCTCAAGCAGATCGCCTGCCTTACTAAACGCCCGTTCACAGTCGTCACTTATAGCTGGTATAGTAAGGATATCTAGAGCGAGCTTTACAAGCCTTGGCCGCGTAGTTCGTTCTTGCCACCAATATAGTATTGGGTCCTCGGCGAGAGGGTAATCTTTTAGCAGCAGCTCAATCGCCTTCCAGCGTTAATATTCATCATCATCTAGCTGCTTGTTAGACGAGCTTATGAACGCGCATATATAATCGTTCCTGCCTTATAGAATAGAAACCCGTTTTGGCGCTGCCGCTAGTATAGAGGACGGTAGTGGCTTCGTCTTGTATAAGAGCCAAAGCTTCTGGAAAGACGCGTCACATTTTACCAACCAATCTAGCTGTTCTGCCCAGGCGTTCTAGCAGAATCGCTTATATTGCAGGTAAAGGATAGTGGCTGCATAGTAGACTGGTGTATTGTTAAGCTTGTTATAGTATTTTAAAAGCTTCAGCCAGCCATAATTTAGAGCCAACTCATAGTAATCCTCCAGAGCTTCTTAATCTGGATAATCTATTATCGTTGCCTCTTAAACCCAATCAAGCTTTTCCTTAAATAGCTTCATAAGCCAATCAAATATAGGGATTACCTCCCATACGGCGCCGTGCAGTCCTAATTTGCCTCTAGCTTCTAGCGTCTTAGTGGCCTAAGCAAGAGGCTCTAAGATCGCAATATAGTTGTTAATAACGCTCCAATTATAGTCGCTTAAGCCGTCCTTAGTAATATAGCGAGGTTCTTTAGCAACCTTCTTCTTCTTTAACTTCGCAGAGGCAGATTCGGTCTTGTATTTATCAATAAGATAGTATGTAATTGAGTCAATCGCACTGCGTAGTATAGCTGCCCGCTTAAAGGCCTCAAGATAGCTGTTCCAGCGAGTCTTTACCGGCTTAATTACGGCTAGAACTTAAAAGCCTGGCTATGGCAGCGCCTCGTTATCGGCTATTTAATAAGACTTAAATAGCTGATAAAGTTGTAGTATTTTAATAGCAAAGAGGATTTCAAATAGGATACCAAGGGGACCGTATTTTCGCCATTCATTAAGGAACTCTTCTTCTTCCTATATAATATTAGAGTCATAATAGTAGCAAGCAGTAATTTATTATAGAACTTACTAGTATATTTGCGTTCTCATTCTTATAGGCTTCTTTATCTATTCTAAACATAATAGACTGGGCAACGAGGTTAAGGATATAAGCCGCGCACCAAATTCGCCTCTCTATCTTAACAAATTTATAGAGGGTAGCCAGATAATCTAAACACGTATTGTTCTTGCTCTTATTATCAGTAATAAAATAGCCAAGATTATCTTTAGTAATGTTATACTACTATAAAACGGCCTTAACAATTTCCGCGTAGTTGGCTCCAAAGGAGCGGCCAAGGTGCTCTGGTAAAGCAAGCAGGTAGTTAACAACGCGGCCTTCCCTATTTAGATGGTAAACACATACGCCAACAATTAAGTGCTTATTGTTCTTTAACGTCCAGCCATTAAATAAGACGTAAATTAGTAAGGCAGCGTTCGCGAGTTCATTATAAACAGAAGGCTAATAGAGTTCGTAGTCATCTAATATATAATCTCACACAGTCTGGTAATTTGCCCAGATAACTTGTTCCGCATTAGGATTAGCAGCAGCAATCATAGCACAAAAGTATAGTGTTTCAATCTCTTATAGAGGATGATTGTTAACAGTAATCTAATTGATTATTACTTGCAAAAAGTGTTCAGAACTAAAGCTACCTATAAGCTCATTCGCGACTGCTTGCAATATCCTATAGGTACCCTATAAACGCTCTACAATTATCATCTTCCGCCTCTTTGCTTTAAAATCAATCTTACCGTACTTATTATATCCATAGCCTGCTTTATTCTTTTCAAGGTGTCGCTTAGCAGCTGTTATTGCATCAGTAATATTAAATCGTCCGCCCAAAATAGAATGCTTATAGCAGTAGATACATTCAAAATAGATTCGCTTAGTTCGTCAATTCTAAAGATAATAGCCATATTTCTAAACAAAGCTTAGTATCCTCTTAAGCTCTAAATATGGCATTTAGAAGGCTTTGAGTCGGTCCCAGTTAATACCACTATAATTGCTATTATCATCGGCCGAATCCTCGCTCAAATCTTTATCTAACACGTTAGCGACTTTATTAAGGGTAATTATTAGTGTTTCTTCTTCCTCATTGCGTAGGTTCTCTTTGGTAAGGTCCTAAGACATCATAGGTAGAATATGGCCGGGTGTTTTAATAAATTCGTAATAAAATAGTAGAGGGATATAATAGAGCCTTTTTAGTGTAGGATGGGAGGTATAGGAGCTAGATGAATGAAGTTCATTCAAATCAGAAAAATAATTTAAAAGGGTTTAGCCCCAGCCTAAAAAGGTTAAACCATTACGTGTAGTCTGGCTGGGTAGCCCCCAAACTAGACATTTACCTAAAATCTATATAATATATTACCTATCAAGCAACCAAGCTTAATAAGCAAGCACCCCCCCTCCGGCTTGCTTGCTTGCTTATTTTAAACCCCTCAGCTTGCTTGCTTAGCTTGCTTAAACCTTCCAAGCCAAGCAAGCCAAGCAAGCCGGCTTGCTTATTAGCAAGTCTAGATATAGAGGATCGATTAAAGGCAGTAAAGGAGGGCTTAAAGGAGGCTAAGAAAAAGGCTATAGTAAAGGCTTAATTAGCTTTAGAGTCTCAATATTGGAGGCATAAGGAAGTAGAGGACCCAAAATAGTCACCTAGTTGTCGCCTACTAAATAAAAATTATCAAAGCACCAAATGCACAGAGGAAGTCTGCAGGTCTCGCATTTATATACTATTTGCCTAATCTTTGTTATAAGCTTCTTTACCTCCTTCTATCTACACATCTAGCACCTTAGTAGGGTCTTATAGCCTTGTTTCCTTATAAAGCTTTTAATAGAACAGTAAGTTCGCATCTTGCACCGTTAAATTGCAGGTAGTGGGGTTTTAGCAGTAACGTAGGTGGTTTTTCAATTCGTTCTAATATTTCTATAACTAGGCCCAATGCCAGATTAATATTGCCCATATTTTAGTAAGCTTTAATAAAGAAGACGCTCAGTATTATACTCATTTAGGCCTATCTGCCAACTGCCCATAATAATAAGGTTCCATGCCAATCATATACAGAAACGGCAGTAGGTTTGGAAGGGCTTCCTTAATATCTAGAAGATCTTTCTACTAATAATATAGGCATTAATTACAGCTGTATTAAGCGCCTAGAAGAATAAGGGCAGCCAGGTACGCACAGTTGTAATTTAGGTGGTATAGTAGCTTTAAAGCTAATTATAAATATCAACGCCGCCCATCCAGTTATTGTAGTTAATAGAGAGCCTAGGAAGTGTTAACTTCTTAATTAGATTATTGCCCTAAACGTCAGCTACTAGCTTCTTAAGGAAGGAATTATATGCCTATAGCCGGCGCCAATTAACTTTATTAACGTCCTTATTGCTACATAAATAAACCGTCGTTAAAAACCGTACCAAATTTTTATTCTGCCATATAATCGAAAGTACTAAGTTAACTACGCCAACAACTACTCCTATAATAAAATTAAACGGTAGCCTTTCCTTTCTTTTATTAGCCCTTTTATGCACCTCCGGATAGTCCTTTAAGTTTGATCAAGCCGTGCCAGCTATAGCAATTCCGAGTTGTTAAAGCACCTAGAGTAACGGAATATTTATAAAGTAGTTATCTAAAAATAGGCAAAATCAACGAGCCTAAAGAGGAAGCTATTAGGTAAGGTAGAGGACACACTTAGAGGTATTTAAGAGAACAATATCTTGATAATCTGTTCAAGAAGAAAGCCTAAAAAAGCAGCTAGGTAAGATAAACATAAAGCTATAGTAATATCCATATTAATAAAGACTCATTATCTTAAAGCCCTTAGGTATTGGCTTACCGGGCAGTTTAATTATAGCTATAGATCGTCTAGTAAACCTTACTATTATCTTATTAAAGCTAACTATAGATCTAGGTATAACGTACTTTCTAAACGCCTTGCCTAAAGGAGTTGTTAACGGCTTAATTTTCTTAAAGACCTGATATTTGACGCCCTCCGGTGGAGGTAGTAAGATATAGAAGAAGCACTTGAGTTGCTCCTATCTTTTTTGGCCTATAAATAAGCTAATTAAGTGTCTAGGATATTTAGGATCTACGGCCTAAAGATCTCGCACCTAGGTACCTTTAAAGACGCCTATATAGATAATAAGCTCTACCCAAATCATTAATTTGCCAGCAGAGGTCTTCTTCCACGCTTATAATTATTTACCCGCATATTATCCTGATTAGTGATATCCGCCAGCGTTTTAAGAGGCTGTATATAGGTTTGTATTAATCGCAAGCTTCTTAAATACACTAATACTAAAGAATAGTAGAAACACTTAAATCGGCAAGTCCTATCCAGATCTATACCCGCCAGACGTTATACCAACTTAATCCACCAGCGTATAGTAAGCAGAGCGCTTACTATCCTTATTTTAATTAGAAAGGCCAGAGTTAACGTCCACGTTAACACCACTAATAGGCTCACCAGTACGCCGAGCAGCAAATATTAACTTATCTGGAAGGTTAATAACTTTAAGATCCAGCTTAGAAACAGCGGTTATAGGCTCCCATAAAGTAGAAACGGCTAGAAGGCCCATTCTTATAATTGCTTTAGCTGATAGCTCTAGTAGTTTAGTCTTATCTACCTTATCTGCCTCATCCTCAGCGGCCTCGCCGCGGGCCTTAAAAACAGCTCCTAATTTGTCCTCAATATCCTCCACCTGGCTACTTAGCCAAGCCTCCTTAATATCCTTAGTCGGCGCCATTACCTACTGCGTAGCTGCTAAAGCCACTAAAGCCTCCAGAGGCTGTACAACTACTACCAACAAGCTATCGTGTATATACTGCGTCGCTTAGAAGGATTGTGAATAGGACTCCCAAGCTTAAGGTGCTTTTAGAGGCTTTAGAGGCCTTGGAGGCTTCAGGGCCAAAAACGCACAACGTTTTTTGGGCGGCATAAGGACAATATTTATTAACAATTCAATAATTAAATAGACGGCGACAAAGCTGAAGCTTTTTAATCAAACTACACTAGATATTATAGGCTTCCTGGCTACGTCGCTGCTATTCACCACAATATCTAAGCGTCAATAAGGCGCCAGCACCCTTGCTGCCGAGCAATCACACTAACCAGAGGCTTCAACACCAAGCTCTATATAGTATAGAGCCTCTAGATTGGCTTATGAGGCGTGCATATACAAAAAGTCCTTGAATTCTTGCCACACGAAGGGATAAGGGCCCGTTCGATAACTTTTTTTGGCCAGTTGGACTCCACCAGGTAGGTGCTCTAAAAAAGCCACCTGGGCCCAGGTGGGCCCACCTAGTCGCGAACGGGCCACCAATATCGATATCCACCTAGTTGTAAGGGGCGCGAAGAGGCTTCAGGGAAGATTCGAAGGAACAATATAAATTCTATCTAAATCTAAGGGTATATAGCTCTTGCAGAGAACAAGACGTTGCGTAAAGAAAAGAAAGGAATAACGAAAGAATCTTATAATTAAATAGTTAGGGGTCTTGGTGGTTAATGCGTGCGCACGCACGCACGCGGTCTTCAACGGACTTTGGTAGAATTCGATTAATCTGTTAGAACTTGGCAGAAGTTAACAAAGCTAGTAGAATTTGGCAGAATTTAATTAAAGCGTTAGAATTTATCTGTTAAGTGTTTCACCAAGACATTCCTACTATCAGGGTGGCTAGTTGCCCGACGTCTGGACTAAATAAGGTGAGGACGGCCAGATTGGACGCATAATTGGAGCCGTCTGATTGGCTAGATTAATAAGGCCAGATTGCAAACGCCTACAAACGGCGGATAGGGGTATTACAGAGGTACAGCGGTAAAGTAAAGGCATAGCGCTAGCAGGGGGTTCTCCCGCTTACCCTAATACAGTAGCATACACAAAATATTAAATTTACGCGTCTTGCACCGCGTTCCTTACACTTTTCAGTATAATACTAATTAGCCATTATAAATGTTAGCTGTACTTAGCACACTTAATCCTCCTTTACAAGAGCCTATAGGGCCTATACCTTACCCTCCCATTTGCCGGCCAAGAGCTCCCAAGCTCACATAAGATCAAAAACGCGACTGCCAGCTATTACACTCAATTAGGTGGTCCTATTCTTAAATCCACAAGCAACTTGGCTATACTATCCGTCACATAAGAGGAGCATATAAAGATGGAGCGAGAGCAACCCCATAAAAGCGATCTGGCCGGCCTCTTGTCCTTACGCAAGCACAGGTTAAAAAGCTAGTTAAGTTTATTTATGCGTCATCTACTAACCGGCGAATATCTTTTACAAAGTTAGCTAAAGTTTTAGACTTTAGTGTTAAAAAGGACGCTATTCACACTACTCTCCTCCACAAAGGCTTTCACCGACATTTAGCTATGCGTAAGCCTCCAATTTTAGAGAAAAATTGGGAAATCCAACTTACGTGGGCTCGTAAGCACGTTAATTAGACACTTAAGTAATGGTTCTAGATCTTATAAACCAACGAGATATAGATTATAGGTGGAAGATATACATAGATATAGGTTACACGGAAAGTATGAGAAGAATGGAATCCAACTTATATTATGGAGAGACACCAAAGGAAGAAAGTGTTACGGCGCTGGTGGAAAACGGTGGATTGTGGCGGACAATCGCAGACAGTTTCTTACTGTTTTAGACAGTCGCAGTCACGTGACCAGACGATCGTATAAAACCTCAAGCGGCGCTACCCTTCTTCTCTTTTCCTTTCTCTAGCTTTGAATCCTCGTTTATAGACAATCCAATCGTACAGGCTTGCATGCGTCCTTCTTACTGTGCTCATGCCTCAATTGACTGAGTCGCTAACATTATTCAAAGCTCTTACTACTTTTTCTTCCTGAGAAGGAACTCAAATATATCCACCAGGACCACAAGGACAGGACAGACCTCCAAGAACCAAAAGAACACGAACAGAACGCGAAACCTAAGAATAGGACACGCACGGACCAGAACCCCCCCCTAGGAAATAAACAAACACCGGAAATTACCTAATACCCCTACCACCATGCCAAGAAATACAGCAGCTGGCAAAGCCGCTGCAGGACCCGCAAATACCTCCAATGGTGAAACAGTCGCCGTCTTGACCCCCTAGGAAGAGCTTGCAGCAGCTAATGCCGAAATTAAACGGCTTCGAGAGCTGCTTGAGACTAGAGGCACCCCTATACCTAGCGAGGAGTCATCAGATACCTAGAGACTTGCTACGGTCCTTAAGGCCCTAGCCTAACGTATAGCATTAGCATCGTCGCGGTCCGCGAAGGTCGCGGACCCCCCGTTACTTACAGACGGAACTAACCCTATATTTAACAATTAGAAGCTTTAACTGTAAAATAAGCTTAAAGTTAATACGGACCACTTCCCTACTACCTAAGCTAAAATGGCCTACGTCTTTAGCCGTACTGGTAGGGATATACAGACGCATTTACGTCCGTGATATACCTAGGACTTAGCAGACCCCTTCCTCTCTAGAGAAGAGATAATTAACTACCTGTCTTCCATTTATAAGGACCCCTTTAAGATATAGAACGCCCGCCTTAATTATAAAGCCCTTAATATAAAAACAATAGAGACCTTCTTGGCCTTTTAGACCCGCTTTCTATACCTAGCTAGATAGGCTTGAATCCCCTAGGAAGATTTAATGCCAGACCTCTTTAACAAGCTTACCCTAGACCTATAGCGCGTCGTGCTGCCGGTTTATACTACTATATAAACGCTAAAGGAACTTATAGACTAGGGCCTAGCTATTAACTAGGGCCTTTACTAAATTAAGGCATATGCCAAGCAGTATAAGACTAGAAGCTCTATTAACTAAAATATAAGTACTATAAGAACGGGCTATAGCGCCCTAGTAAGATCTGCAACCCCTACAGCACTAACTATACCGCCTACTAATAACCTAGCAGCTAGCCGTGCAGCTAGCCCTATTATAGGTCTAGTAAATACTTAACCTATATATAGCAACCCCTATAGACAGGCCCTTAGTAATTAAGGAGCCTACTTCTTATATGGCTAGAAAGACCACTTTATAAAAGACTGCCTAATAGTAGTAAAGATAAATAAGGTCCTGTTAATTTAGGAGGATAGTATAGAGTTAGAAAAAGAGGAACCCTAAAGTAAAACTCCTCTTTAGGGTTAAAAGAAATTAATATATTGTATATTAATCTAGGTTGGCTAGTTAGTAGAAAAAGCTATACTATCCCTTGTACTTTATTCCGTAATAGATATTAAGTTTTAACCTCTACTTTAGTTAACTCTAGAGCAAATGCCTTTACCTTAATAGATATATAATGTGCTATAAAGCTAGCTGACTTTTTAAATGCACCCCTTAAGGAACTACCTAAACTAATTCCTATTTGCGGGTATAACGGACGGGTAGGACTACCTATTACAACTATCTTGCGGATCTATCTCCGTGTTAATAGACAAAGGTAGTATAACGCCCCCTTCCTTATTATGGACCTTAAAAGCTATAATATAATTTTAGGAAGAAAATAGCTAGTCTATTTAGGCTTATAGCTTAATATACGGAATAGACGGCTTATTTAGCCTAAAACTATACCCCTAATACCTTCCTTTATAAAAGAGATTAGTATTATAATAGAGAACCTTATACGGCTATAGATAAACACTATATACTAGGCTAATACTATATATAGGGACCAGGCTTTTAAAAAGGACGTATAGCTTAACCCGTAACAGATCTATATACTATACCGCCCCTAAACCACCTGTATTATACCACCCGTACTAAAGGTTAAAAAAGTTAGTAAGAAGCTAGCGGAGCTCCCTATAGGGAACTTAGGCCCTAGGCAGCTATAAAGAATAGCAAGAAGTATAGGACGCTATACTAAATATATAGACTAGAGGGATAATTTATAGAAGATGGAATAGGAGCTAAGAAAGATTATAAACCGTAAACCGTAAAATATAGCCTAATAATAGTCCGTAAAGAAACCTATAAACCTCCCACTAGTTAATATCTGCTGTACTAGCGCTATAGGATTCTATTAGAACTTGGTCTAACCTAATACCTTTACCTTTACCACCAGCTTATATAAAATTAATTAAATAATTAAGAAAAAGGAAAATAAGCTTAGTAAATAGGAAGGCGAGCTTATAGACGAGGAGCTAGTAGAATAGAAACTACCCTATTAACACTAGAAATTTAAGGACGTATTCTCTAAGGCAGCGTCCAATATACTCCCACCTTACCAACCATACGACTATAAAATTAAGATTAAGCTAGATAAGGAAGACACACTTAGCTATAGCCCACTTTATTAGCAGTCTACTACTAAATTATAGGCTATAAAGTAGTACCTTATTAATAACCTAAATAAGGGCTTTATTAAACCTAGTTAAGCCCCTTTTAACTCGCCTATTCTTTTTACCAAAAAGCTAAATAGAGGACTTTGTTTTTGTATTAACTACTATAAACTAAATAATATAACCCGCAAGGACTACTACCTACTACCCTTACTTAATAAGACTTTAACCTAAATAAGTAGAGCTAAGATCTTTACTAAGCTTAATATTCGTTAAGCCTTTTACTAGATTAGGATAAACCCTAAATTAGAAGATCTTACTATATTTTGGACCTGTTACGGAATATATAAATATAAAGTACTTCCTTTTAGACTAACCAACGGACCGGCTATATACTAGCGATATATAAATAATATGCTCTTTAACTACCTAGATGACTTCTATACAGCCTACCTAAATAATATTATAATCTACTCTAAGAATAAGTTAGAGTACGAGGAGCATATCTATAAAATCCTATAACGGCTCCGCAAGGCCGGCCTCTAGGCCAATATTAGGAAATTGGAATTTAGTGTTAAGCGTATAAAGTACCTAGGGTTTATTATTAATATGGATAGAATTAAGGCAGACCCAGAAAAGATGGCCGCGATTAACTAATGGGTACCCCTAAGAACCGTAAAGGGGATATAGTTATTCCTAGGGTTCTATAACTTCTACTAACGCTTTATTAAGAACTATAGTAGAATTACCTAGCCCCTAAGCCTACTTACCTATAAGAACCAGCCCTTTTACTTTAATTGTAACGGGACCTTGTAGCAACAACTACGGTGGGCCCTGTTAATGGGCTAGGTATGTAGATAATAAAGTAAGTTAACAACTTAATAACAACTGGTAGAGTGGTTGCCTAATAGATTAACTCTAATTGTATTCTGAGATTTACTACAAGGAGAGAATTATCTACGGTAGGGACTGAGGTCCTTTAAATACAAAACCGTACTCCTAAGAAATCCTCTCTTATACGTAAGGTATGTATTATTTGTATTAAATGTAACGTCCCTTCCGTTTAATATAGTTAATATGTTTAATACCACGTGACCTTAGTTACTATTTCTTGTTATATAGTTCTACCGGCTCTATTCTAGACCGTGCCTATATTAACTAACTAGCTTCCGCCGACTCTTCTTTAAGTAGTCGTAACATTATACTTAAGCTGTCCGTAATACTATTTCCCTCCTCTTTATCTTCGTCCTTAAAGATTCCTAATATCTCCAAGTCGTCCACTAGAGGTGTAATGTCCATTTAATTAATCTGGTTGATATTCTTACTTATTATACCTAAAGCATCTTCTTCTCTCTCTTGGGTTAAGCGTCGCCTGCGTACTATCTCCTCAATACTGTTACTGGGTAAAGTGATGGCGATTCCATGCTCTCGTTATGTGAAAGAGGGGTTGGTTTATGTTGCGCTAATAAGTCCTTTATTTTAACAACCCTCTTCTTGCTCTAAGTGCACTAAAGTGAATATTTAATTGTTCTACGACGTTCGCTCTATGTCTGACGCTAAGTATGCGCGTTCTATAACTCTTAACAGTCTTTAAGTTCCCTTAGTAACTTATTATAGGGTCTTGTGTTTAATCTACTGCTACGAAGCTTGACGGTAAGCTGGCCTCTGCACTGCTTAAGGTTTAACGTGCCTTAAAAGAGTCCGCACGTGTTCTTAAAGCCTAATAACTGGCTTATGCTTATCTTTAACGCCTTAAACGTGTTCGCGAGAAGGTTTGTTCTAAAGAGTGGAAGCTGGTTTAATAGGGTTTATCTAAGCTGGGTAATAAACGAGTGGTGTCTCCTAGGAAGGAAATAACTCCAAGTAGCTTAGTAGGTATTCCTCTTGGGTTCCCCTTAGGTGACTTATCCCTTGGTGATCCTTTTTTAATGCTCCCTAACCTGCTTTCTTTTAATACTCCTATACCTTTCCTATAGCGTTCTCTAGGTTGCTTAGTGGCTTCTAGGTAGTCTTACTGTAGCCTGTCCACTTTACTTTATACTATATTTTATTATTAACGTCCTTATAACTAACGATCTTTAAAACTTGCTATTTGTTTTTCTCTTGCCCTCTATATGTGTCTGCTTTATAGACTAGTGGTTTAATATCTCCGTGTGCTGGTTCTAGCATTGCGATATGCTGTATAGGGTAAATTTTTATCTTGGCTGGTAGTTTTAACTTAAATGTGACTGATAAAATCTTCTATGTGATTTTAAAAGGTCCTAGTTTAACGTGGTCCAACTTCTTACTTAGTTGTTAACTCTTAAAGTTTTTATATAGTAGCTATACTTTACCTCCCTCCTTAAGATCTGGTCCCTTAGATCTCTTAGTATTGTAGTACCTTTTTATCCATTCTTGTACTAGCTTAGCTGTTTCCTTAAGGTCTATATAAAGATTTATTAAAGTCTCCATTCTTTCTTTAGCTGTGCTACTTGTTTTCTTTGCTTAATATGGCGATAATAATATTCTTAGCTCGTATCTGTAATTTGCCTTAAATGGTAATGTCCCTATTTCTTCTTGTGGTGTTATATTGTATGCAAACTGTGTAACTGGTAATAATGATACCTAATTGTTTTGTGTATAATTAATATAATGCCTTAGATACTGTTCTAGTGTCTAGTTTAGTCTTTCTGTCTATCTGTCCGTTTGCGGATGATATACTATAGATGTTGCTACGCGAACCCCTTATTCGGCTAAGAATACCTCTTAGAATACGGCTACGAACCTTAGATCTCTATTTGATATAACCTTGCTTGGTGCTCTGTGTTTTACGAACACTCCCTTAATATAGATTCTAGTGACATCTTCTACTAATATTTCTTCTATGTATGCTATAAAGTATCCCTACTTTATAAGCTTATCCACTATTACTAAGATCGCGTTGTGATCTTGTCCTATAATAGGATCTCTTGACTTTGGTAACTTAATAATAAAGTCCTATAATATAACTTCCTATAGTCTTTCTGGTATTTTAACTGGTTGTAGTTCTCTGTATAGCTTGTACCTTGTTGGTTTATTTCTCTAATAGTTTAAATACTCCTTAGTGACCTTTCTGGCTATCTTTTAAATTCCTTGGATGATATACTCTTCTTAAAGTCTATTTACTAACGCTATTGCTTTATTGTGACCTTGCGTTATTCCTTTGTGGAATTCCATAATAAACTCTTCTGCGATTTTGCCTGGTAGATAGACTAGTTCTTGGTTTTTATAGTCTTTATACAGCAGATCTTCCCTTTGTGCTACTCTAATCCTGGCTTCCTAACTTGTTATAGGTGCCTCATAAGTTGCTGCTAACTTTGGGTGATTGTACTTAATCGTTCCGTCCTCGTCTTTACGTAACATTGCGCCTGACGGTTTTTCTTTGTTTTGTAGCTTGGTTTTACTGCTTAAAGCGTCTGCTCATGCATTATCTGTACCCTTAATATGCTGAATTTTGAAATAGTACTCTATAAGCATTTCCGCCCATCTAACCTGTCTTTGGTTGAGTTCCTTTGTTGTTAGGAATCCTGTAAGGTTCTTATAGTCCGTTTTAACCACAAATGGTTTCTCTGTGCCTTGCAAGAATGCTCTCTATTCCTTTAATGCTGTAACTATACCTAATAACTCCTTGTTGTAGATGTTATAGTTTAGTTCTAGTGGTGTCATCTTCTGACTATAGTACGCCACTGGATGCCATGCGTCCTAATACTTTTATAGCAAATATGCTCCTAGTGCGAAGTCTAATGTATCTGTCTTAACAACCGTTTCTAACCCTGGTTAATAGATTTTAAGGATTGGTTCCTAGGTGAACAACTCCTTAAGTTTACGCCTATCTTAGATCTATCTTCGTAAAGATCTTCGCATTGCCTATCCTGTCTTGGATTTTGCTAATTAAGGGTAAAGGATATCTATCCTTTCTGGTGATGCTGTTTAACTGTCTATAGTTAATACACATCCTGAGTTTTCCGTTTTTCTTTGGGATAAACAGTACTGGATATCCTATTAATAACTACAACGGTCTAATGTATCCCTTTTATAAGTTCTCCTAGATAAACTCCTTAAGCGCTACTAACTCTGTTTTAGTAAGCTTATAGATTGGAAAAAACCTTGGACTTGTTTCTAGTTCTAATTCTATCTTATAGTTCTATACTGTATGCTTTAACAGCTTCTCACTTTCTGGTGACTATAACTTTTTGCCATACTTGTGGTATCTCTTTAGTATATGACTTAAGCCTCGCTTAGTCTCCTTATATATTGCTCCGACTTGGTACTATACCAACTTGGTTTGCTGTCGTATTTTGCGTTATTAAGTATTTTTAATATTGACCTGACCTGTAACCCAATTGATCCTTAGATTGTATTCCTATAACTAAGGTATTCCTAGTATCGCCTCGTCCTGTCCCAACGGTAGGATATTAAAAGACATTCTAACTTGTCTCCCTTTGATAGTTAACTAAATAGGTTTTGTTTTAAGATTAATAATACCTCCTCTGTAGGCTATCTAATCTCCTGAAATTGTTATAAGTAGATATAGGTGTTTCTTTTGTTTATATGGTAACCCTATCCTTTCCACTACTGCTGGTAATATGTAGTTCCTTATTGCTCCACTATCTATTAACGCTTTGAACTGCTGATCTCGCTATTAGACGCGTAAATTTAGGTATTATCCTTAAATTCCTTTAAGGGTCTAAGGCTCTACTACTAGTTCCCTCTAATTTTGTAGGCCTCCCCTTTTCCTAACTACTGGCTGCTAGATCCTGTTTGTACTTAGTCTAACTTAGGCCAATACTTAGTTTGTTTCTTTTCCTCTATATGCCATGGATAAGTATTCTCTGGGCAGTCCCACTACTATTGTCCCTCTAGGTATTCTTCCATAAGGAATTTTCCTGGTTAAAGTGTTAGGTCCCCTTGACTCTGTACTTCTACTGGGTGCCATCTGTGTATATACTTGGCGTCCCTAAACCGTCTTTCTTCTAGTGCCTAATACATCCTTGCTGGGTACTTTTAGTTCTTATCTTTTAGTGCTCTATGCATGTTATAAGTGTCTTCCACGTAAGCTATCCATGATAGTATATAATGCGCTAGGTGACTTAGGTTAACTCTTAGCTTGTCTTTACTTTTAAGTTTAAACCTGTACCTAGTTAACCTAACTACTGGTAACTCTGCTGCGGGTACTAAGATTTATTGCTCGCTTCTCTAGTCCCTGGATCCCTCTTCTAGGTTTCTTAACATTATAATTAGTGCTCCTTTAATATAACTTATGCGTTTTTCCGTAATAGGTTGGTCTTGGACAACTTTTTTGTCTAGCTATATATAAAAGTCTTCCTATTTATTGTTGTATCGTTGTCTATACCACTTTCCGTACAACTGGTTTAGTGTGTATGGTTTATTTGTAAGAAAGTACCTTATTATTGCTGCGTTGTGACATTCTTTTATGTGCCTTTTTTTTAAACCTGACTGGGACATCTAGATCCTTTTTCTATTCTAGTTTATCTAACTACTTTACCCTAGGCGTCCCCGCGCTCGGCCTGTTAGTGATTTTTTATACGGGTGCTCTATCCCTTATACGTCCTAGCACAGCTAATCTCTTATCTAGCTTTTGCTCTTGCTATATAATAATTCGTTGCCTGAACTTATCTATAGTTTCTTATTTTCTGCGTCTTGCAGCTAGATCTTTATAGTTATTTTACTTTTTAATTCTTGTATTAACTTTTTAATCTTTAGGCTGAACACCGCGTTTACCTGGAACTGATGTTCTTACTTATTCCCTAAACTCGTAGTTCTTGAACTGGCGTTCTATACTTATTTGTTTGTTACTAAACTGAGTTACTGCCCTTTCCTATTGGTTTTTATCCTTTGTGGGTTCTTAGGTGTGTCTTATTATATCTTATAAGTTTTAAGCGTCTTTTGTCTCTTCTTGAGAATCTTAAGCCTGTGGCCTTTTGCCTTTATTAAGTAATAAGCTGGTACTAGCAGTTATCTGCTTGCCTAGTTTCTTCTAAATGTTGCTCCTATTGTCTTGTAAAGCAATGGAAATTGTATTTAATGGTGTTATAATATCTGTTACTAATCCGCGTTTTATGGTGGTCTTATCTCTGCTTCTGTTGCGTTACTGAGGTTTAGGTACTCCTAGTTAGTCCCTATTATTTCCTTATTGCTGTTAATTAATAAGTGCTCCAACTCTATTATCATTATTACTAATCTTTGTCCGTATATTGCTGTAATATCTTAATTTAGCTTATAGAGTTGATCTTATTCTTTATCTAACTCTTTAGTTCCTTTGAGTCCTCTTAACTCTGGCTCCTATGGCTAATAGCTTGCGCTGTACTTGGCGTCCTTATAAATTTGGCATGCGTTGTTATAACAAAACGTAAAGTGTTTGATTGAACACTCCTTTATTTCTTATAGTGCACTATCGTCCCTTTATATGTATGTGTCTTCTACTGCTGGTCTTGTTTCCCTTACCGCGTAGTTACTCTAACCACCTCTATAGTCTCTGGCGAAATAACCTTATTTTCTGCAATTTATGTAAGCTCCTAACTTGAACCAATTTTCTTGTTATGGAGTCCGCCTAAACGTCTTCTGCTGTTGAGATTCTTGGTTTGGCCTTTGCTCCCTAGTTCTATAATTACTTAATCCTTAACCTCTAGGTTTCTATAGTTTCTTATTCCATCTCTTAGATTCTTTAGTACCACTTAGGTCTATTAGCTCTGCGCTATACTATGGTTTTTAACTCTATGTCTATTGTTGCGTACTCTGCGCCTTATATAACTATGGAACTCTGTCCTAACCTTTCTTGGCCTATTCCCTTTAGTAGATCCTATTATTGATCTTTATTGCTTAATCTATTAGTTCCCTTAGGGTTTCCGCATCTTCTATTAGAATAATTGCGTCCTGGACTTTAGCCTTAAGTCCCTGTTTGTACTGTGCTATAAGCGCCTTGTTATTCCACTCTACTTGCGTTGAGAGTATCTAAAACTATGTTGTGTACTTAATTGCTAAGGTTCTTTATACTAGGTTCTGAAGTTTTTTTTCTACTATGGTTGTTGCTTCTGGGTCCCTAAATACTTGTGTTAGTTATTCTATAAATCTATCCTATGTCGCAAATATGTACCTGACCTCTGGGTTCGTCGTTATTAACCCGTTTTTCTGTATCTTAGTAAGGTAAGGTTTAAACCACTTAAGTGCTCTCCCTAATAAGAACAGTCCCGCGTAGACCACTCTATCTATGGGTGTAGCTAGCTTTGCTCTTTCTTGCATAACCTTAAAGGTTATCTGCGTAATAAATCCTTTAAGCTTGGACTTCTTCCCTATATACCGTTTGACTGATGGTAGCTTAATCTTTGAAGCTCCTATCCTGTTAAGTTGTTCCTTGAGTATTGTATTGTTGTTTGTTAACTGATTAACAATCTCTTGCAACTGTCCCATTGTAACTACTTGAGAGTTAGTGTCTGCCATACTGGTGTCTGACGTAGTTGCTGTTGCCTTTAATGGCGTTGTGACTGGTGCTTTAGGTGGCATGTTGTTTAACTTATTAAAACCATAACCAGGTAGTGAATATGTAACGGGACCTTGTAGCAACAACTACGGTGGGCCCTATTAATGGGCTAGGTGTGTAGATAACAAAGCAAGTTAATAACTTAATAATAACTAGTGGAGTAGTTGCCTAACAGATTAACTCTAATTGTATTCTGAGATTTACTATAAGGAGAGAACTATCTACGGTAGGGACTGAGGTCCTTTAAATATAAAACCGTACTTCTAAGAAATCCTCTCTTGTACGTGAGGTACGTGTTGTCTATATTAAACGTAACGTCCCTTCCGTTTAATATAGTTAATATGTTTAACACTATGTGACCTTGGTTACTATTCCTCGTTATATGGTTCTACCGGCTCTATCCTAGACCGTGCCTGTATTAACCAACTAGCTTCCGCCGACTCTTCTTCAAGTAGTCGTAACATCGTACTTAAGCTGTCCGTAACATTAATACTGCATATAGGTAGGCCTTTAATAAGCTTAAGAAACGACTAATCTCTGCTCCCTTACTCGCCTACTTTAACCTAGAACGGCCCTTAATGCTAGAGACCAATACCTTAGATGGTATTATAGCTAGCGTTTACTCCTAAAAGCAGACAGATGGAGAATAGCACCCTATTACTTACTATTTAAAGACTATAGTAGATATAGAGCTAAACTACCACATCTATAATAAAGAAATACTGGCTATTATCTCTAGCTTTTAGCACTAGCGTACGCAGCTAGAAGGGACCCCTAAGCCTATTTAGGTAGTCTCCAATTATAAGGCCCTAGAATATTTTATAACAATAAAGGCCCTTACGGCCTAGTAGGCACACTAGGCGGATATCCTATCCTAGTTTAACTTCCTAATTATATACTAGCTAGGCGCTATAAATCGTGCGGACGCCCTTATAAGGCGTAAACAGGACCTAAATAACCAGATAGCTGCAAGGATCTCACTATAGACCTAGATACTACTATGACTAGAGCACCTTAACCCCTAGATATAGGCAGAACTAAATACAGACCCTTTAGACGCTAAGATATATCTTATTAACCCTATAGAACTTAACCTTATTAATAAACTACTGTAGGAAAACCGTACGGCCCCTTCTTTATAAGAGTATCGTAAAAAGGTAAAGGATATTACCAGCCTATGGTCCTTAAAAATAGATTACTTAAGCATTAGGAACGGCTAGTAGTAGTAGAGGAATAGAACTTACGAACCCGGCCTATTACCAAAGTATATGCCTAGGTCTCTACGGCCCACTCTAAAAAAATAAAACCCGTAAGATTATTAGCGACCGCTACTACTAGCCTAGAATAGTTATAGATATTAACCGTTATGTATGGAACTGTGATAGCTGCTATAGATCTATAATCCTATAAGATAAAACCCTAGGACTATTAAAACCACTTCTAATACCAAAGCGCCCCTAGCAGCATATCTCTATAGATTTCTATAAGCTACTTATAGACCGTAGCAGATACGATATGGCTATAGTTATAGTTAACCGCTTTAGTAAGCGCCCGTTCTTAATCCCTTATTATAAAAATATTAATGCTAAAGAGGCGGCCCAACTGTATATCTATTACGTCTACTAAATTTACGGACTACTAGATACTATTATATCTAACTATAGGCCGCAATTTATATCGGCTTTCTAGAATAAGTTTACCTGGATCTTAGGCATTAAGCTAAAGCTTTCTATAGTATACTACCCCTAAACAGATAGTTAGACGGAGATTGTAAATTAATATTTAGACTAAAGACTTCGGCCCTTTATTAACTACTTCTAAGATAACTAGGCTAAACTGCTACCCCTAATAGACTATACTTAGGCAACCCTACCCTATAACTCTACGGGGTTTGTACCTATTCAGCTAGAAATAGGCTACTTACCCTATATAAGCTTTGACTAGGAAAGACTAGAAGGACCCTAAATTGTACGCGAAAAACTATCTTATAAGGAAGCCTAGTAGTACGCTAAGTGCTTGAAAGAAGCCTAGACAGTAGCCTGTATAAATCTAGAAAAGGCCTAGAAATTAATATAATAGTAAGCAAATAAGCATAAATAAAAGCCTAACTTTACCGTAGATAATAAGGTCTAGGTTATAATAAAGAACTAAAAGATAGAACGGCCTAGCCATAAGCTAAACTATTAGATAGTAGGACTGTATAAGATCCTTAATAAAGAAGGCAACTTATATAAGGTTGAACTCCTAAACTTAATTAAAGTCTACCCTATTTTTTTACCAGATAAGCTATGGAAAGCTATAAATAACCTACTACCTAGATAAAAGAATAAGCCTCTAGTACCGATTTAAGTTAATAGCGACGATAAATAGGAAGTTAATAAAATACTAGCCTATAAACTAGTATAAGGAACACTAAAATACCGTGTCTAATAGAAAGGTTACAATTTAGACCTAACCTAGTACCCCGCCTAGAACTTTATAGGTTACCCCTAGAAGCTTAAAGAATTTTATAACTAATACCCTAATAAGCTAGGACCCCTAAAGTATCTAGACGAGTAAATAGAGTGCTAGTATAGCGAAAATAATAAGCTACCTATTAAGCATATAGATAAAAACACCCCATGGACATAATACGGATATACAAAGCCTAAGGGCAGGCTTTTTCGGAGGGGGGGTAATATTACGGCGCTAGTAAAAAACGGTAGATTGTAGCGGACAATTGTAGACAATTTCTTACTATTTTAGATAGTCGCAGTCACGTGACCAGATAATCGTATAAAACCTTAAGCGGCGCTACCCTTTTTCTCTTTTTCTTTCTCTAGCTTTAAATCCTCGTTTATAGACAATCCAATCGTATAGGCTTGCATGCGTCCTTCTTATTATGCTTATGCCTCGATTGACTAAGTCGCTAATAGAAAGGATGGATATTTTAGGGCTGTTTTTATAGGCATATACTTAGGCTAGGGATCTTTTGGAAAAAAGACTAGGGATTAATTAACCAGGAGTCTTATTATGCATACATAGTGTTAGCGACTTAGTCAATTGAGGCACGAGCACGGCAAGAGGGTCGCGCAAGCCTGTATGATTGGATTGTCTATAAACGAGGATCCAAAGCTAGAGAAAGGAAAGGAGAAGAAGAGCAGCGCCGCTTAATGTTTTATATGATCTTCGCGTCACGTGACCGCAATCTGCGGCAATTTGCTAGTACCGTAATACTGTCCAAGATTGTCTAAAACTGTCTGCGATTGTCCGCTACAATCCACTGCCATAATCCACCGTTTTCCACTAGCGCCGTAACATTACCCCCCCCTCCGAAAAAGCCTGCCCTTAGGCTTTATATGTCCGTGGGGTGTTCTTATCTGTATGCTTAACAGGTAGCTTATCATCTTCGCTATACTAGCACTCCATCCACTTATCTAGATACTTTGGGGGTCCTAGCTTGTTAGGGTATTAGTTATAGAACTCTTTAAGCTTTTAGGGGCAACCTATAAAATTCCAAGCAGGGTACTAGGTTAGGTCTAGATTGTAACCTTTCTATTAAATACGGTATTTTAGCGTTCCTTATACTAGTTTACAGGCTAGTATTTTATTAACTTCCCATTCATCGTCGCCATTAACTTAAATTGGCAGTGGAGGCTTATTCTTTTGTCTAGGTAGTGGGTTATTTATAGCTTTCCATAGCTTATCTGGTAAGAAAATAGGGTGGACTTTAATTAAGTCTAGGAGTTTAACCTTATATAAGTTGCCTTCTTTATTAAGGATCTTATATGGTCCTGCTATCTTATAGTCTAGCTTATAGCTAGGCCGTTCTATCTTCTAGTTCTTTATTATAACCCAGACCTTATCGCCTATAGTAAAGTTAGGCTCGCGCCTGTGCTTATTTACCTGCTGTTCTATCAATTTCTGGGCCTTCTCTAGGTTCTTACGGGCTACTATCCATGCTTCTTCTAAGCGTTTAGCATATTGCTGTGCTTCCTCATAAGATAGTTTTTCGCGCACGGTCTATAGTCCTTCCGGTCTTTCCCAGTTAAAGCTTATATAAGGTAAGTATCCCACTTCTAGCTAAATAGGTGCAAACCCCGTAGAGTTATAGGGTAGGGTTGCCTGGGCGTAGTCTATTATAGGTAGTAGTTCGCTCTAGTTGTCCTAAAAGTAGTTAATAAAGGGCTAGAGTTTCTAGTCCAAGTATTAATTTATAATCTCCGTCTAACCATCTGTCTGGGGGTAGTATGCTGTAGAGAGCTTTAGCCTAATACCTAGGATCTAGGTGAACTCGTTCTAGAAGGCTAATATAAACTATGGCCTGTAGTTAAATATGATAGTATCTGGTAGTCCGTAAATTCGGTAGACATAGTGGATATACAGTTAGGCCGCCTCTTTAGCATCAATATTCTTATAATAGGGGATTAAGAACGGGCGCTTACCAAAGCGGTTAACTAGGATCATAACCATATTATATCCGTCGCGGTCTGTAGGTAACTCGTAGAAGTCTATAAAGATATACTACTAGGGGCGTTCTGGTATTGGGAGTGGCTTTAATAGCCCTAGGGTCTTATCTTATGGAATTATAGACCTACGGCAGTTGTCGCAGTTTTGTATATAGCGGTTAATATCCGTAACCATTCTGGGCCAGTAGTAATGGTCACTAATAATCTTACAGGTCTTATTCTTTCTAGGGTAGGCCGTAGAGACCTAAGCATATGCTTCGGCAATAAGCTAAGTCCGTAAGTTCTATACCTTTACTACTACTAGCCGTTCCTGGTGCTTAAGCAGTCCGTTTTCTAGGGACCATAGGCCGGTAGAATCCTTTGCCTTTTCACGGTACTCCTATAGAGAAGGGGCCGTATGGTTTGCCTGTAGCAGTTTATCAATAAGGTCAAGTTCTATAGAATTAACAGGATATATCTCAGCGCTTAAAGGGTCCGTATTTAGTTCTGCCCGTATTTAGGGGTTAAGGTATTCTGGTCGTAGTAGCGTCTAAGTCTGTAATAAGATCTTTGCAGCTGCCTAGTTATCTAGGTCCTGTTTACGCCTTATAAGAGCATCCGCACAGTTGGTAGCACCTGGCCTATATATAATTAGGAAGTTAAACTGGGATAGAACCTCTACCCAGCGTGCCTACCAGGCTGTAAGGGCCTTTATTGTTATAAAATATTCCAGGGCTTTATGGTCTGAAACTACTTAAATAGGCTTAGGGGCTCCTTTTAACTATATTCGCTAGTACTAAAAGCTAGAGATAATAGCCAGCATTTCTTTATCATGAATTGGGTAGTTTAGCTTAGCATCTATTATAGTCTTCAAATAGTAAGCAATAGGGTGCCATTTTCCGTCCATCTACTTCTAGAAGTAAACGCCGGCTATAACGCCGTCTAAGGCATCAGTTTCTAGCATTAAGGGCCATTCTAGGTTAAAGTAGGCAAGTAAGGGAGCAGAGACCAGTCGTTTCTTAAGCTCGTTAAAGGCCTACCTACATACGGTATTAAAGTAAAAGGGCCGGTCCTTATAGGTAAGTTGGCTTAGGGGCCAGGCAATTCTACTATAGTTCTTAATAAAGCGTTAGTAGAAGTTGCAGAACCCTAAGAATAACTGCACCCCCTTTACGGTCCTTAGGGGTATCTATTGGTTAATTATAGCCGTCTTTTTTAGGTCTACCTTAATTCCGTTTATACTAATAATAAACCCTAAGTACTTTATGCGCTTAACACTAAATTCTAATTTCCTAATATCGGCCTAGAGGCCAGCCTCTCGGAGCCATTATAGGACTTTATGGACATGCTCCTCGTATTCCAACTCATTCTCAGAGTAAATTATAATGTTATCCAGGTAGGCCGTACAGAAGTCATTAAGGTAGTTAAAGAGTATATCGTTTATATATCGCTGGTACGTAGCTAGTCCGTTAGTCAGTCTAAAGGGAAGTACTTTGCATTTATATATTCCGTAACAGGTCTAAAATATAGTAAGGTCTTCTAATCCAGGGTCCATCCTAATCCGGTAAAAAGCCTAACGGATATTAAGCTTAGTAAAGATTTTAGCTCTACTTATTTAGGCTAGAGTCTCATTAAGTAAGGGTAGGGGGTAGCGGTCCTTGCGGGTTATATTATTGAGTTTACGGTAGTTAATGCAGAAACGAAGTCCTCTATTTGGCTTCTTGGTAAAGAGAATAGGCGAGTTAAAAGGGGCCTAACTAGGCTTAATAAAGCCCTTATTTAGGTTATCAATAAGGTACTGCTTTGTAGCCTACAATTTGGCAGTAGACTGCTAACGAAGGGGGCTATAACTAAGGGTGTCTTCCTTGTCTGGCTCAATCTCAATCTTGTAGTCGTACGGTCGGTAAGGTAGGAGTATATTAGACGCTGCCTTAGAGAATACGTCCTTGAATTTCTAGTATTAACGGGGTAGTTTCTGTTCTACTAGCTCCTTATCTATAAGCTCACTTTCCTATCCGCTAAGCTCGCTTTCCTTTTCCTTAATTATTCAATTGATTTTATATAAGCTAGTGGTAAAGGCAACGGTATTAGGTTAAACCAAGTTCTAGTAGAATCCTACGGCGCCAATATAGCAGATATTAACTAGGGGAAGGTCCGTAGGTTTCTTTACAGACTTTTATTGGGCCGTATTTTGCGGCATAGGGTTTATAGTCTTCCTTAGCTTACATTCTATTTTCCGTAAGTTGTCCTTCCAGTCTATCAGTTTAGTATAGCGTCCGGTATTCCTGGCCTTCCTTTATAGCTGTGTAGGGCCTAAGTTCTCTATAGGGGACTTAGCTAGGTTACTACTAATTTCCTAAATCTCTGGTGCGGGTGGCGTAATATAGGTAGTCTAGGGGCGGTGTAGTATACAAATCCATTACGGATTAAGCTATATATCTTTCTTAAAGGCCTAGTCCCTACGCATAGCGTTGGCCTGGTAAATAGTATTAATCTAGGGCCGTATAAGGTTTTCTATTATAATACTAATTTCTTTTATAAAGGAAGGGGTCAGGGGTAGGGATTTGGGCTAGATAAGCCGTCTACTCTATACGTCAAGCTATAAGCCTAAATAGGCTAGCTATTTTCTTCCTAAGATTATATCGTGGCTTCCTAGGTCTGTAATAAGAAAGGGGACGTTATACTACCTTTATCTATCGATATGGAGGTAGATCCGTAAGATAGTTATAATAGGTAGTCCTATTTATCTATTATACCCACAAATAGGAACTGGTTTAGGCAGTTCCTTAAAAGGCGCATTTAAAAATTCAGCTAGCTTTACAGCGCACTAGGTGTCTATTAAGGCAAAGGCATTTACTCTAGAGTTAGCTAAAGCAGAGGTTAAAACTTAATATCTATTATAAAATAAAGTATAAGGGATAGTGCAGCTTTTTCCACTAACTAGCTGACCCAGATTAATATATAACATATTAATTCCTTTTAACCCTAGAGAGGAGTCTTTCTCTAGGGTTCCTTTTTTTCTAACTCCGTACTGTTCTCCTAAATTAACAGAACCTCACCTGTTTTTGCCTTTGTCTGGCAATCCTTTATAAAGTGGTCTTTCTGGCCGTATAAAAAGCAAGCTCCTTAATTACTAAGGGCCTATTTACAGGGGTCGTTATACGTGGGCTAAGTATGCGCTAGACCCGCAGTAGGACTAACTACATGGCTAGCTGCTAAATTAACGGCGGGCTATGCGGCTGGTGCTGTAGGAGTTACAGATCGTGCTGGAGTATTACGGGCCGTTTGTGTAGTGCTTGCGGTCTGGTTTAGAGAGTTTCTAGCTTTATACTGCTTAGCTTATGCCTTAATTTAACAGAGGCCTTGGTCAATAGATAGGCAGTGGTCCGTAAGTACCTTTAGCGTCTATATAGTAGTAAAAACTGGCAGTACGGCGCGCTGTAGGTCTAGGGTAAGCTTGTCAAAGAGGTCCGGCATTAGATCTTTATGGGGAATTTAGGCTTGGCCGGCTAGGTGCAGAAAGCGGGTCTAGAAGGCTAAAAAGGTCTCTATCGTCTTTATATTAAGAGCTTTATAATTAAGGCGGGCGTTCTATACCTTAAAGGGGTCCTCGTAGATGGAAGATAAGTAGTCGATTATCCTGTCTCTAGAGAGGAAGGGATCTGCCAAGTCCTAGGCGTATCGCGGACATAGGTACGTCTGTGCGTCTCCGCCAGTACGGCCGAAGACGTAGGCCATCTTAGCTTAAGTAGTAGGGAAGTGGTCCGCATTAACTTCAAGCTTATCCTACAATTGAAGCTTCCAGTTATTAAATATAGGGTCAGTTCCGTCTGTAAGTAATAGGGGGTCTATAACCTTCGCGGACCATAACAATGCTAATACTGTACATTAGGCTAGGGCCTTAAGGATTATAGCAAGTCTCTAGGTATCTAATAACTCCTTACTAGGTGTAGGGGTGTCTCTAGTTTTAAGTAGCTCTTAAAGCCGTTTAATTTTAGTATTAGCTACTACTAGTTCTTCCTAGGGGGTCAAGACGGCGACTGTTTCACCATTAAAGGTATTTGCGGGTCCTGCAGCGGCTTTGCCAACTACTGTATTTCTTGGCATGGTGGTAGGGGTATTAGGTAATTTCCGGTGTTTGTTTATTTCCTAGGGGGTCTAATCCGTGCGTGTCCTATTCTTAGGTTTCGCGTTCTGTTCGTGTTCTTTTAGTTCTTAGGGGTCTGTCCTGTCCTTATGGTCCTATTCTGTATCCTTGTCCTATTCGTGGCCTTATAGATATATTTGAGTTCCTTCTCAGGAAAGAAGAGTAGTGATGAGCTTTGGATAATGTTAGCGACTCAGTTAATCAAGGCACGAGCACGGCAAGAGGGTCGCGCAAGCCTATACGATTGGATTGTCTATAAACGAGGATCCAAAGCTAGAGAAAGGAAAGGAGAAGAAGAGCAGCGCCGCTCGATGTTTTATGCGATCTTTGCGTCACGTGACCGCAATCTGCGGCAATTTGCTAGTACCGTAATACTGTCTGAGATTGTCTGAAACTGTCTGCGATTGTCCGCTACAATCCACTGCCATAATCCACCGTTTTCCACCAGCGCCGTAACACATAGTGCCAGTAATCTATGGTTATATTAAGCTAATAAGAAGACAAAGTATATATTTAATTCTTATATAAGACGGGGCTCCTGGCCACGCTGTAGGGGAGATAAAGGAGGACCTATAAGAGTATAGGATTATTGTTATTTTCTAGCCTCCTTATTCTCCTAACTTAAACCCTATTAAAAGGGTATGGCATATTATAAAAACTATCTTTAAGATAATTACCTTAAAAACATATTATATAACAGGCTGCGTGTGGCAGTAAAGGACGCATAGGAGAAGGTAGGAAGGTATAAACTAGAGGAGCTAATTAATAGCATAAAGGAACGATGTCAGGCTATAATTGATGCAGATGGTCGCTCTACTAGGTATTAATTTATATAGAATCAAGAGAGTTCGTCTATTTTAAGCGGCTATCACGATGCTACTGTACTAGGGTAAGCGGGAGAACCCCCTGCTAGCGCTATGCCTTTACTTTACCGCTGTACCTCTGTAAACTCGTTCTTGGCGTGGTGTTAAGCTAATTTAGGTATAGCTAGCGAATGCACGGACCTAGCACAGGCCAAAATAACGCGAAACGCGTCAACATCGCCCCCCCTATGCGCAAAATACGCGTATCTTAGGGCATTAAGAGCTCTATTAGTCCGATCCAGTCTAGATTGAGACGACTAACTAACTCTATGGACGGACTGGATTGGACGCCTAATTTTGGGGCGATCAATTGGGCGTCGGTATCACGGAGTAGGCACGAGCCGGGATACAATGCACTAAACGAGGTAGTAATTGAGAAGGCTACGTACACGTAACTATGCGTGGTTGATACAAAGACATTGGATGAAGAAGAAGAGTCTTTGTGTGCCAGGTACGGGTATAAATAGGGGCTGTAGGGGAACGTGCGTAGGTGTCTCGGGACGAACGTGAGCACGGGTCAAGAACGTCAAAGACGCGCAGAGACGTGAGAACGAGTGAGTCCCGTGACAGTCGGCCAGCCTGTGGATTGGCCGCTTAATTAGCTACCCTGCCTACTATAACTAGGCTAGTCCCGTTATAGTACTTCTCCTTTAGCTAAAGGTCTAAATTAATTTAATATTAGTTAAGACTTTATAACTTATCGCGTTTTGTATATTTACGTTAGGTAGTAGTATAGAGTTTTGCCGGTTCTAATTATTAAATAGACTAATTAGGATTTTCTATACCCGGCATAGAAAATCGCTATTAGTTTAATTAAGGTAGTAAGCTAAACTAATATCTTTATAGTAGGTCTTAGCAAGGCAAATCTAACTAATTAGATAACTTTAACTAGTGGTTAAAGTTCCTTAATATCTTATATATTATATAATCGCGTTATAAGTATTATAATATATTTTAAGTTCCTTTTTATTTTAAGTTTTCTAGTATTATATTTTATATATTTATATTAGGTAGTAATTATTTGCCTTTATATTATATCCATCTAGCTAAAGTAGGCTATAAAGGATAGTCTTTATAGAATTATTTTACTAAAGAAGGCGCGTTAGCCTTAATTTATTTATAGGCTTCCTAGGTTTATATCTTATATCCTTTCCACTTTATAGGAAGTTTAAATTGCTTAGATTATATTTTCTATTATATATTATTAATTAAGTTAATAAAGTAAAAACTGTTACTATTATTAATAATTATAAGAGGTAGTGGCGGCACTTTATAAGTTATAGGATTATCTTTTAAAGGTTATAATAAGCTTATATAAAACATTGGGTATATTTTTATCTTAGTTAGTAGTTTAAGCTTATAGGCGTATAGGCTTAGTTTTTTCTTAATTTAGTATAGGCCTATAAACTTCTAATTAAGTTTCTTTAAGGGCCGTTAAGTCCGCAGGTTTTACATATTTAGGTAAACTATATTACCTTCCTTAAAGTCCTATATAGGAGCTTATTCTTTATTTATATACTATTTCTATACCATTTAAGCGTAGGGAAGCGGTAAATGGACACCCCCTAATTGATACGCGGACACCCCCCAATTGATACACGGACACCCCCCCACTGATTGAGTTTAGTTCCTTCCTGACCAAGTTAGAATATCACGTGAATTTAAGTTGTTTGCATCTGCATTAGTGCGCGGCCGCGCTCGCGCCTGCGCCCACGCGTGCGCCCACGCTTATATACCCGTTATTCTGTTCAAATACTGATGGCTCGCGACGAGTCGATGTATCAACGCGAATAGAGCCAGATGGGCGGCCGCGGCGGCGCTCAACAGTTAGAGGCTGGGTATGGGCGCGCGACGGGCGCGGGCGCAGGCGCGATCACGGGTGTGCTCGCAGAGGCAGCTCGTAGACATCAAGCAGAGGTAGCAGCACCTAAATAAGTTCACGCGGCGCCTCACAGGGTACTACGTAATCCAATCAATCAACTCAGGAGCAGGGTGGGTGGGTTACATGTGGTGCAAATGATGGTAGAACTCAAGATACTATTAGAGGTGCCTCGCCCGATATTGGCGGTGATATTTAGCAGGCTTTTAGAGGCCTAGGAGCTCTGGCCTTTTACGAGGACTTTGCTAAGGGCTCCTTTGGTAAATTTCAGCTTTGATTTAAACTCTACTAGTTATACTATAGTCGAAATCAAGACTTGATTGAGGTGTTACAGTTATAAAAGTTACATTTTAAAACTTTGATTTTTGCGATGCAGATGCAAACAACTTAAATTCACGTGATATTCTAACTTAATCAGGAAGGAACTAAACTCAATTAGTAGGGGTGGTCCGCGTATCGATTAGGGGGTGTCCGCGTATTAATTAGGGGGTGTCCGCGTATTAATTAGGGGGTGTCCGCGTATTAATTAGGAGGTGTCCGCGTATCAATTAGGGGGTGTCCGCGTATCAATTAGGGGGTGTCCGTGTATTAATTTGGGGGTGTCCATGTATCAATTAGAGGGTGTCTATTTACCGCTTCCTTAAGCGTATATTAATTTACTTTATAATAGTTCCGTTAACTACTTTATTTAATTAGTGAAATTATATATATTAATTAACTAAATCCGTTTAATTGTGGGTTCTATTATATTAATTTTATGCTATAGTTTAAATCTAAGTTAAGGGTTTTATCCGTAGGTCGCGTAGAATAGCGTTACGCCTATTAATACGTTTATTATATTATTTGTAGTAAACTTAGCTAAAGGCAAATATTTTTTCTAGTCGTCTTATAGGTAGGAGCAGTATATTTATAGATATTGTTCTATAATCGCATTCGCAATTTTAGTTTAACTATTTATCTCTAAATAAAATATAATTAAGAGTTATATTTAAATACTTAATTATTTAGGACAGCGGTAGGTGGACACCCCCTAATTAATACACGGACACCCTCTAATTAATACATGGATACCCCCCACTGATTGAGTTTAGATCCTTCCTAATTAAGTTAGAATATCACGTAGATTTAAGTTGTTTGCATCTGCATCGCGAAAATCAAATTATTAAAATATAACTCTTACGGCTGTAACACCTCGATTGCGCAGCACTCTGTGAGGCGCCTTGTGAACTTATCTAGGTGCTACTACCTCTGCTTGATGTCTACGAACTGCCTGTCTACGAACTGCCTCCGCGAGCACGCCCCGCGCTCGCGCCTGCGCCTGCGCCTGCGCCCACACCCACGCCCACACCTACGCGTAGTATACCCGGTATTCTGTTCAAATGCTAATAGCTCGCAACAAGTCAATGCATCAACGCGAACAGAGTCAGGTGCGTGGCCGCGGCGGTCAGGAAAGGTAAGGCAAATGCGAGGTAATGTTTTGGTATGGGCGTGCGACGGTCACGCGACGGTCGCGCACTGATGCAGATGCAAACAACTCAAATCCACGTGATATTCTAACTTAATCAGGAAGGATCTAAACTCAATCAGTGGGGGGTGTCTATGTATTAATTGGGGGGTGTCCGTGTATCAATTAGGGGGTGTCTACCTACCGCTGTCTATTATTTATATAGAGCTTACTAGAAGTCTAAAACAAACTAGCTTCTATAGTTAAATATTATTAAATTAGGAAGTCTATAGGAATTATATATTGCATTTTTATAAAATAGTTAATAACTACTATAATATTTATAAATCTATAACTGCTAGGCAAGTTAACTATAAAGTTAATTAAGATATTATGCTATCTTTATATTAGAATTAGTAGTAGTTAAAGTACTCCTTACTTATTTATATAAGAGGTCTTTTTACGTACGCATATTCTATATACTTAAACGTATTTTTGTATATAGTCGTATATTATAAGCTAGTAGTATACTTATTAAATAATCTTATAAGTCTTTATATAACGTAGATAACGGGGTTTTGACCAATCCCTGGGTTTTGACCGATTTAAAGTTTTACTAGTTGTGTGTCAGCGGGTCGGCGTTTTGGCAAACTTTGATTTTCAAATTGGTCAAAACCTAGGGATTGGTCAAAACCCCGTTACCTACGTTAGCTAGGATGTCCTACTATAAAGGAGTCGTATATAAATTTAAGTATTTTAAATTATAAAGGTTTGGAATTCGGAATTACTATCTTTTATTAATAGTATAATTAATTATTTTAAATTTTACATTTAGTAAGTGTTGGTATTACTTTGATAGACGTAATACATATATTCTTGGATACAAGTGGTGAGTCTATTCGGTGGTGGTTAAGGTTCTAAGCTATAGGATACGCGTGCTAACATACGCGGTGGTTGGTTACGTGGCCAAAGCGAATTAGCATACGCGACCGCGTGGCCAGAGTGAATTGGTATTTATACACTGGGGGCACTCTAAAGTGCTATAAGTCAGTTAAATACTCCCTGTAACTTAGTACCTTAGCTTCCCTCCCTTTGTATCCTACCCCCCTATCCTTCCTTTGCTTGTTTAACCTATTTAATGGTCTGTAAATAAATATAATTCGTGTTAATTAACTGCCTTAGGGCCGTAGACGCCTTGCTCTTAGTTATAGTATCGGCGGGGTTGCTATTGCCGTCAATCTATTTAACTTCCGTAATCTCTCTTCGTTCGTACAACTAACGGAGGCATATAACGTCTATTATAAGGCGTTTTTCTTGTGTTGTGCCTAGTTTGACGAGGCAATCGTATAGTGATTTTGAATCGGTGCAGATAACGAGTAGTAGAGTTATAGAAGTTGCGGTTAAGCTTCGATTTTGATTGGACGTAGGCTTAGGTGATATCCCGTAGATATAAATGTGTTTGGTCGTTCTGAAGTATAGCTGTAATACTAAGAATAAGGCGTTAACTAACTCGTTAAATAGTGGGTGACTAAGTTAGCACAAGATCTTTATTAAGGTTATTGTAGGCTTGTATAACTAATCTTAACTTTTTAAAAGCTTTACTAGTACCTATATTCTTAACCTTATTAACAAACCGTAAGTTAAAGATTCGGTCTCCTTAAGGTACTTTCTAGAGGTTAATAATCTTAAAGATGCCTTTCTTAAGTAGTCCGGTAATCTCCTTCTAATATAAAGCCGTAAATTAGCTGTTGCGGTTATTACCTTCTTAAATAAATATTGAAATATCGGCGGTATTAACCTAAGTGGGGTATTTACGTGGTCTACCTTGGCTGCGTTTAACGGGTTTAGGTTAAGGGCTATTTAGAGGTAGTTTTTTAGAGGGTGGCTTAGGTTATTATTTAGGCTCTGGTTTTAGGTTTGTTGGCTTATCTTCTAGATCCGTAAGGTATAGTTTGACTATAGTGCTGCGGAAGTTGGTAGGTCTGTGAGGTAGTTTTACTATATAGGTTTCACTATTAATGTTAAGGAGGGGATACGGGCCTAACCAGAATCCAGCTTAACCTGTATTGCCTTCTCTCTATACTAATACAGGCGAGTTAAGGGGCAGGTTATAGATTGCGGTTGTATTAGGGCCGTTACAAGTGCTTAAAGCGTCCATAACTTAACGTTTAGCTTATATTTTCTTAATTTCTTCCATTGCCTTCTTTAAAGCGTTGGCTCTCTAACTAACTGTAGGTAAAGGTGCGTTAGTGTTAATAAGTTATAGGTAAGCTCCAAAAACTAGGAGAGTAGGAACGAGTTTATTAGGGCCAGCAGAGTTATTAAGGGCTTTAAATGCCATTTGTAGGGCTATATCTTTGTTAATTCTAGGGATTTTGGCTATAGAAATCTGGTACACGCGCTATAAGGGTCTGTGGTAGCGTTTAACTATACTAACTAAGTTATAAGCTTTAACTGGTACACCTTTTACGGTTATTCCTATATTTGCGGTATATCGTTTAAATTCTTTACTAATAAAGTTCTTTTTAGCATTTATGGTGATAAGGTCTAGGGGGCCTAAGTAAGTATTAATCCAATATACTCGCAGTATATCCCATATGTATTTTACGCTAATATTCTATAGCTATCTACCGGCCTAAAAGCGGGTAGCTTTATTAACAATATATAGGAGTAGCATTAAGTTAATGTACATTATATCAACTATAATATAATAGTTGAAGTTAACGTCGTCTTATAGGGTGAACTTAAATCTACCTAGTAACTTGCTGTGTTTCTAGCAAAATAAGCAATAGCGGGTGAGATATTTAAGGGCTTGGTTGTTAATATTGTGGCCTAAACGCTTAAGTATACGTTTAAGGCGTTTAACAGAGGGATAGCCGAAACGACGGTAAAGCTGGTATAGTTCTGTGTAAGTTAGATAATATAGGTTTTAGTTAAAGGACTCCGTTAAGTAGTTTTCTAATAAGGTATTCTAAAGCAAGAAAGAATGCCCAAAATGTTTTATAGTTGGTATATCCCCGCTAGGGGCAACTAGTAGGTTCTTAAGGTTGTTAATATACACCTATAGTTAGTCTATGTCTGCTAAACAAAGTAAAAATGGGGTATTAACTTGAATAATATGGAACTCTACTATGCCGATAGGTGTAATTATCTTAATTAAGCCGATTAAGGAGGTTACACCTATTCCGAACTATACGTTAACTTTACCTTATATAGAGGTGTTTAGGTATATACTAGTAAACTTCTAGAATGCTAGAAATTGGTTATATCTAGCTGTAGAGTGTTTTAAGGCTCCTATATCAATCATTATACCTAGAAACTTATTTAATGTATACCAAGTAGTTGTGTTATAGGCGAAAGGGTCTTAGTTAAGAGAGAATGGATTAGTTGTACTATCTATAGCTGTAATTAAGTGTATAAAGGCTTTATTGGCTAGTTCAGCGGTTATAGAGGCTGCTTTATTCTGGGTGGTCTAGCTAAAGGAGGTAAAGTACTAGTAGATATCCTATTTAATATCCTAGTTGATTATATTATTATTAGAGCTAATATTAATAGTGACTGCTTAAAAGGCTTCTTTAAGTTTGTCTCCTAAACTATCCTCTCCTTTATAATTAACAATGTACTGCTTTAAATATTTATTAAAGCGGCAATTAAACTTGCGGAATATATCCTTGTATTAAGTCTTAAATCTAGCCTTAGACTCGTTGCGTTCCTCTTTAGTATATTTCTATAAATAGTAACCTTCCTTATTATATATAAAGTAACGTAATTTACCTCTTAGTGGTAGGCTAGAGCGGTTATTGCGGTTGTATTAGTTATGGTTAAAGTATTTACGGTCTATAAAATAGGCCTAAGTCTACTCCGTCTATATAGCGTTTTCCTTTTTATACGCCATAATAGATAACTAAAGTTTATTAATAAGAGGGCTGAGTTTATCTAGTAGGTCTAATATAGCATATCTACAGGCCGGAACTCCCTGGCAAGCCATAATGAGTTTATTAAGAAGGAACGGTACTGTCTATAGTTTAGCGGTAAGTCTATGTTATAGCTAGGAGAGCTTATTAACCAGTATCTAAAGGCAATTGCTAGTTAACTTTCCTACGTTCTTGCTTATAATCTCCGTTAGTAAAACTTTATTCTATTTACTAAGGGTTCGGCGTTCTAATCTAGGACCTTTAAAGAACCGCGAAGTTGCTAATAAGCTTTGTTAAATGTTAGAATAGCTAGTCTACTGTTGTAATAGTGGTTTAGAGCTAGACCTATTAGTATAAGAGGGAGGGCCTTAAGGTAGGCATCGGCTAGAATATCTGCTCTATTATAGATATTGTAGAAGATTATTAACTTAAAGTTAAAATTTCCGCTAATACCACTATATTTCTGGTCGTCTATGTACAACTTAGCTGCATTTGCTAGTTCCTTTCTATATCCTAGTATAGAAGTGGGTACTGTGGCAATAGGTATAGTAGTAGTAGATATTGTGGCCTATAAAGGTAGGGATAGTGGACTTAGAGGCGGGGTTAGTTAAGATATTAGTAAAGTCGTTATAGGTGTGCTTTTGGGTATTGATTAAGGTATAAGGTTTTATAGAGTTTTATACTTTAAGCCACATATAAATACGTTAGTAAGTACGTTAGACTTAAAGGTGCCATTAGATTGCTCTTTATAGGCTTTATTAAATTCTTCTTAGCTCTATTTATGTTAAGTTTCTTTAAGTAGTATATTAGCTAAAACTTGTATAAGCTTAATACGTTTGTCGTTCTTGTGTATATATACTCCTCCCTTGTAAAGAAGGAGGAAAAGGTTTTTAAGGGTTCTAGTACTGGCTTAAGAGAATGTATCTATAATGAACTCTTTAAAGTCTTCTTAAAAGAAATCCCATAAAGCACTGTTAATAGAGTTATTATTGTTGTATTCCCATATCTTAAACTAAATATAGTCTATAACATCATTGTTAGTTGCAGTTTGTATATTAATTCTGTTCTTCCATTATTCTGCTTCTTTACTCCAATTTTTAGGGGTAAAAGCTATCTTGTCTGGTTATAAGGAGGGTATTAATAGAGGGTATTGGTATTTGTAGAGAGAGAGAGAGAGAGAGAGAGAGAGAGAGGGTGTCAGTGTTCGTAAGGAGGGAGAGGGTAGTTAACACAAGTTGTTAAAAACTTAACTTTTAATAAGGTGGGAAGTAATATCCTTCTAAATCTAGAGTGTTATTATTTAATTCTTAGCAGTAATAAGGGTCTGTAGGCGACGGCAAGCTATTAAGCTTCCAAATTGTCCTTAATACTCTCTTTAACTGAAATAAGGCCGTTATAAGGTGGAGCGTTAGACATCTTCTAAACTAATGTATATTTCCTAATCTATGCGCGCTTACTAATTAGTGTTGGTATTACTTTGATAGACGCAATATATGTATTCTTAGATACAAGTGGTAAGTCTATTTGGTGGTGGTTAAGGTTCTAAGCTATAGGATACGCGTGCTAACATACGCGGTGGTTGGTCACGTGGCCAAAGCGAATTGGCATACGCAACCGCGTGGCCAGAGTGAATTGGTATTCATACAGTAAGTATAATATTCTTATACTATCGTTTTCCTATTTAAATTGCTTTTATTATATCTAATACCTATATATCGTTCTTATATTTATATTCTATTAGCTTATTAATTTCTATTTCTTATTTATCTACTTCTAATTTATTTCTATTAAGTTTTATATTTAAAAATATAAGATATAGTTTTTTAAAACGTTTAGGGATAATAAGATCTGTAATTAACTTATAATCTATTTATCTAAAGCGTTTATAGGTAAGTCCTATAATCGTTATATTAATATATTAGGCTTCTAATTAAGTTTGCCCAGCTAGTATATAATCTTAAAGTTAAATTATAAGAGGTATTTAGCCTAATAAATTTAGCGCTATATTAATTGCTTTACAGTTATAAAGTACTATAAATTCTTATAGTCCGTTAATACGCGTATTAGTAATAATAATCCTTTAAGTTTAAAACGCTATTATTTAAAGCATTTAATAATCGTAGGTAGCTCCTTATTATATATTTTATAGTGTCAGTCGTTGTCTATAACTAACTGGTATGGGCCAGTTACGTGTAGTGGTTATATAAGCTAGGCGAACGTAGAATCTACTAAAATACACCTATAGAACAGATCTAATAACAACAATCTTATCCATGTATCTTAATATACGCATCTAATTCCCTTATACCTCTACTGCACCTTATTAAGTATTAGCCTTAACAGGTTATAAGCCCGGCTACGCCTATAGAGGGTTTTAATACAGCGTTGTTAAATAACGCGTAGAGAGAGCTGTAATTATAGCAGTCGTTAAACGATTAAAGGACACGCACTGTCCGCGGAATTAATTACTATCTCACTAAGAAGCAGGCAGGAGATAGTAACCGGTCAAGCTTATAACTGGACAACAATTAATATAACGCGTATTAGGAGCTTAACCACAACTAACCGTTGCGTCTAGTAGCATATACTAGCTACTAGTACTTTAAGAAGAAGGAGACGATAACCCTATTAAATCAAAGAACGCGCATTTCTCACGTATTTGGTTACTATCTTACTAAGAAGTAGGCAGAAGACAGATAGAAAAGGGAGAGCTTATAACCAGATAACAATTAATATAACGTGTACTAGGAACTTAATTAACTAATATGTCTAGTAGCATATAGTAATGTTGCTAGGGACTAGCCACATTTAACTAATTAGGATTTTTTATACCCAGCATAGAAAATTGCTATTAGCTCACTTACCACTAGTGCCTTAGTGGCCCCCTTTATATCTTATACAAGCCCGTTATATATACTAGCTACTAATACTTTAAGAAGAAGTAGATAATAATTAAAACCAATTAGAACGATCTTAATTATAATACCGCAACACAAATACAGCAAGTCCCTAATTAACTTAATATCTAATTACTGCACTTAAGATAAGTAAAAGCAGCAGCAGCAAGAACCTACTACCTAATGGCATAAAGCTAAAGGGAAAGGAGAACTATATTATATAGAAGGAAGTAATAAAGGACATTACTATTACGAATGGATTAAGAAGTTATATTTATGTAAAGGGAAAAGCACCTAAGTATATGGATAAGTTTAATAAGAAAGCTAATAAGATAAAGCTAGCAGTATAGCTAATATAGGAAGCTAGAGACTTAAGCATGAAGATTATTATTAAGCTTAATGTTAAGAGTACCCCTGTATAGATGCTAGTAGGATATAAGTTAGCGCGTAAGATATGGGTAACTCTATAGACTTAGTATAAGGGGACTAGAGCAGTCCTTAGCTATAACGCTATTAAATTATATACGAAGATTAAGTACAACAACTACCCCAATCTTAAGCCGTTTATTATTATATTTAAAAAAGCCATTAAAAAGCTGGCGAACCTTAACATTTCCCTACCTAAATTATAGTATCCAATTCTCTTTATTATAGCCCTATCCAATATATAGCCTATCTAGGCAGAATAACAGCAATTAAATTCTTAAAAGGAATTAACTTAACTATCACTCTCTGCCCTAATTAAAGATATTATAGATAAGGCACAAAACAAGGATAAGAAGGCTAAGGGAGGTATACTGTATAGGGGGAAGCCTAATAAGAAGGGTAAATAAAAGGTAAAGGGGGATAGAGAGAAGAGTAAGGGAAAGCTATGCAAGAACTGCAAGAACCTAAATATGTATTACAATTCCAAGAACTGCTTTGTTATAAATAAGAAGCTATATTATAAATAGAAAGAAAAGACAGGCAAGAAGTTCGTTCTATATTAGGAGTCTAGTAAGAAGAGGTTAGGCAGCAAGAAAAGTAAGGAGGAAGAATCTAGCAGTAACTTTTTAGATAATAATAATGCCTGCATGTTTATAAAGAAAGAGTTAGGGTATCTCTACGCACACCTAAATAGGAAAAATTAATTACTAATTAAGTAGGGAGGAATACTATTTAATACTAAAGCTAAAACCCATATTACCAAATTAATTAACGACTTTAATACTGGTATATATATACCAGCATCTCTACTATTAATTAACACAGTAAGTAGAGAAGCTATGCCACTTGGCTTTAGTAAGAGAATAGTTATCTATACTATAGACGCCAAAGGAGAGACACATATGCTAAATTTTAGTAAGGTGTAATATCTACTAAACTATAGCATTAATATCTTTAGAGCTAGAAAGCTCTTAGGTAGGGGTAATATTTAAATTAAAGATAGAAACCTTGTGGTTAATAAAAAAGGCCTTAGCATATTCCAATTTAATAAAGACATAATAATTATTAAAGCACTCCATATATACGCATTCCCTATAGTTATACAAAAGAAGCTATTAGAGATATTAATTCAACTCTAGTATCATTACTTTAGCCATTTTAGCCTTAAGAATATATAGAAGACCTCTAAATTAGTTAAAGGTATAACTCTAAAAAAGGAAGAGCTAAGCGCTATATAGTAAGAGGACAAAGATTTAAGGCTCTATAATCTATATAAAAAGGGAAAAGCCATAAGATATATATAAAAACACGCTAAATCGCAAGATCTAAAAGTGTTTAATAAAGTGCATATTAATATAGTAATAATTACCCCTTAAGGCATTGGAAAGAAGAAGTATGCTATAGTATTTACTAAAAAGGCAACTTTAGTTCGGTAGGCTTACTTCTATAAGTTAAAGAATAGCGTATATAATACTCTAGTTAAGTACCAAAAGATAGTAAAACTTAATTTAGAAGAGTTATTAAAAAGTAGCGTATAGACGGGGGTAAAGAATATAGCCTAAAAAAACTTACTAGGCTTATAGATAATCTAGGGTAGCTAGTAGAGCTTACTATACTATACAACCCAGAGGAAGACAGCACTTTTAAATAAACAATTGGTATTCTCCGCGAGCGTATATAAACCGCAATAATTAATATAGACATTCCACAGTTCCTTTAGCCACTAATATTTAAGTTAATAGTACTAATTACCAATTAAACAGCCACCTCCCTATTAAAGGGAAAGACCCTATATAAAGCCTTTATAGACAAGTTTTATCTAAATTAGGATAATAGACCTTCTGTAGCTTATTTACGGGTACTTAGATATAAGATATATATCTAAATACTAAAGGAGCGCCAAATTATTAGCTAGAAGGTTGCTATACAGGCCAAGGTAGGAATCCTCATTAGCTATAAAGGAAGCTATATCTTTAAGGTATATATACCTTTAAGAAGAGGACCTACCAAAAACAGAATTATATAATCCTTAAATATTAGATTTAATAAAGGAGGCTTAATTATAAAGCCCCTATTAGAAAATAATACTAATATTTTAATACTAGCTAGAAATAGGGGTAAGAGTACTAAGAATTAGGATTAATAAGACAGTAACCTAATTTATTAGAGAGTTCCTAATATACCCAGAAATATTAAGGATTAACCCTAATTAGTACTTAAAAAGGCTATTATGCCAGAGCTTTAAATTAATAAGGATTTGGAGCAACTAGATATTAATTCTAATAATAAACCCAAATTAGAATATAATACTAAATTAATGCCGGAGACTACTTAGGAGAGAGTTAAAACTAAAACGGCACTTAAGTTAAGTGGTTAACCTAAAGGTTTAAAGAATAAGGTTTATATCCTAAACCCTAAGCTTAACAGAGAGACTTAATAAGCCGCTTAATAGTTAAAGCTAAAATTAAGCTTTAACTCTAAATTAAGTACAGCATTTTACACTACATATATAGCTGGCCCAGCGTTATTAATCTATAACAATCCGAAGACAATTAAGGAGGTAAAGACAAGACCTAATTGGCTAGAATAGTAGAAGGCTATTAAAAAGGAGTATTAAGGCCTAATTTACAAAGAAACCTAGAAGCTTTTAAAACAATTAAAGCTGCTAAAAGACATTAAGGTACTGCTAGGAAAGCTCATCCTAAAGACTAAAAAGGATAGAGATAGCAATATCCTAAAGCGGAAGGCAAGATAGGTTGTTAAAGGGTTTAGACAGCAGTATAGAAAGGACTTTAACTAAATATTTGCGGGAGTATGCAAGAATATTACATAGAAGCTAGCAGTCGCCCTCACAGCTCTATTTAACCTAGAGATTAAGCAGATAGATATAGTTAAAGCCTTCCTAAACTTAGCCACTGACATGGATATCTATATAGAAGTACCACCTAACTAGGAAATTAATAAGGAGATCTTAAAGGATATACCTAAGTGGGCATGTAGGCTCCTAAAAGCGCTATATAGTCTAAAATAGGCACCTTAACTATAGCAGAAGGAATTAGCCTCTACGCTTTAGCAATTGGGTTTTAAAGCGTATACCAGCAACCAATATATATACATTAACAAGTTAACAGGAATTCTAATTATTATATATATTAATAATATACTAATTATTAGCAAAGACAAGGCCAAGATTAAGGCTTTAAAGAAGAGTCTTATAAGAAGATTTAAGATAGAGGACTTAGGCCCTGCAGAATACTTTATAGGGGTAAAAATTACTTAAAATAGGAAGGAAGGGACGATTACCCTATATTAGGATGCCTATATTAGCAAAATCCTTAAATAATATAGTATGGATAATTATTACCTAGTTAATACGCCAATAGCAGCTAAAGCTACCAAATTTATAGTACCCTTTAACGGACAGGCAACGGTTAAAGATACTAAGCTCTACGGATTAAAGATTAGCTCTTTAATATATTTAGCAATTTAAACTAGACCGGATATTGCATACAGAGTCTCCATACTATTACATTTCCTATTAAACCCCTCTCCATAGCATATAAAAGCTGCAGATTAAATACTTTAATACCTATAAGGTATAAAGCTCCTAGGAATTAAATACTAGGGGCACGCAGGTAATTTAAAGACACTTCTCCATAGATATTACGATGCGGATTTTACAGGTAATAAGTTAATACAGAGATCCGTCTTAGGAAATGTATACTTCTTCACCAGTAGAGTTGTATTATGCTCATTAAAGAGATAGCAGATAGTAGCGCAGTCTACTACTAAGGTAGAGTATTATGCTCTAGCTAAAGCTATATCCAAAGCACTCTAGCTAAAACAGATTATGGGCCAGATAATATACTTAGGTGCGGATATTAAGTTAGTATATCTATACAGTAATAACTAAGGCTTATTAAGCCTGGTTAAGAACCCTAAGTTTTATTAATAGATAAAGCATATTAATATTAAACACTACTTTATTTAAGAGCACGTTATAAAAAGAACAGTTAATCTGCGGTATATTGCAAGTTTGGAAATAGCGGCTAATAGTTTAACTAAACCTCTTCCGGCTGCAAGTTATATAAAGTTTATAAAGCAGCTAAGGTTAAAGGTTATTAAAATTAATTAAGCTTATTTGGAGTATTAAGTCAGTTAAATACAAAGGGGTATATTAGTTATTGTCTATAACTAACTAGTATGGGGTAGTTACGTGTAGTAGTTATATAAGCTAGGCGAACATAGAATCCACTAAAATCCAACTATAGAATAGATCCAATAACAACAATCTTATCCATATATCTTAATATACGCATCTAATTCCTTTATACCTCCGCTGCACCTTATTAAGTATCAGCCTTAACATATAGTTTAATTTAGTAGGGGCGAGTTTCTGGAAGAGAAAGGCTACTAGATATAACTTGCTATTCTTATTATATTGTAATAATACTCCCCCTTGTATATAATTGGACGAGTATATTTTAATAATATATTTAAGGTTAGGGTTAAAGTAGGTAAGAATTGGAGCAGTTATAAAGCAATATTTTAAGTTATTAAAAGCTTATTCATATCTAGCGGTCTATTTAAATTTTATATTCTTCTTTATTAGGTTTACTAATAGCTAGGCAATTTTTAAGAAGTAGTTAATAAATTAATAATAGAAGTTTATAAATCCTAGGAATCCTTAAATATCTTATATATTATTAGGACTTCCCTAGTTTATAATTGCAGCAATTTTCTTAAGGTCTATTTTAATTCCGTTATAGGATATAATTAAGCCTAAGTATATAACCTTGGACGCGTAGAACTTATATTTCTTAATATCGCATTATAAGCCTATATCTTATAGGCGTTTAAAAACTATTCTAATATGTTTCTAATGCTTAAAAAGCAAGGATAAGTAGATTAAGATATTATTAATATACGCGGTAATAAATATGTTAAAGAATTTATAAAGCGTATTATTAGTATATTGCTAAAATGTACTATACCTTTTTTTACGCTAAACGGCATTACTAGGTATTTAAAGAGTCCCCATTATATATAAAAAGTTATATATTTCTTATCTCCTTTATATATATAAATTTAGGGTATACCGCTTATCTAATTACTGCTTTTTATATCCTTCTCTAGCGACTTAAATTGTACCGCCAACTTAGTAAACTAGTTTATAAATTTGGCTATTACACTGGCTGGATCTTATCTATATTTAATAACGTGATCTAATTACTAGTGGAGGAAGTGGAGCTCTTACTGCACCCGGCCTAAAAAAGACCAAAACTAACCAAAAGAACCTTGAAAAACTCCTAGAAAACCCCCCTAAGATACATACATCGCAGGAAAGGCACATATTAAACAATAGTGGTTTGCACTTACGCGCAACCGCCAGAACCATGTCTAGCAATAGCCCTCTGTAATAAAGATAGACGAATACCATACTATAAAGCGGAAATACCTCGATTAAAAAGGCATTTAATAAAATATAAAGCCTATTAGACGCGTCTAGTACCTAGAATTACGAGGGAGTAACTATTAGCTATAATAAACTAATATAGCTAGCAGAATAGCTCTACTAGTCTAGTAAACCCTTAATTAAATCCTCTAACAGCTAAGTAAAATTAAAAAAAAAAAAAACCCCCTTACTGATGAACCGCACCTAGGCCGCTATGGCTATACTTCTACAGTATAGGGAATCTACCCCCCTTAAGATACTAACTGGGTCTTACATCTCCCTATAGAGGTTTTTCGTACCTAAATAACAGTATCTGTCTGTATAGACCATTATTGGGACCGTATTAGACATTAATTAAGAATAAATAATAATAATTTACTTATTTAGTAGCGAGTTGGGGTATATTAAAAAATTAATCGATATAATATGATATAATATGATCTTGCATATCGTATCGATCGTTATCGATTAGGTTTTCCGCCACCCTACATAAAACTTGACGAGTGGAAGGGGATGGTAACCTAGGAGAAGATCCGCCGTGCCACCGAAGTATATTGTGGTAAGGTAGAGACCATGCAAAACCTTCAGAAAATCGCTGAGCTACTAGTTGAGCACCGTCTTTGACGTCGCAACGATCCGCAACGCTGGGAACTAGTTGCCACTAGAATTCAGTACCATTGTACACATCCACGCTGTTGGAAAGCTCAGAACCCTGCCCTTGTAAGGATAATCTGATCGATCACCTGAGACGGAAGCATAATTACCAAGACGATAATCCCGAAGAGGAAAGGAGTCTAAACAATAGAGTCGAAGACGGTAAGTGCTATTACTAATAAACATTCACGTGTAAACAAAGAAAGTTGGGCTAAATCACTTTTCATAACTGCTGACTTTTGTGCTCTTAATTTTGATACTGGGAATATACATATCTGGCGAGGGTGTTGAATTTGTTATCCGCGGAAAGATATCCGATTCATGTTCCTAATGCTGAAGAAAAAGCATGAGGGGAAGTCACTTAGAAGCCTCGGAGCAAAGATAAACAGCAATAGTGGACGCAGCGATTCAATATGAAAGTTAGTAGGCCTGGCTGCCAATGTGTATAGCGAATTTTGGTAAACATCCCAAGTTGCTCAAAGTAACTGAAAGAGATTTATGTAGTAGAATCCTTAAATTTTTCACTGAGTGGACTCGTATGAAAAGAAACGAATGATAAAAAAGCCCATGCACTAAGATAAATTTGACCTTCTCCTTCAAAGGCAAAAGTAAAGGGTCCGTAGCGCGCACACACCAAAAAATAATAAAACTTCTGGCTTAAACTAAATTCAGAGATAGGCCGTTTGCGCACGCCACGCCTACTTTTCCATGAGTAGTTCTCTCAAACACTGCTAACCGACCATGTGGACTTGGAGATATCATAATTAGCCACTTTGAAAATGCCAGTACTGTCCTGGTAGAAGACTTTAGGGTAGGAACCGCCAATTGCACAGATAGGCGTGCCTGCCTTCGGTTTACAATTTTTCGATTTGATACTCGGAGAGGCCGCCGTCCAAGTGCTTCCATCTGTGGTCATGATCTCTTGGATATAACCAGTAGAAGCGACATAGAATAAGTGAAGCCCACTCTGCGATAGTTAGTATACTCAATATATTGCTACAATAAAGTAAATATTACAACGCTACTGATCGACCATGTGGCGGCGGCGAGGCCGTGGTATTCGCTGGTAGCTGTAATAGAAGCATTGTCCGGATCCTGAACCTGACTGTCGCTATAGCCAGCCGTTGCATCAGACGCATCCTTACACGAGCAATGAACGGTAGAATCATCGTCAGAGTAATAGAAGAAATAGATGTTGCTGTCGCCGAGACCGGCTACGGCATTGTCGGGCATTGAAGATTGTGGCTTGACCGCGTCCTTCTCAAAGCTAGGATTATAACTTTAGATAAGAGAGAAAAAGACCAGACTCACGCGTGTTCCCATTATGGTAGCCATGACGCAGATGAGAATAATATCTGCAGTAGCAGTGTAATAGTATTGGGTTGTTGATAGATAGAAGCTATGCTTCTGAGTATATATCTTCTACAGTGCAAAGAGCTTCTGTGAAAGTTGAATAGAGAAAGCACGGCGGGGTCACTCTTTATTTAATATTAATACAGGCTAGACATCCTGAGAGCTTCTATACTAAGCTGTAAGGCAGCCACCGAGAGAATATGAGCAAGATTTGCAGTTAAATTAATCTTGATTGTGCAAATTTAAAATATCTCTAACGACCTATAAAGTGAAAAACTTAAGGAGTCGCTGAATTTGATTGGACGTTTAGGCTCAGTGACTAGCGCGATGGCTTTTACCATCGGTCGATTTGGCCGGTGAAGGACCGTAAATGTCGCCACTGAGGGCATCTCGTAAGAGGTTTCCATGTTATCAGTTATGCTGAAGGTAAAAATACCTGGGGACCTAACATTGGATGTCAGAGAGGGGTAAACAGGTTTATCTTATGTATGGCTTAACTCAAATCAATGCAGACCTTGCTCAATGGTCTAGTGAGCCTCCAAACCGAGATTCAATCCAGTGACTCTCCTCCACCCATTATGATAATTCTTTCATAGTGCATCTCGTTTATAACGCCCAGAATATCATTTTTATCACCCCATTTCAAACACATACCCAATCTATTTCTTGGTGGGAGTATGGAGATGTTACAAAATTCAGATAGAGGGGTTTATTGATGCAATGGGTTGATTGATTGATGATCTTGACTTGATCGTTGATTAATGTCGATGTCTTGACCTAGGGCCCCTGGGGCTCTGAAGAGATTTACAATGCACGTGCCCCGTGCACGTGACTCGTGCACGTGTCCCACGCCTTAGAGAATACAGATTATCTAATACACCCCCTTAGCTTTAAGCTCTTTGAGGTTAAAGCTAGCCACCTTCTTATGTCCGTTAATAAGTTAATTAAACCGTAATCTTATTTAAATCCTTTTGTCTTGCTCTAATACCGTCCCTTAGGTCCTCTAGTTGCTTCTCCTTATCTAGCTACTCCTTAATATCCACCATCCCGATTATATTAATAAAACTTTAAAACCTCTGCTTGGGCAGGGCCTTTATAAGTCTATTAGTAATTATCTCCTTCGTTACTGTCTATTGAAATCGTACTTGTCTCATTGCGTATTCCTAATATAGCCAGTGTTAATAGATATTAATATATTAGAGCTTTGTGATTAGCTTTACTATATCTTCTATAATTAGTTAGAGCGTCTGGGTATTATCGCATTTAATAATTAAGGGCTCGTTTAGGCGTAACGTTATTGCTTTAAATAGCCTACTGGTAAAGATAGCTTCCTTTATTGTTTGTAATAGGGCTAACAACTTGGCTTCTGTGCTTAACGTTATAACTATACCCTGCTTATTTGCTCTCTAGGCGATTGGCCCCCTAAATAGCTTTATAATATATCCTTATAAGCTCTTTCTGTTAACGGAGTTGTCTGCGAATAATGCATTGCTAGCATAGATAAATAATTACGCTTTACCTCTACCGTCTCTTCTGTTGTCTCGTCCTTTATTGCGTATTCCTTTGTCTCTCCCTCTACCATTCATTCCTTCCTTATCTCCTCTATAGCAGATTGCTCTGCTTTTCATGCTATATAGGTATTGGATGACTCTGTCTACTGCTTAATAATACTCTTAGCTTGGGTCCTAATTGAACCTTACTAGCCTTAATACTATAAACGCAATATCTAAACGCGTTATAGTGGCTGTATAGAGTACTAAACCCAATTTTCTCTGATATAGCATCGTAGAGGCTGGTAGGGATATAGGGCGGACTAATAGGTCTATATTAGGGGATGGACGCGTCAGACGGATTAATCAGTGATTAGTAGGGAGGAGTTCCGATTCTGCTATAGGAGTGTCTAGAAGACGCCCTCTAAGATCTATCTTATACTAGTTAGCTATCTTCTTAATATAGGCTTCCTAGGATAGCCATAGGAGCCTCTAGCTATAATTATATAGTATATAGATTCCTAGGAACTATTTTAGCTTGCTAAGGGTACTTATCTGGTATTCCTTACTTAGCTCCTTAATTGCTTCTTAAGCTTTCTTCTTATCTGTCTTTTAGTAGCAGAAGATAATATCGTTAACATAGAAGAAGACAACTATTCTACCTTTTAGCATAATATACGGCTTTTAAGGTACCTCTTTAAAACCTAATTCATTTAATAAGCTCGTGAGATTCTTCTGCTATAATAGTGGTAATTATTATAGTCTGTACAGGGCTTTTCTTAAGCGCAGTACTTTATTTGTCTTTCCTTTGTTAAACCCTGGCGGTAGCTTTATATAGACAACCTTATTGAGATCGTAATGGACAAACGCATTGACTATATCTATCTATATCGTCTCCAGGTCGAATTTTGCGGTGATCGCCATAAGTGTTCGGAAGGTCGTACTAGCTAATATAGTAGCTTTTGTAGGTAGGTCTCCTGGGGCCTATTAATTTCCGCAGACTACTAATTATGCCTTGCATTTCTGGAGAAATCCATGCTTGTCTATCTTGTAGATAAATACCTATATTAAGCTAAGGACCTGCTATCCCTTTGCGTACTTCTTATCTGTTTCTTAAAACGACCTCATTTAATAATGGGATTGGAGGTGAGCTTGTTAAGCTTCTTAGAACTGATCTTAAAGAGGATACGTATTAAGGTTGCGGATTAACTAAGGTGGCGGAGGTAAGTTCTTCCTATATAATCTAATATTGCGTATTCTGCCTGATTTTAGCTTGCTGTCATTAAGTTAACTATTAAGGTTAAACTTCCTTCCTGCTAAGAAGGCGCCGTAATAGGCTAATGTGATTCTTTTAGTAATAAAGTCTTTAAACCTATTATTGCAGGCTTCCTTAAATAAGTCCTTAATAGAGTTGTTAAATACCCCCTAAGTGTAAAACCCGTCTCCTACTCGGCTGACGATGTCCTAATTAGTACCTTATACATCTAACTTTGTAGGATACTTGACGTGAAAGGCATATAGAGATTCTTTGTCTTCTTCCGTTAGAGGTGGCGTATAATACGCATCTTTAAAAGCTCTTATAAGCTTAAGATCTGCTAACTTATTAAAGGTTTAAACTGGCTTATTGACGTTGTTGTCTTTTTCTTAAATTAACGGTTTAAATACTTCTTTATTATCTTCCAGAAGGACCTTATTCTTAGTTAGGGTATTAGGGAGTTAAATCTTCTTAATTAGCATGTCTAACTTAGCGTGTAGGTCCTTTAAGATGTCCATTTGCTTGCCGTTAAAGAACGTCTTCTTGTTAAAAATAACGTCCCTAGTAGAGATAATAATACCTTTATATAGGATCCAGATTCTGTAGATATTGGTAGAGTTATAGCTAACAAGGTAGCTAATATGGGCTTGCAGATCTAGCTTGCTTAGCCTTTTCTTCTTTAGCTAGGCGTCTAACGTCATCGCGTACGCCCTACAGCTGTAGGCTTTTAGGTGCGCTAGTTATGGCTTTCTTAACCCATTAGCTAGGAAGGTATAGAACCTCTTATAGGGCGATTTCCAACCATTGCTTTCCTATGGCGTTTGATCTTGAAGGTAGACTATACAGTTGACTATCTCTTTCCATAGATTATGTGGTAGATTGGCAGCAATTCTTATTATATATACTCTCTTAATGATTATACCCTCTAAGCGTTTGGCGGTACCATTTTAAGCTTAGGTATAAGGCGCCAAAGGCTTAAATATAATCCCTTAGGTCTGTAGCCATTTAAGGGTTTTCCTTCTCCCTAGCTCGTTGTCTAATCTGATAGTATTAACCTTAAGGTTATACCTTAGACAAATCCATTAGATAAAATCTTTAAGCACTTATAGTGTCTCCTTCTCTTTACTATATATTGTTATAAAATACGGGAAGGTTCTCCTTAAGAAGGTGTTATAGATAAATATAACTTGTATAAATCTAGTATGCGCTTCCTTAAGGTCAGTCTAGTTAATATAGAGGTTAAGATAAGGTTTATTAATATTCTGTTTTAAGAACCTTCTTAAGACCTAACGCTTAATTTTGGCGAGACTATAATATTAATATTCCGTTATCTTTAGGCCTTAAAGCTTAACTCCTAGGGCGTTAAGACCTAAATAATAAAGGCTTATAGGTCCTAGATAACCTAGACGCAGATACTATAGATATATATTGCCTTTTAAATCTAGATAAGCGTCTCTTAACAATGCTCTGCGCTTCCATTAGCGGCGTAGCAGTCGGCTTATATTGAACGCTAATTAACTTCCTAGTTAGACGTATTTAATAGTCTATTATCCATAACATTCTTCCATTTAATATAGGATTGTGTCATCCTTCTAAACTAGAAGATTATTGTCTCCTTTATTATCCTAGTAGAACCCTTGTTTTTAAAGCAAACGGAACAACACTAGATTCGTATTAAAGTCCGTATAAAAGGCAACGTCCTTAAGACGTAGGGTTCCCTTACTCTTGTCTAGTTTTGTGATTTGGATAGTGACATTGCCGTAGCCTAGTATAGGCACTTCTGAGCTGCCAGCGGTGATATATTTGTGTCTTAGAGCTTTCCTAAAATTATAAAAATAAGAGAGGTTATTAAAGATATAGAGAGTGGTTCCTAAGTTAAGAATAGTTAATAGCTTTAGTGGATAGGTTTAACCAGTATAATATAATTCTAGGAATATTGCATTAGCTTCTCCCTTAATTTTAACTTCCTAGCTCTTGTCCTATTGTTATTAGGCCTTGTCTTCTTATTCTTTAAGTCTAATCTTTATAACTTAGTTAGTAAGATTCTTATTCTTTTCTACCTTCTTTAGTGCCCTATTAATGCGCGCATCTCCTATCGTAACTCCTGCAGGTCTCTTGTCTTTAAATAAACACTAATAGTCCTATAGGGAGTGTCCTTGTATTCCGCACACTAAGCACTTAGGCATTGGCTTCTTATAGGACGTCTTCTTATCTACTAGTGTCCCGGCTCTCTTTAAGCGTCTATTACATGCTAAGGCCTTTCCTCTTCGTAAACCTTTAGTAGTATTAGAGTGATCCTTAGTGGCTTACTCTGCGAAGTCTATATTAAAGGTACTGCCTCTTGTAGTAGTATTAGCTTTCTTTAAGGGTGTTCTAAGTCCTTCTTGCAGCTCCTTTACTACTCTGCGGTATTTAGAAGATCTCGACTTCTAAGGGTTATTTAACTCGGTAGTGTACTTTATATAGTAGGCGTTACTAAAAGGTTAAATAACTTCTGCCAAATCTTAAAGCTAGATACTATTGGACATTTAAGGGATCTTATACTTCTCTCCTAGGGATATTACATATTCCCATTAATCTAGCCATTAGTTTAATTTTAATAACTAGTTAAACCCCTTAAGGGCTTCCGTATATTAGTATTGTACCTTCTTCCTAATAAACGATAAGGTAGGTTCTGTGTTCTCCTTTAGCCAAGATAGCCATTCTTTGACTATTAAGGAAGGGTTAAGCAGTAGCTTCTTCTAAATTAATACTATAGATGTGATCTAGGTGCGGATCTATTAAAAATAATCTTCCTATCTTAGGAAATACTTTATGTCCTAGTTGTAGTATTGTCTACTATTCTTATACGCTTTCTGTTAATTTGTTAAGAGCTGCGTATATAAGGTTATATTCTTATTAAAATCTGTAACTTCTGGATAAGCTGGTTCTTATAGTAGACCTTGTTGAGGTACTGCACCATCTGGGTTAATATAGGCCCAAATTTGCTGATCTATAAGGGCTCGGAGTTGCTATAGCCATTACTCCCAGTCTTCTAACTTATTAAGGATAATCGTCGTCGACAAGCTTAATGTTAGTGGAGTTATTTAACTAATAGGCAAAGGAGGGATTAAAATGGTATTTTGTTGTTAGGATCGTCCTATTATTAAGATTGTCCTTGTTGTTAGATTAAGGTGGAATCTTATAGAATCTTATGGAATCTCATTAAAGACTCGTCTTGTGACAATTGAGGTAGGATTTCTGTTAGAGTCTGCGTCTTGATGATAAGGTGTTAGAGTCTAACAATAAGGTAGAATTTCTTTAAATAATTAAGTAATAGCTAAATAGCTTCTTAAGTTGGCGGACTGGGCTTATAACTGTTACAAAATTCAGATAGAGGGGTTTATTAATGCAATGGGTTGATTAATTGATGATCTTGACTTAATTGTTAATTAATGTCGATGTCTTAACCTAGGGCCCCTGGGGCTCTGAAGAGATTTACAATGCACGTGCCCCGTGCACGTGACTCGTGCACGTGTCCCACGCCTTAGAGAATACAGATTATCTGACAGGAGAAGTGCGTGAGGAAAAACACTCTTTCAATAACAGGGCAATCGAGGAACATGTAGGGATGTGTATAATAGGTCCTCAATTGGATTGAGTTAAATATGTAGAATGATTACTGTGTAGGTGCCTTTATTATTCGTCATCGTAAATCAAGGTTTTAGTAATGTGAGTTATCAAAGAACGTTAAAGCTTATAGGTAGAATTCACGTCCAGCTCTATTATTCTGCCCCACCCCTACCGAACACTTTCCAGTTGTCTTCAACAAATCCATTCAATTAAAATCTATCACGTCAGCTGAGGCTTTTCACTGCATACATTGGATGCAAATCATATTGTCAATTGCTCCATATCTGCAATGAAAAGACCACAAGGTCAACGTAGCCTATGGTCTGGATGCACAGCATGCAATAGATCGAAGATATATCGTACACTGAATGACTTGTTTGGTCGAGGTGTTCTCGATTGACAGCTCCGGCGGGGATGGTAGGCACCACGTAGCTCCTATCTCGCACAGCCCCCGTTCCCGAACAGGATAAACGAGCCTGGGGATAACGAATTTGCTGCTATTAAATTAATTAGTGAGCCTCATTGATAAATACTTGAGGTAGCTGGTGAGCTTCACCCCGAGACCCCATATATTTCAGTTCATCTTTAACTACGTCCCATCCTTTTCATAACGACTGCCAAAAGATTCTTCATAACCGACTATTCTTAAAACATGGACGCAAGTTTCGCAACAGACTTTGATCTTGTATCCGAGCTCAGCGCTCAGGGACGTTACGACTACGTTATAGTCGGTAGCGGGTTGGGTGGGGGAATACTTGCTCAGAAACTTACTGAAGGAAAGAAGCGAGTTCTCCTTATTGAAAAGGGTGGATCAATGTTCTCAACGCATTGCCTCAATACCTCTCGTCCTCACTGGCAGATTGGTAGCGTCCAAGGTCCATCACAAGACAACGATGTGGTGTACAATGCCATCAAGCAGAAGGTGCAAACTGCCGCTGGTTCCGACCCCTATGTTGGCGGCCCTGTTTATTGCCTTGGCTGACGTTCAACTGTTTGGGGGCTCTTCGCTCCGGAGATCAACGGAAAGACGTGTGAAGACTACTTTCCAAAGAGGATGTCCGAATATCTCAAAAAAAATGGATATAATGATGCGTTCGCTCTTCTGACAAACAATTCCCAAACGATGACAACGCTCTATCCTACAGATAATGATATCACTACCAGCGAGGTGAAAAAGGCCGTGGAACTCCTGAAAAATGCGATTGAGGCCTTCTATGGCTCGTACAACATAGGGTCGAAGGTAGATGTTACGCTAGCGCCTGTTGCGGCAGAGTTCAAATCTCCTAGCCCCTACCGGTTCCCACAGGGTGCTTACAGCACGGTCGACGCCCTTCTTGATAAAGCCTACGCCAGAGACGAATATTTGACGATTCTCCCGAATACTGAAGTGCTCAGTGTTTCTTACCATACTGACTCTAAAACCAACACAACCGATTCTTTGACTGTCCGTACTTTGTCCAACCAGCAAATAGGTCAAATCGACGCGAAAGGGGGGGTTATCCTTTGCGCTGGTACTGTTGGCACCGCCAAAATTGCACTCAATAGCGGAATCTCAAAAATCAACTCTCTAGTCGGGAAAGGATTAACCGACCACGAGATTTGGGGTGTGCGTTTCCTTAAAGGGAAGGATGAAAATAAAAAGTTAAAGGATCCATTGAAACTACAGAGTGAGATCACCATCTGCGGCGTGACAGCGCTTTTGAACGTGGTGGTCAATGCCAACACTTTCTTGGGCAGCGGCTCTGCTTCCTTCAACCAACCAACACAGTACTTCGATAAAAAAGGCAAACTCCTCGCAGGGCCCCCGAGTGGATGGTTTCAAGGAAAGGCGGCGAATTCTACGGAATACGATACAGTGAATGTCACTCTCGAATATTCCGCTGAACTGTTAGATACCAGTGAGGTGCTCAACACCCCAACACCTAATCCGGTAATCTATGCCCGGCGCCCAGGGCCGCGGCAGGATGAAAACAGCCAAAAAGAAATGCAAGATCTGGCGACAGAGATTCGCGATTATATCTTGGACCTTGATGATCTTGACGAACCAGCCCCACGATTATCCCTGGCTGGATTTGGGCTTGTAGCACATGAAGTTGGCACAATGCGTTTACAGATTCCAGGCAGTAGAACGGGTTATGTCGTCGAGGACAGTTATCAGGTCCGCAACTTTCAGGGACTCTACGTCTGCGACCTTTCGATATTTCCTGTCAGTCCGCCTGCAAACCCATCCTTAACCTTAGCTGCCCTTTCCTTGCAGCTGGCAAACGACCTCGTGGCCAATTGAGGACCAGGTGATAACTGAAAGATCTCCTAATCACCTCAACGCTTCTGGTTCAATAGCATGGTCATCGCAGAGGTAGTGTGGCAATTGACGTTGTCTTGATCACGGGTTGGCTAGATGTAGTTTTTTCATAGGCATTTTCCCTATTTTTTTTTTGTCTTGCAGGCAGCGAATAAGACTGCAGGCCTCAAAAGCGTGATAGTTCGACTGCCGTCGGAAGACGCTAGGCATCGAGTTTAACACTCATTAAGCATAAAGTCATCTTTGTAGCCTGAGTAGAAGATAGTGCGTTAATTTTTATTGCTCGATTCAGCTTCTTTGGTGTTGTGAAACGCAGATGTCTTCTTCGCCGAGGTACATGGATCTCCTTGGCTGACACAAAGAAGCCCCACATAATTTGAGCATAACGTACGGAGGACGGAGCAAAAAGAGATTTCCACTTCCTTTTTGGGACTACCCCATAAGGTCGCCAAAGTTATGGGGGCTCTGTCGCCTGAGTAACGAGATTTTAGGCGGTCTATGCCCCCAGACCCGCCAAAGGCCCCCCAAAGATGCCCAAAACCTCGACAACCTTATGGGCACCTTATGGGGAGAAAACCGCTAATCCCAAAAAGGAAGAGGAAATCTCTTTTTGCTCCGTCCTCCGTAACAGCCACCCCAACGAGCCAGCCACCCGATCGAGCTACCTAAAATTACACCAAAATCAGCTATCTTTATATATTAATAACTCCGCCACTACTAAATAAATAATTATAAAATTAAGTATTTAGGTATTTAAGTTAATAATTTATAAGTTTTTAATATTAAAAACTTAATTATTTAACTTTTAGTCGAAATTTTTTAATAGTAAAAGCATAACTTTAATAGAAATAACAATATTTATATTTAAAGGGTTTATTATATTAGTAGTATAAGTATATAAGTATTTATTTTTAAAAATTTTAAAATATTTATTAAGTGGTGGTAGAGTTATTAATATATAAAGATAGCTGATTTTGGTGTAATTTTGGGTAGCTTAATTAGGGAGCTGGCTCGTTAAGGTAGCTATTACGTTATAGCTCGGCTAGTGTTGCTGAAAGCTCCGTTAGTTCTTGCCAAGGCGCTAAAACCTTGGCTAGTGTTGATATTCTAACTCCGATACAACTTTACTTAGTACACAATCCAACTCTTACTATATTATATTTAGCGTTAAGAACGTTATTATATAGAGTATACTGCACATGCAACCTTACTAAAAGGTGGCGCCGCACTTCCAAACTTACGCATACCCATCTTACCATCAAAAACTATCGTTTTTCCTACTCCTAAGACCTACTTAGCGAGCTAGAGGTAGATTCGTTCTACTTGTTACCCCCTTTTTGCCTATAACAAAAGACTTGGCAAAAGGGGTCCTAGCTTATAAGCGAGGCACAGACAGGAATACCAAAACCACAAAACATAGACTTTTCTTAGGTTTTTCTTCTATAGAAAGCAAATGCCTAATAAAATAGGGGGTTTAGGTACTTTTCTATATCTCCTTTAGTCAGATTTTTACTTCTAAGAGGCTTAATAAGGTTACCTCTAATCCTATTATTAAATAAGGTTATTTTAAGAAATAGATAAGAAGCACGCAAAGGGATAGTAGATCCTTAGCTTAATATAGGTGTTTGTCTATAAGACGGATAAGTACAGATTTCTCTAGAAATGTAAGGTACGCTTAATAGTATGCGGAAATCAATAGGCCCTAGGAGACCTACCTATAAGAGCTACTATATAGCAAGTACAACCTTCCGGACTCTTATAGCGATTACCGCAAAATTTAACCTAGAGATAATACAGATAGATATAATTAATACGTTTGTTTATTGCAATCTCGACAAAGTCGTCTATATAAAGCTTCCACTAGGGTTTAATAAAGGAAAGATAGATAAAGTACTACGCTTACAAAAAGCCCTTTACAGATTATAAAGATTACTACTATCATAGTAGAAGAATCTCACAAGCTTATTAATAGAATTGGGTTTTAAAGAGGTACTCTAGAAGCGGTGTATTATGCTAAAAGGTAGAATAGTCGTCTTCTTCTATATTAATAATAATATTTTCTACTATAGAAAGATAGATAAGAAGAAAGCTTAAGAAGTAATTAAGAAGCTAAGTAAGGAATACTAGATAAGTACCCTTAGCGAGCTAAAATGGTTTCTAAAAATCTATATGCTATATAATTATAGCTAGAGGCTCCTATGGCTATCCTAGGAAGCCTATATTAAGAAGATAGCTAACTAGTATAAGATAGATCTTAAAGGGCGTCTTCTAGATACTCCTATAGCAGAATTAGAACTTCTTCCTACTAATTACTAATTAATCCATCTAACGCGTCCGCCTCCTAATACAGACCTATTAGTCCGTCCTATATCCCTACTAGCTTTTACAATACTATATTAGAGAAAAATGGATTTAGTACTCTATGTAACCACTATAACGCGTCTAGATATTACTTTTGCAGTATTACAGCCAGTAAGGTTTAATTAGAACCTAAGCTAAAAGCACTATTAAGCGGCAAATAGAGTAATCCAGTACCTATATGGTATAAGGAGCAGAGCAATTTACTATAAAGGAGATACGGAAGAAATAGACGGCAAAGGGAGAGATATAAATAACAAAGGATAAGATAATGGAAGAGACGGTAGAAGTAAAGTATAATTATTTATCTGTGCTAGTAATACATTATTTACAGACAACTCCGTTAATAGAAAGAGCTTATAAGGATATATTATAAAGCTATTCGGGGGACCAATTACCTAGAGAGCAAATAAGCAGGGTATAGTAATAACGTTAAGCACAGAAGCTAAGTTATTGGCCCCATTATAGATAGTAAAGGAAGCTATCTTTATTAGCAGGCTGTTTAAAGTAATAATATTATAGCTAAATAAGCCCTTAATTATTAACTGCAATAACACCTAGACACTTTAATTAATTATAGAAGATACGGCAAAGTTAATTATAAAGCTCCGATATGTTAACATCTATTAATACTAGCTGCGCTAAAAATATATAAAGCACCAAGTACTATTTTAATAGAAAGTGATAAAGGAAATAGTTGCCGGTGGACTTATAAAGGCCCTACCCAAGTAGAGGTTTTAGAACTTTGTTAACCTAGTTAGAATAGTGGATATTAAGGAGCGGCTAAATAAGGAGAAGTAACTAGAGGACCTAAGGGAGAAGGTTAAGGCGAGAAGGAAGAATTTAGATAAGATTATGGTTTAATTAACATATTAACGGACACGAAAAGGTGGTTAGCTTTGACCTTAAACAGCTTAAAGCTAAGGGGGTGTGTTAGATAATCTATATTCTCTAAAAGCGTGGGTTATGTACACGAGTCACATGCATGGAGCATATGCACTGTAAAGTCTCTTCGTAGCTTAAAGCCCTAGGGGCTTAAGATAAGGTCAATTAATATAAGACTAAGATCATCAATCAATTAACCCATTTCATTAATGAATAGCTTTATATGCACTATCTAACAAGTTTAATATGTATATATATTATTTACGAAAGACTACTGGGGGAAAAATGGTATCCTCTGGACTATATATTATTCTTTATTGCAGTAGGTGGTTTAAATGGATTTAGAGTACTATAGATATACAGTGGCCTTACGCACTAATAATAATACTCGTTTTATTGCAGATTTAAGCTATATACTTCGGTTTCTTAATAGCTATCTCCCTAAAAAACGGAACTTAGATATTAATCTTCTCTAGGTATATAAAGGAGGGCTAAATTCTAGAGAAAGTTGGCTTCGCTTTTATATTTCCTTAATTAATAAGTAAGTTAGTTTTATGCGGAACTCCTACCTAGAATGCATTAGTATATACCAGAATAGGTAGACTTACTTTAAAAGCGTGGGGAACTTATTAATAGGGGATATATTAAGAATATGAAAGCGGCCTAGACTAAAGCTAATACTAAGAAGTTTAACCTTAACTGGATGTCTATTGCATTATAAAACTGGAAATAGTTTATAAAAGCTACTGTCGGGAATGAGGCAAGTTGCCGTCACGCGAGGCATATTGCCGTCACGTGTTGACGTGGCCCTAGCGTGGTAAGGAACCTTAAGTTCCTCACCCCTTTCCTTATTCCTATTAAGAATCAATTAACCATCATTATACTATCTACGAACCATAGCTACGTGATATTACCTTATGTTACCAACACTGATTAGTGGTTAACTTTACTGTTATACTATAGAACAGCTAAGTATTCCCAAAAAGAGACGAGCCACTGTACCAGTGCTACTCGTGCTAAAGAAAGCTGTCTTTTAAGGTTAGAACTGGTCCTAAACCTTAAATAGAACTCTTCTACGAATCTAAGGATTTAAAGGCCAGAACTGGTCCTAAGCCTTTCCCAGATTATAGATTCTTGCGTCCATTACATAGAACAACACGCTT
>Ga0307507_10000581_pt1 | contig 78539 bp, 30 predicted proteins | sample 7_EM_MG_FD_207223 | JGI IMG/M metagenome (GOLD analysis project Ga0307507, IMG submission 207223) | Populus trichocarpa ectomycorrhiza microbial communities from riparian zone in the Pacific Northwest, United States - 7_EM | ecosystem: Host-associated > Plants > Roots > Unclassified | place...
TGCAAGCGTAGTATGCGTGGTAGTCATACAATTTGTATGGTGAGATCACCTAAATTCAATGCTGTGTGGGCGGGGCTCGCTTAATTTGATTTTCGCAATACTTTCGCAAAGCATAGTATCAGCAAGGATCTCGGAAGATTGCCCAATGACATTTGATCTGGACGACTCTTTTCTTGCCGACCAGGTTGACAATCTCAAGAGCCCTAAGGATCTTCTAGAGATTCTCAACACTGAGGAAGACTTGTTTGAGGCAAAGCAACCTCATGGGTTGAGGACGACGCTTAGTAGGCATCAGAAACAAGCATTGACTTTCATGAATCGCAGAGAAAAAGGTTGGAATCTCAACTCCAACGCTATGGATCTCTGGAAAGAGATTAAATCCACGCAGGGAAGAGCGTTTGTTAACCAAGTCACGGAGACATGTCGGAGCGAACCCTCGCCTCAGTTTAGTGGAGGTATTCTGGCAGACCCAATGGGCCTTGGGAAGACGTTGACTATGATCTCGCTCATTGCGAGTGATGCAATCTCACCCCAAAGTGAGCCATGCCTGCTAGATGTGGCATCACCGCGGCGAAATTTTCCTTACAGGGAGCCTACCTTAGTGATTGTGCCACCCCCACTGATTTCTGCTTGGGAGGAACAATTTAAAGAGCACCTGCAACCTGACAGTCTTAGATGGTACAGATATCACGGCCGAAATCGTGTTTCTTGTTCTAACCAATTGAACCAATACGATATCATTATTACAACTTATCATACTGTTTCCGCTGAGTGGAAGAAAGCTATTGATCTGAAAGCGAGCATCCTATTTGCTACACGCTGGCGACGGGTTATTCTTGATGAAGCGCATTGGATTCGGAACTGTAGTTCTCAAATAGCGAAAGCTATATGTGCCCTTGAGGCTGTCTCCCGTTGGGCCGTCACGGGTACCCCTTTGCAGAATCGGCTTTCTGACCCGGCTGCTTTGTTCAAATTCCTCCGTGTGTATCCATATTATCAACCGAAAGTGTTTGAGACCGATATCATCCAGATATGGAAACAAGGGAACGGGGAAGAAGCCGTCAAAAGACTGAAAACGTTGTTACGATGCTTATTGCTCCGCCGATCCAAATCCACAATCCAACTACCTCGAAGACATGATACCGTTTGTTACTTTGAATTTAGTCCAGAGGAATCCTCAATATATGAAGAGGCCAAAACAAGAGCAGTGCGAGCCCTGGATGAGGCTTTAAGTAGCGGATCTGAAGCATCCGGGTCATATCTGAACGTTCTTCAGCAAATAAACAGCCTCCGCATGATTTGCAATCTCGGCGTCTACTACCGTCCTTCTGCAGAGAACCCATGCAGTGCAAGCCCAGCAAACCAAGAGTGGACTTCCCAGCTTGCGCAGCGGTACTTTAACTCTTTATTGGCCTTCGGAAACACATCCTGCTACGCATGCTCCATAGATTTGGAGACTTCCGAGTATGTTTTTTCAGCAGCCGAGAGGAAACCTGAAAGGCAAGCACATCTCTCTCGCTGCCTTCGTCTTTTCTGCCCAGCTTGTTTGGATAAAGGTGCCGGGACAGCTGTGGCAGTGCCACATTGCGGTCATTCTCCACCTTGTTCAATATCTCCAGTCGTATTATCCGGTTCTACTGAATACCCTAAGCGAAGAAATACACCAGATCTCCTCCACACCCTTCCTACCAAGGTCGCTGCACTAGTTTTCCAACTAAAGAGCCTCGATAGTGCCACCAAGAGGTATGTCTTTTGTTAAGTGGAAATACCATGACTCCCAAGCTGAAAATTATAGTATTGTGTTCTCGTTCTGGACCTCAACCCTTGATTTGGTGGAAAGTGGTCTTACGAATGTGTCCATAGCCTGCGTTCGCTTCGACGGGCAAGGTTCCCAGAAGCAGAGGCAGGCCGCAATTGACAGTTTTCGTAGCGATCCGGACGTACGAGTCATGCTTCTAACTTTGTCTTGCGGTGCTGTCGGGTAAGAGATCCCTTTGGATTGACAAAAGTGCCCGCTAACCGGAAAAGACTTAACCTCACCGTTGCGTCTCGCGCATATCTCATGGAACCACATTGGAATCCCACCGTCGAAGAACAAGCTCTTTCGCGTATCCACCGCATGGGCCAAACAAAAGAGGTCACCACCATCCGCTTCTACATGAGAAATTCGTTTGAAGAAGTAGAACATTCCTCCAAAGGCCACTACGAAATTGACTAATATTTGCAGCATATAATGGACATTCAGAAAACGAAGAAAGATCTAGCAGATTTGCTGCTCTCGCGAAACCATTATTCTGAGTCCGATGCAAGTACTCGAAGGTTTCAAGTACGTCTTAATTAATTCTTAATCATTATTTCACTATCGTAACTGACTCTACTTGGTAGTGTTTGCGCTCGCTTTTATGATCGAAATTATTTCCTTCTAGCATTTCGGCGTTAATCGTACCAGTAGGGACATTTCAAGCAAGTTGGTAAATAAAATTGGTTGTTTTAATATTGGTTGTTACGATTAGATGATGCCTTGGCACTCTACTGGCTTAGTATCTGTAATTCATCAATTCAGTCACTTATCCCTTAACCCGCTTGCGTGCATCGCTAAATCACGACTCGTATTTCGCAGCTTACTTGATTGGCTGATCCGTTATCGATAACAGGTGCACGCATTAAGGGATAGCCAAAGGAAAGGGAAACGAGACCAGCTACCCTGTACTTATGGATTTTGGAGTGGGTAGCCCCTCGATTGCGTTTGAGTTGGGTACTAGCAGAATCTTCTCCGAACTTCTGTATTTCTTGGGTTCAAGCACGAGAGACCAAGGTTTACCGAGCTTAATGTCGTCATAAAGTGTAAGGGCTTGGCAACGGCCTAGCTTTCTGAGGCTCGTGAATCACACTAAGAAAATTTTCCGATGATATTTGCAAAATGCATCTTAGCCCAAATGTAAAGCGTTGTGAGCATCTCCTATTATGCGCTGCTCTATACAATGCCTGGTCTATTTGGTTTCGAACATAGTTGAAAATGTTAAAAAACGCGTTGTTGACCCAGCGACGCGTCGACGTAATGTTGCATTAAGTGGCAGGGAGGGCCCGGTGTTAATTTTCACTTTTTGTCTTGCATAAGCCATCCATTCGCTATGAATTCGCTTAGCTTTAGTGATGATGTGTGGCTTCCCACGTAAAACAGAACCCAACCTCCTCATCCGAGCATTTGTTATTCTCACCGCCATAACTTTCTTCTCCCAACTTCTTTAATTCTTGTGAAATCTTGCTTGTGCTTTTATTTCCCCCAAACCACTACTCTTGAACATCCTGGTTCAACTGCCTTGACTTTTTTCTTGGGTACTCGGTTTTGGTAAACATAGACCACGTCATGGCACGAATCCGACATTCTTCAGGCCACTACGACGGCCCTGGTGATGCTCCCCCTCCTCGAGGTGTTCGACGTAAGCGGCAGAGCAGAACTCCGTCTACCGACTTAACCAACCGGAACTTAAACTCCTCGCATGAAGCTACTTCATCTTCTTCACCCGCTCCCACCGACGGTGTTCGACACTCCCCCAAAAAACGAGTCAAGCGAACAATCGTGGATGATTCCACACAGCTTAACCAAGAATTACAAAATGCTGTCCTCCATTATGACCAACCGGATACCATCCAGGTCGTCATCAACAAGACTGCTGGCAAGCGTACCCGCTTCTCTGATCCTGGCCCTTCTGTTGAACCAGACTCTACGACCCCAGCCACAACCCCTCGAAACTTATCCTCCAGTGGGCTGACACCGCATCTAAATCGTACCACCCTAGCTCAACCCACGAAATCAGGTCGCAATTCCCGCTTTTCGCTTCCTGCCCAACTGCACAACTCGCAACTAGGTGCCGGAAATGCTGCTCGAGAACTTCAGTTCGTGCCCCTTCGAGCGATACTGGACGATCGCATGAAGCGCCGACTTCGCCGCAGTCATCTCAGCGAAGAGGTCAACGACATCGAAGAACACAACAAGGAAGATATTCGGACCAGACATGAGGTGGAACATCTTCGACGCCAAGTTCGAGAGAAGGACGAAAGGGTTAAAGAACTGATGCTAGAGGCGGAGATACAGCGACAGATGGGCATCGACATCAGTGGCAATAACGACAAGGTCAAGCAGATGGAGGATGAGCTAAGCAGACTCAGAAAAAAAATCTCCGATCACAAGATTCAGGGCATCTTCTCCGGCAGCGAGCGAGGCGACAGTGTGGATGTCGACATGGACGACGACGATAATCACGACCTTGTCCTTGTCGACCCTGAGGACATTAATGTTTCCCAAGAAGACATGCATGCTACTCCACACGTAAATGGCTTCTACTCGTCACAGTCATCCATGTCCAAGCTCACGAGCAGTCAATCGCTCTCGGAAGCCGCCACTCAAGCTTCCCTTCCGGATTCCGCCCATGAAGCCGATATCATGCGATTCGAAGGTGCTATTGCTTCTCTCGCCCGCGAAGCAGCAGATGCTAAGGCCGCCCTACAAATCCTATCTATTGAACTCCAAGGTCTTGGATTCGCAGACCCGGAAGCAGGCTCCGATGTGGTTCTTCAAGCAATTCGGACCTCGTTCCGTGAAGCCCGTGCCCAGCTTGAGTATCTCCTTCCTAGTGGTACTCCAACTAACCTGGAGAATGGCGAACTCCTTGCTGCCTTGACCAACCACATCAAAGGTCTCATGGCCGAGTTGAAGGAAAAGACCGCCCTAGTGGAGCAGCACAATCAGATGGAGAAGGTTCTTCAAACTCAGAATACTGGTTTGATCGACAAGCTTGCTGAGGTCGATGCTCGCAAAACAGCCCTCGAACAACAATGGCATACTTTGGATGTTCAAAACGAAGAGCGGCAGAGGACCATTATCGAACTGGAAGATGAGCTTGCGGTCATGCATGATGCTATGGACGAGCGGGACAAGGACATCACTGAGATGGACGCCAAGATTGATGGCCTAGAGGAGGAAGTTTCCAACCAAAACGTCTCTATTGAACGTCTGCAGAAAGCCCTTGAGGGCTACCGTAATGAAGTCGCTAGCCTCGAGGGCTTGGTTACTCGTATGGAGCAAGAGCATGAAGCTAAAATTACCCAAATGGAAGAAGACTACGCCAACCAGATCGCTGATCTAGAATCACGACTTCAAGCTGAGGCCGAAGCTCGTGAAACAGCCGAAACCGACGCCGAGCAAAAGCTGACCTTCATTAATGGGCTTGAAGCTAAGATTGATGCCGCTGAAAAGGATCTTGAAGATTTCCGCGCCCAAGTGTCGCGCATCGATACTCTTGCCCAAGCCGAGAAAGCACAGCGTGAAACCGCGGAAGCAGAACTTGATGAGAAGACTACTTCAATAGCCAATCTGGAAATCAAGATAGAGCATGCTGAGGAATCACTTAAAAAATTGAATGCCGAGCTCGACTCGCTCCGCTCTCTTGCAGATTCTGAGCATCGCCAACGTGAAGCGGCTGAGGCAACACTTGATGAGCGTAACGAGAAGATTGCGGAGTTGGAATCGAAGATCCATGACGCCGGCATACAAGCAAACGAATTGCGCTCCAAACTGTTCCAAGTGCAGATGGAGAAAGAAAGCTCTATCAAACAGTTAAATGAAGAGGCTGAGGCCCGGAACGCACAGTTTGAGAAAGATATAGAGGCTGAAGCTGCTCGACGTCGGGCAGTTGAGGCAGAGTCCGCTGCCCGAAATGTCACAATCGCCGAGCTGGAGCTGGGGCTTGCAAAGACGGAACAAAAGCTAGAGCGAATGGTAGAGGAGAAGAATGCGCTCGTTGAATCCACAAACGCGGAAATCGCACGACTGGAAACGACCCTCGAGACAATCCGCCAAGAGTACGAAGAGCTTTCTCAGGACACATCCAGCCAGATTTTATCGCTCCGGTCCGACATTGTGGACTTAGCACAGGCCATCACAGACCGCGACGCTTCCATCGAGACGCTCCAGAATGAAGCAGCCACCACCGCCTCTGCACACCAAGCCGTGACAGCCAAACAAGACTCTACCATCGCAGGCCTAACCGACGACCTCGCCTCCGCGCGCACCGAAATCGAGCAGCTGACCGCCCAGAAGTCGTCCCTCGAACACCGCGTCGAAGTCGAAGCGACCGAACTCCTCAACATCGTCAACGCGCACGCCAACGAGGTCTCGTCCCTGCGCTCCCTCATCGCCTCCCGCGAATCCGAAATTGCATCGCTCACCCAGACCGGCCACGACCGTGACGCCGAGTACGCGGCTGTGCTCGCGCAGAAGAACCGCGAGATCGACGCCATGCGTCTGGTCGCCGACGCCCGCGCCGTCGATATCGCGGCGCTGAGCGCGAGGCTGGAGGAGCTGAAGGCGAAGTTCCGCGCCCGGGCAGACGATGGTAGGGATACGGCGGAGGCCATGACCAAGGAGATGCGCGCGATGATGGAGCGCGTTGAGGCACGCGCGGCCGGGTTTGGTCAGCGGAGCGGCGAGGCCCTGCGCGAGGTGGAGGATATCAAGGTTGAGGGCGTCACGTTGCATCTTGTCAACGACGGGGATATGCATCGTGTCATGGATGGGCGCGTGGCTAAGGTTAAAGATCGAGTTCGCGTTGTGAATATGAAGAGTGGGCATGGGAGGAGGAAGTTCGATTCGGGGATTGGCGTCGACGAGAGTGAGGATGAGGTTGATGGGGTTGTTGGTGATATGGTTGCCGTGTAAGCTGGCATTCATGATTGGGTATCGTGGTGTTTGCGGCCTTGGGTTGGCTTATGATACGATAATGTTGTTTGATTCTTGGTGTTGATGTTGGCATGACTGCTAGGAAGCCATTTCTATCTGCATCGATATCGGCATCAGCGCAATGGGGATATGATTGCATGGCGGGACATTCTTTTGTAGAATGGTTTCTAATATATGTACATCTAAACGGTATAGTCAAAGCACATTCAGCTAGGTAGAAAACAGGAAAACAACACCCATCTCAACCTTCGTTCAACGCCTATGTCGATGCGCGGCCATCTTCAAATGCTTAATCCGAGCCTTCAGCTGCCTCACCTCCTCCAGCCTTTTATTGTCCTCATGCAGTCTCCCATGCAGCCTCCAATGCAGCACGCCCCCTTGAATCGCACCGCTCATCATAACATCGTCCCTCTCCTGGCGTGCTAGTTCCCGAGCTCAACGCGTCCTAAACGTCACCACCCCCGCTTTCTCTTTCCCCCTGCTGCTGCTTAGGCCTGTGACTGGGAACACCGACGGCGTCCTAATCGTCTCATTCCCGATCCGCGGCCTTGTGCGTCTACGATAGGGCTTTGGTGCCGTGTGTGCGCGTGCGGGCGAGAATAGATCCACGTCGAGGACTACGGGCACGACGGCTGGTTTGGAGATCTCGACGCGCTTGACGGTTCTCTCGTTGTCTTCTGCCCTTCTTCCTCGTCCGCCTCATTGCCTCCCTCCTCCCCTTCCCCTGCTTCATCCCCGTCTTTTACCGCTGGGCTTGGTGCTGGCATGGTAACTAACCCTTGACTTGGACCTAAACCTAAACCTGGACCTTCAACCCACTGCACCCCGAACACCGGCTCCCGAACCCTCACCTCCTCCCTGAGCAACCCCACCCCGTCAAACACCTTCACGACCCCATCCTACCGCCACCGCAACCGCGTTCTCCACCACCCCTATTCCCACCCCCTTTCTAGACCCATCCCCAGCTCCAACCCCACGACCCAAACGCGCTCCTAAAACCGTCAACCCCCCCGGGAATCCCAACCGCCCCCTCAACCTCCCACGTCCTCAGCACCGCCCCGGCCCTTGCCTCGCGCATCCTGCACTCCGGCAACCGCACGCGCCCGTCCCCGCCAACACTGACGGCGCGCGTGGCGTGCGACGGGGAGAAAGAGCACTGGGACTGGGACTAGGACTGAAACTGGGATTTGGATTTCGGCTGGCCAGTGGTATGCGGCCACGGTCCCGTCACTGAAGCCGAGGAGGAAGGTGTGAGGGCGCGTGGAGTGGAGTGGGGCGGTTGTCACGGGGGTTGTGGGGCCGGCGGCGAGAGAGGAGGGGTAGAGGGTTGGCGGCGCGCGGAGGCGGAGAGGAGGGCCGTAGCGCTGACTGCCAGGACGGTCGGCGAGGACGGACGCGTGTGGGCAGGGGAGAGCAGGGTGTGTTGCGGTGAAGAGTAGGTCCGTACCGAGGGGTCGTGTTGAAGGAGAGGGTTTGCAAGTCTGGGGAGAATTCGAGGGGTCGGATTTCGCCCTGTTCTGAGGAGGTTAGATTATGTACTTTTGCTGGGGTCTGCTATGCGCTGCTGGGGTCTGCTATGCGCTGCTGGGATCTGCTGGGATTTTCTAGGGAGGAGAGGTGCAACGGACCTCTGTGCCTTTGAAGCGGTAGTTCTTGTCCCGTCCCCACTGCACATCGTGTAGGATAACAACTTATCTGTCTGCGATAGCGAGTAGTCCGGTGTCGTTTGCTGCTCTCTTTGCTGCGAGTATGCCACCCGCTAATCTGGGGCTGAAGATGGGAGCTAGCCGCCTAGTTCCAGGTTAGAACGCTATTGTGCGTGGCTATAAGCAGGCGGTAGCCGTCGGGGGTGAAGGGGGTATTTGGCATAATAAGAGCTGCTATTCTAGTGATGTGTAGGGGTGTTGTGCGAAAAGAGAAGAATGGGACGTTTTGATGCTGAGGATCGGAAGGCGCGTTGAAGATGTCGCCAAAATTGAGAATGTATATTTACGATATACTTGCTATAGAAAATTGTGTACGAAAATATCGAAATATATCATTCCAAGGCGTCTAAATAGTAATAATGAATGGAAGAAAATACTTACGCGTAGTCTGCGTAATAGATGTCGGGAAACACATAATTAACCCCAACATCTGTGAACGAGCGAAACCATCAAAGGCTCCACCAAAATTTTGAGAAATTAGCAAAACAAAATATGTTGCTGGTTACAACTCTTCGGAACATTGACCGGAGTCTACTTAGCCAGAAGATAATTTCCACCGATTGCTGCGCGAACAACTCCATAGACTCCACTAAGCGGCCAGATGCCCCAAGCCTTACGGTGCAGCCAAGCACCCCAAGACTCGTTCTCAGGCCGTGTGGAGCTCAAATTAGCTTTTACTTTATCATATACAGTGGGTAAAGAGTTGGCGTGGTATTTGGTGCGTATATCGTCATACCATTTACGGTCGTAGATGGTCCAGAACTCGTCTTCGGTATAGTATGCGTGTGCATAGAGACACTTCAATCCTTGAAGCTCTCGGACTTTCTGCTCAATCTCGCGGTTTAGAGCAACGAATTTCATGTGATCGCTTGGCCCCATCCCCCATACGCCAATGTTGAGAAGCATGTCGTCCGGTAAAGGATCCTTTCCCATTGCAAATGTATTCCGAGGCTGCTTCTGCAAGTATTGGGTCGGACGCACTGGACAGAGCCAGAGTGGGTACATTCCTAGCTTCTTGTCCAAGTACTCTATAAACCTCTCGACCGTAGAGTACGGGAATGCGAGATCCTGGACGAGGATTTGCTTGGAGAGTCCGCTTTTGTGAAACGCGTGATTGACCACACGCGTACGCATGAACGGATCCAGCGCGAATCTTGTGATGCGGTTGAAAGGGGTCATGAAGTACTCGAATGCATAAGCACATCCCCAGAAAACACCTCGGTCATACCGGAATAGGTAGTCGGTCAATGGAATCGCTTCCTTGACTGGCCCTTTGGAATTTTTGATGACATCTCCTGCGTGCAGGTAGAACCAAGGATCTCGGGCACGAAGAAAAGATTGAACGTGCATATCAGCCGGATACGAGTCAACCAAACGTCCAGTCATGACGACCCCACAGTCTCGAGCGAAAAGAATACCATCTATGTACTCGACTGATGGATCTGCCGCGGCTTCTTTCAATTTCACAATAGCTTCTGGCATGCTCTGGACGGGGGTATATGTCAACTCAACCCACGGTTTCGACTCTATGAGTTGGACCTCTAGAAGAGTGATCACACCTAGAGTTCCACAAGAGCCTGCAGAGGCATAGAAAAGATCAGAAGTGTCTGGATCAGACACGGACGCCTCAACAATGTCGCCGTTCGCAAGCACGACTTCAATTCGATTGATGGTGCAGTCGAAGAGGCCATACTTGAAAGAGCTGCTTTCTCCAGCGGTGCCAGCGAATCCGCTGCCTACGGTAATGTTGGGAAACTCCATGATTACGGGAGGAAGTAACCCGTACTGGGTCGTACAATGTACCAGATCGTCCGTTGGAACATTGGGCTCGACAAGAGCAGTCTTTGTCGCGGTATCAACTTTCAGGACTGATGAAAGTTTGCTAGTGTCCACAATTTTATCTTGCTCATATAAAATGTCGCGAGTGCTGAGAGTAGAGCCATGATAAATACGAAACGATTCTTTTCGATCGTAGAACTGCTGGACTCCTGCGGAAATGTGCGCTACAGCTTCTTTATGGCTCTCCATGTTCAGTAATATTCACTTAAAATTGGTAATAATGTATATATAGAACATGCACGGAAATATAGATACTGAATGCGTAACTTTTTGATAGTAGTATAATTTTTAAAGGTTGTGCAGAAGTGGGAACGGCCAAAACGGCAACCGTTTCTGTGCCTTTCTCGCTTCGATGGGGCCTCCAAACGGCATAGCTTGTGGTAGACCTCAAAAGCGCTTAGTCGTTCCTAGGATATATTGTAGGCATCAATCGATCTTGTTTCCTTTCATCGTTAAGTTTTTGCCGAAATGCCCAATGAGGCTTGCAGCAGACTTCCACGGCAGGAACACTTATTGTATCGTTGGATCCCTGAGAGCCAAGCAGTCCCATCGTAGAGAAGAACACTTCTCCTGCGCCGCAAGCGCCAAAGCGTTTGTATTACACTTATTTTTGGGTGCCTGTGGAGGACGTGTCAAACATTTTCTGTTTCAGATGCCTGTCAAATTCAATACAGCAAGTTGTTGAGAGAAGCGAAGATGTTCCCAATTGCGGCACAGCACACGGCGCTTATCTTCCCATTTACAAGCCCCTATCGGTCTCGCAGGAAAAGTCCTATATTTCCTCTCTGCTACCGACTCCTCTTTCTTAATGATGACTTCGTTCCCGATGGATTAGTACTTAAATATTCATTGCGCATCTCATGTTTCTATTTCTATCATGGGTCTCCTATCTTGGAGCTTGATTTTTCCATATCTTTTGTTGTTTTCTCTTTTAACCCTGCTCATTCGTCCTACACTGGCAGTTGACCTGACCAGCCGAAATCCAAATAACTCCAGCAACAGTAGCTCGACTCAAGGATGGACACCGTCGCCAGACGGTCGTGGCTCCTTCGATATCATCTGGTCCTGCGTCTCCACCATCTTTCTATGCAGTTGGACCGTCCTCTGCGTGCAGGTCCCAGCCCTAGATGAAGATGAATGGGTCCTTTTCCGACGCAAATTCTACCTCACATGTCTAGGTATCGCTGGCCCAGAGTTCATCCTCATGTTGGCTATCGGGCAGTGGGCGTCAGCTCGCCGCTCGTTAAAGGAGTTCCAGCTCTCCGGGTATAAGGACTGGACGATGAACCACGCCTTTTTTGCGGATATGGGAGGATTTGTACTTCATCCTCGAGATTGGACGCCTTTCCCCATCGATGCGAAACAACTCCACTACCTCGTTGTAAAGGGTTATCTCCCGTATCCAGCGATAAATAAACGGGTTATCGCTGATAGGAACAAGATTGATGGTCTCGTTCGCTTTATTACCGTTGGTCAGACCCTTTGGTTCATAGCAAATTGCATCACTCGATCTATACAACACCTCGCTATAACCACCCTCGAACTTACTACCGTTGCGTTCATTTTTTGCACTCTCGGAACGTCATTCTGCTGGGCCCATAAACCTGCCGACGTAGATCGTGCGATAATACTTGAAACAAACTGTTCGATTGCTGATATACTCCGAGAGGCGGGCGATTGTGCGCGCGAGCCGTATCGCAATACTCCACTAGACTTTGTGAGCAGGAAGGAATGGTCCTGGTCGCTCTATTGGTCACACTGGATTAACCTATTGAGAGGATTAAAGATTGTGTTTCGTCCGAAGGTTCGACCGATCAATAGATTTCCGAATGATACCTTTCCCGAGCTCGCGGACTGGGCTCTTGTCGCTTTCTGTCTTCTCCATCGGATACGGAGCTATATTCCTGGGCGGATGGAATTTCTCTTTCCCGACAAATACGGAACGTCTTCTCTGGCGAGTGGCATCGACAATGAGTCTAGGTGCTATTGTTGGCTGTTGGATAGTAGACACAGCCGTCTTCCGAGTACTTCCGGCGATGCGAGCGTGGCGCTCGAAATCAAAAAAGTCTCAGGGCCCCGAGACGGGAATACAACTTCGATGGGTTGGCGCGAAGTGGATTCCACCCAAAGTGAAAGCCATTGCGGCAAAGGTTCGAAATAATTCCCCGGATCAAGATCCGGCCTTGACAGTTTCACTGAAGGCATTACTGCCTGCGACTCTCACGGGCATTATATACGCGCTGGCTCGGGTATATATTATCGTGGAAGACTTTGCTGGATTGCGGGCCTTGCCGCCCAGCGCTTTTGATACGGTTGATTGGACCAAAATTATACCGCACATCTAGGTGTTCGGGTATGGAGAACTAGCCTTCCCTGGGATGCGAAAACTGTGGGACATTATTTCTTCCTGTGGTCATGACCAATTGGGGGCGTGGTTGTGTTGTATAAATTATACCTGTAAACGATTGCAAGGGAGGAAAAATTGAACAAAGGGGTGAATAAGGATTGTTGTAATTAGATTTATGCCTCTGTATGGGCCTGGCCGTCCAGTGTCATGAGGAAAACGATATTATGACGAGCATTATAGAGATCAATTACAACCTCCTTCAGCTGTCAACCTAACCTTATGGAAGACAGCTGAATTAGAGCTTCAAAGCCACCGTTCCTAAAACCATGTTTACCTCGTCTTTGAATAATGTTACTTGCAGTATTTCCACTTACTCAGAAACAATTTACAAATTAGCCCAACACTAGATAGAAATACTCCCACTTTCACTCGTCGCACCACGCAAGACTTCGACAATAATGCCTGAGCTTTGCACTTTCTTAGTAATTTAATTGTGTCTCGGTGGTGCATACAGCCTGTGAAGGCTCCAGTGTTCCCCCCTGTGTGCGCGCGCAACACAGTAATTTCGGTAATCACGGGTCAAGTGTACTATGCGCTTGCCGAAAGAGCTGTGCACCCGCAAGAAAGGCAAAGCCTTTAATTTTGGCCACTACAGTAAAAACTCTTTAGTACGATATTTGATTACAACGATATACTCTATATTACGATCTATACCCCTTAATCAATTTTTTTTTGGTGTAATATCATAATATACTAACTATTAACAATATCGTTAAGTTTTCTCTACTAAAATTGGTATAGCTAGTATTTTATAGAGCTAATCTAGTTTCCTTACCGCTAGTTTAGCCATTAATACTTATACACAATAATTAAATTCCATTAAAATAGCCTTTAAATCTTACTCTCTATACTTAATTCTACCTCTTTAATATAGCAAGAAGCTAAAATCCTAAAAGGCGTTATTGTTATGGTATTTCTAACTATAAGCGCCAGAAGATCTGTAGCCACTAATATAAGCACCCTAATCTTATACCGAAACACCTTATAATTTAGGCCACTAATACCTTCCACTATAAGTTTAATTAATCTTTAATATCTAAAATACTTAGCAATGTGACGGGCTCGTACAAATGCTTCTGAACCGAAGCTTGTAGATTGCTACCATACAAGAATACTAAGCTAAGGAGAAGAAGAAGAGGAAAGGAGGCTCTAGGGGGTAATATACACGCTACAGGCAGACTCCGGATATTGCGCCAAGCCAGCTTAGGGGACGGTGCCCTAGCACCGTTACATCACCCCCCCTTTCCAAAAAAGCCTGCCCTTAGGCTTTGTCCCCTTATAGAAGAGAAAGAAGAGAAAGAAAAGAAAAAAAAATCTAGCATCTGGCGCTTAATTGCAATGCTGGTTGATATAGAACTTGCAACAGTCCTGTAGCTCCTGCTACTGCAAGGGGTATATTGCTATACCAGTTAACATAGGGCAGGCAGCCGTCCTGCAGCTCCTGCTGCTGTGAGAGGTATATCACTAGGAGCCCTCTGTTGGTCGTTGCTCCTCCTCTAGAACTCCAGTACCTTCTAGCTCTCTATCCCCCCTTTTGTTATGGCGCGCCCTAAGCCATAAAAAAAAGAAAGCCCCCCTACTCCCCCTCTTATAAAAAGGTAGGTAAAAAAGTATTTAATAAGGGTAGAAGGGTTAGGGAAATATAGCTCGTATATATATCGGCATGAGATCTTATCTATTCCGTAGGCATATTGGCGCAGTAACTTATCTAGTTATAGCAGTACAATGCTAGTAATAAGGTGTATTCTAAGGAGCAGAGCTACCTTATATACAGTTATTACTGCAGGTAGAGCAGCAGGTGTTAGTTAACTACAGTAACGTAGCAAGGTATTATATTTAACTATAGGTAGAGCAGCAAAGGCCTAGTAGTAGTACGGTACTAGCGACAGTGTTATTTAGGTGGCAGTATAATGCTAGCAACAGGGTTATATTCCGTAGGCAAATCGGCACAGAATCTTATTAATAGGTTATAGTTCCACAGGTATATTAGCGCGGAGCTTATTAATTTAGGTAGCAGTACAGTGCCAGCGGCGGGTTTATGCTTGCAGGTATATCGGCGCAAGACTTGTTTATTTGGGTAGTAGTACAGTACTAGCGGCGGGGTTATATTCCAAGGGGTAAAGCTCTCCTTATATATAGTTATTACGGGATTAGCTGCAGGCAGAGCAGCAAGGGTCTGTTAGTTTAGCTATAGGCGAAGCAGTAGAGGTTAAGTATAGTACTGCAGGCAGAGCAGTAGAAGTTAATTATAATGCTGCAGTAGGGCAGTAAAGTATTAGTTTAACTGCAAGAGGTATATTGCAGAGGTTGGGTAGCAGTACGGTGCAAGCGTTAGATGGTAGATAGCAGGCGTACCGGCGCTATTATTAGTTAATTAATTATAGGCGTATTAGCGCGATCGTTTAGTTAGTAGATTATAGGCATAATGGCACAATCGGTTGGTTGGTTTGCATTTAAATCACATATAGGTTACGTTCAAATCGTATTTATATCGCAGGCGTATTAGCGCAATGCTTATTAATTTGTATAGCAGTACGGTGCCAGTAATAGGGTTGTATTCTAGGGAGCAAAACTCTACCTTATATACAGTTATTGCTACAGGTAGAGTAGTAGAAGTTGGTTAGCTATAAGCAGAGCAGTAAGTGGTTAATTAGCTGCGGGCAGAGCAGTAAGGGTAGTTAGCTGCTAATAAAGCAGTAAGGGTTAATTGGCTGTAGGCAGAGCAGCAGAGGTCTATTATAATAGCAGTATAGTGCAAGTGTTAGGTGGTAATAGTAGGTTAAATATTTGGAGCTTAATCTATTAGTTGGCCGGTAGATCGCTAACATATTAGCACGATTAGTCTATCAGTTAGACTATAGGCGTAGTAGCAGTTATTATTAGGTTGGGATAGTAGGCATATTAGCGCTGTTATTATCTAGTTTGGTAGCAGTACAGTACTAGCGTTAGGGTTATATTTTAGGGAGTAAAGCTCTACCTTATATACGGTTATTACTATAGGCAAAGCAGTAGAAGTTAGTAGTAGTACTATAGGCAGAGCAGTAATAGTTAAATTAGGATTTACTATAGAAAGGGTAGTAAGAGTTAGTTAGCTGCAGCAAGGTAGTAAGGTGTTAGTTTAGCTGTAGGCGAAGTAGCGGAGGTTAAGTAGTAGTGCGGTGCTAGCGTTAGATAGTAAATAGTAGGCGTATTGGCGCTATTATTGGTTAATTAATCATAGGCATAATAGTACGATTAGTTAATTGGTTTGCATTTAAATTACATTTAAATTGTGTTTAAATTATAGGCGTAATAGCGCAATTATTATCTAGTTCGTTTAAATCGATTTCGTTATTAAAGCTTACACAGCTTAGTATTAACCTTGTTATTAAAGTATATAAATGCCTTAGGTAAAGCTTATATAACTTAGTATTAACCTTGTTATTAAAGTATATAAATGCCTTAGGTAAAGCTTATATAACTTAGTATCAACCATAGTCGTTCCTTAGTATGTATAGCTTAGTGTTAATTAAAAAGGATTACTGTAGGTAGAGAAGAAGATGATTAAATAAGGAAGGCAGTTGATTGTTAATAAACTTGTACGGTTGTTATTAAAGCTGTAGTTCGTGTTGCAGGCATATTAGTATAACGGTTGGTCGGGTTCGCGTTTAAATCGCATTTAGGTCGCGTTTGAATTACATTTAGATTATAGGCGTAACGGTATAATTAGTCTATTAGTTTCTTAAGGTCTACCATTAATTAGTAGGTAGTTCAAGACGTTGTTAATTATTTGATTAATTAATATGCCGTCAACTAGTAGAGATGCTGTCGTATTACTAGCCATAGTTGATTAATTAGTTTAAGGTATGCTATTAATCTTAGCACATTTAACCAGTTGTTATATAAGTAGGGTATTAAGGGAGACACGCTAATAGGTTAATTCTCGTTAAGGTATTAATTAGTCGAAGTATACTGTTGATTATAGTATATTCGATAATTTGATAGGAATCGATCAGGGTATCGGTATATAGTCTATTGATATTCTTATAATTCTTGGAATAGGTCGTAAAACGGTAGACGTGTTTAAGTATTATTAGGAGATTTGAAGGTACGCTATAGGGTTAGCAGCCGTATTCAAATACTTGTATTTAATTAAGGGTATCAATCAAAGACTTATAGGAATGCTGTTGTGATTTAGTATATTAAATCGTTATTAGAGAGGTATCAAAAGAGGTATTAAAAAGGTACGTGTTAATATTTTAATTCTTATTAGGGGGTTAAAGGTATTAAAGAAAGAGTGCGCTTTAATATTTAAGTATAGTTGTATAAGGGTAAGCTGTTATATAGCGTTTAATTTAATGAGATGCTATTAAAGAGCAGATTCGCATATTATTGTTTAAGGAGGACTGCCGTTAAGTGGTAGGCAGTTTAAGGGTAGTTAATAAATAGTATTAAGAGGGTACGTATCAATATTTCGGTTCTTGTCAACGACTGGCAAGACGTGCTTTTATAACAGTAGGCTGTCTTATTTATAGAAGGTTGTATAAATGGCTATTAAGAGAAACGTGTTAATAGTTTATAAGAGGTTATAGAGATAAATAGGCTCATCTATAGAGCTATTAGAGAGTGCTATAAATTAGAATAATTCTCCTAATCTGTTCTCCTAATTAGGAGTGCTATAAATTACTTAAATTCTCCCTAGATTCCTAGTACCCCTATACATAGGATGTAGATATATTCAGCCATAAGATCGAGGGACTACCTAGGTTGATAGTAAGGTTCGGGTTAATTACATACGGTGGTTGTTAATGAGAACTCAATAGGTGTCTATAAGGGCGTTTATAGACAAGTCGGAGAGTTGTGTTGCAGGTATATCGGCGCGATAGGTTATTAAGTTTGCATTTAAATTACGTTTAAATCGCATTCGGATTGCAGGCGTAACAGCGCGATTATTTAGTCGATTAGACTGTAGGCATATTAGCACAGTCAGTAATCAGGTTTAGGGGTTTAGGGTAGCAGTACAGTGCAAGCGTTAAGTCTTTCCTAATTAATTTCGTCTCTCCTTATATAGCTTAGTATTAATTAGGGTGGTTATTGTAGCGTAGTCTATGTATCCATTAATATCGTTTATCACAGCGTTATGGCTAAGTCTTAATTAACTTCATTTTTGTAGCCCTAGGGTAAGTCTTAACCGAGGTCGTTTCTAAAGCTTGTATAACTCCGTATTAGTTAAAAAGGTTAGAGGGGTGAGATATTCTAAAGCCTTCCTAGGCATGTGTCCTTGGCCATTAAAGTCGGCATTTAATTATAACCACAGGAGACCTTCTAGCTGCGCGTTGTCAACGCGTTAAGCTAGGGGTGTTTAACGCGAGTCCTTAAGGACCTATGGAACGGGGGTGGGATATTATCCAGGCCTTCCCAGGCGAGGTAGAGAGGGAGCTCCAATGTCTAAATATACGTCGACGCGTTGTTACAGACAAAGTCCCCCCCAGGGGTTGGGTGAGCTTAGTATAATATGACAGGCTCGTACAAATGCTTCTGAACCGAAGCTTGTAGATTGCTACCATACAAGAATACTAAGCTAAGGAGAAGAAGAAGAGGAAAGGAGGCTCTAGGGGGTAATATACACGCTACGGGCAGACTCCGGATATTGCGCCAAGCTAGCTCAGGAGACGGTGCCCTAGCACCGTCACAAGCAATAAGGTTAGCTATCTAGATTTAATTAGAATCTATTATAGGTAAGGTATATATAAGTATAGAAGAGACGCTAAGCAGCCTCTTTTAGAGGAGGCTTTCTTTAAGTAGCACTAACGCCTATAGAACTTACGCATTCCTATTACCGGTAATCTTATTTATACTGCCGTGACTTAATTATAGAATTATATACCTATATTGGCAGAGCTATCAGAGCCTAAATAGTTAATTAGCTGGTTAGAAGGCTATAAATCTCGCAATAGAATCTATAAGAGAAAGCAGTACGGTAAGGCTGTATTAGTTAATATAGAAGGCGCCAAAGATTGCATAATAGAGCTTTATGCAATTATTACGCCTTATTATTTAAAGGATGTTTATAATATAGATAAGACTAGGCTATTTTAGAAGGCTATACCAGATACTATATTAGCTACTAAGTTATAATTAGGAACTAAGAAGTAAAAGGTAAAACTCTCTCTTACTAACTGCTCTAATACAGACAGCTCTAATAAAATCTCTCTGTTTGTATCAACTTAATAATACAATTAAGTCGTATCCAGGGGCACGAAATACGTATAGTATCGTATGCTCTTTTGGATGGTGGTGACTGTCGATTCTATTGAAGTAGATTACATAGTCTATATACTGACGCGTCCCCCAATTAGTCAGTGCTTCGTAAGCACGTGGTTGGTGCACCGAACGCGTATACACGCGGTTGGTACACCAGGTGCTGTAATCATACACTCTCTTTAGATTATTAGTATATTAATATAGCCACATTACTTTGCCTAAGCTTAAATTAATATTAACTTGTTAAATGCATATTAGAGGTATAATAAGAAAGCCTAGATAACAACCATAATTATACTTAAGTAGCTTACTTAGTTTAACAAGAAGATGTAAAATAGGAAGGTTCTTCTATTAATTAATGGCTTTAGCGCCTACTAAGCAGCTATTTAAATGGCTCTTAAAAACAGATCTTTAAAGAATATAAGAGTTAAGTTCATTCCTCCTAATTATACGTCTGTTTACCAGCTACTTAATTAAGGGATAATTATAAACTTTAAAGCTCTCTACTAATAATATTAGCTACAGTTTATAGTAGAATACTTATTAGAGAACCGGGATCTAATTAAGTAGATGCATATCCTTTAGGCAATTTAATAGGCAATTGCTGCTTAGAAGGAGGTAACACCACAAGTAATTAAGAGTTGCTTTATTAAATATACCTTATTTAGTATAAGAGAGGGCCTATAAAGTTACCCTTATAATTATATTAATACTCTTGTTCTAGATAAGATATAGTAAATAGTAGAATAGTTATATACAGCAGGAAGAGTTTATAACGTTATAAATATTTGCAATTTTATTAAGCTTCTAAGTAAGGAGGTAGAGGATTCAACTAAAGATCTTATTAAGTATATAGTAGAGCTCTATGCGGGGCCTAATAGAGATGCAGAAATAGATAGGGATGACTTTATATAACCTTAAATTAAGGTTAATAAGGCCTTACAAGCCTTATAAAAGCTTTATCTTTATAAGGAATAACAGGAAGATGGTAATAGAGATTTAATTATAGCTCTTATAAGGCACAATTGTTAAATATAAGGGCAATAAATTCGCAATACTAAGTAAAACTTAATTACAACTTATTTTAGTGTAGCTAATTAATTAATTTTAACGTCACGCATACAGATACAAGATATTATTACATAATTTTAACCTTTAGTGTATTTAATATACAAATATTAAATATAATAATACCCTTATTATAATAATACGCTCAGCCATACGGACCGTATTGTACTAAAGAGTTTTTACTATACTAGTTATATACTCCCTGCCTTATTTAGTTTAGACGCTTCCTTATTAAGTTAGATGCTTCCTTATTAAGTTAGATGCTTCCTTATTAAGTTAGAATATTATATGCGTTTAACTTGTTTGCGCCTGCATCGCGAAAATTAAAGTGCGAGCCTATAGTATAGCCAGTATTTCGCTCAAATGCTGAGAGCTCTCTACAAGTAGATCTATTGACGCGATTGGCAATTGTAGAGCCGGTTGTAGGGTTAATTGACCGACTACCGCGACGCTCTACAATTGCAGGCCCTTAGATGCGAAGCAGAGGTGTTGATTTGGGTCCCACCGGGCGCGGGCGCAAGCACGTGATATTCTAACCTAATGAGGAAGCATCTAACTTAATAAGAAATAGTCTAAACTAAATGAGGTAAGGGGTGTATGCGTATCGTTTAGGGGGTATATAACTAGCAGTGGCCTTAATTTTTTAAGCTTAATTACAAGAGTTAAACTTAAAATTCTCTAGTGTTACGGACAGCTTAAGTACGATGTTACGACTACTTAAAGAAGAGTTGGCGGAAGCTAGTTGGTTAATACAGGTACGGTCTAGGATGGATCCGGTAGAACCATATAACAAGGAATAGTAACCAAGGTCATATGGTTAGGTCTATAATCTATAGGATTAGGGGAACGTGGGATCTGCGGATAGATTAATAGGTTAACGGATTAACAGATTAACAGAGCGAAGGGATTTCTTAGAAGTATAGTTGTGTATTTAAAGAACCATAGTCCCTACCCAGATAGTTCTCTCTTTATAGTAAATCTTAGAATATAATTGGAGTTAATCTATTAGGCAACCACTCTACTAGTTATTATTACGTTGTTAACTTTATTTATACCTATATACCTAGCCTATTAGCGAGTCTACCGTAGTACCTACTACAAGGCTCCGTCAGGCTGGCTTTCCATTCTCTTATCGTCCATCTTATCGATCCATTATCGATATGGATCTTATCGATATGGATTACAAATATTGTCCATACCTCCTCACCGCCAGAAAAATTCTTAGCTTTTACCTTCCCTTTACCCTATCGTATAAATATGGGTTCTGAAGCAGAATCATCTCTTCTTGCGCCTTCAACTACCGTTAATTCGGCCTTAACTCGCCCAACAAGGACCCGCACAGCCGTTGCAACATAGGCCCATGCTTATACGGCGCTTGGCACAGAGCCAGAATATTCAGGTTAAAATCGTATTCTTTACTGCATTCACTATCCACAAGAATTGCTATATAGTAGTCCAGTTACTAGTAATTTTTGAAAGCATCTTAATTTAAAACATCTACTTTAGGTTAAAAAAGATACTAGCCCAATACAATTAGAGATACTTAAAAAACTTCAGCAACTATATATTAAAGCAGAGTCTTTAGGTTAAACAACAGAAATAGATACCTAGGTCTTTTAAAAATGACTAGATTAGGATATAATTAATAAGGCTTTAATCTTATTAATTGTTATACAAAACATTCCATTCTATATTATTAAATGGCCTAAATTTTATGCTTTTTATTAAGTTCTTAATCCAGAATTATCTAACTTTCTTATAATAGCATACTCTTAAATCACAAAAAAGATTGAACTATCCTGGCAAGCTTATAAAGATATCGTATAAAAGAAACTTCAGTTAGCAATATTAAGTATTTATCTATCGCTTAATATCTGGACCTCCCTAAATAGGCTCCTTCTTCTAGAAATCTGCGCCCACTTTATTAATTAAGGTTAGGAGAAGCAATTAAAGGCCCTACTTGCCCTTTATACAGTAGCAAATCATAGCAGAGACAAGCAATTCGCTACTTTTCTCCTAGTCCTTAAGGACTACGGTATTATATAAAAGCTTGGGTCTATTGTTTGTGATAATACTAGTTTAAATAATACCCTTTGTTGCAAAGTAGAAGCCTATCTCTTAGAAGAGGAGGAGATTAAATGGGATTTTATATATTGGCGGATCCGCTATACCGGCTATATTATTAACTTAGCTATACAAGCCTTCCTATTTTATAGTCAAATTAAAATGGAATAACTTAAGTTATATAACAAACAGGAAGGAAAAGGGGAGATAGGAGATAAAGAGAAGAAACGGGCAACCTTTTAGGTTATAGGACCACTTGGCAAGCTTTATAATATTATTATATATATCTGCGGTTCTGCTAGTCGTATAAAGGAGTTTAAGGATCTCGCAGAGAGAATGATTCCACTTAATAACCGTATAAGATGGAATAGCTGGTTTTAAATGCTAGCTATAGCCGATTAAAAGGCAGGAGCTATTAATACCTATACTAAGAACCACTTTGCTATACTTTAGGCAGACTATCTCTCCCCAGAGGACTGGGAACGGCTTTATACAACTAAGGAATTCCTTTAACTATTCCACCAAGCAACTCTAGAGGCTTAAGGAGATTATACAACAATTAATAGTGTACTTATGACGGTGCTGGGGCAACGCCACCTGCCATACTCAGTAGACCCTGACTCCTGCCAACTAATCAGGATTTTCCATCCCCGGGATAGAAAATCGCCATTGGCTCGCTTACTACTAGCGCCTTGGCGACCCCTTTATATCTTGCCAGTCTCTAATAGACTTCTTCTTCTCCTTAGCTTAGTATTCTTGTATAGTAGCAATCTATAAGCTTTGGTTTAGAAGCATTTATACAAGCCCGTTATATTATACTAAGCTCTCCCTATATTGCCTAGAAAGGCCTTAATAATATCCCACCCCAAAAAGACCTTCGTCTGCAACGACGCGTTAACGCGTTATACTCAAACATTAAAAAACCCACACTACTACGCCTAAGAAGGCCCTAATAATATCCCACTTTATAGGCTAGACTGTACTTAACCTGCATCTATAAAAGAACCCCGGAATTAAAACTAAATTATATAATTCTGACAAACCTTAGGAAGCTAATAATGGTACCTAAAGTAAGCTTATCTAAAAGACCTGCCTCTACCTAAGAGGAACACGAGGTCTAGTTAGGATTAGAAATTAAAGACAATAACGACGTTATAGGTGTATATAAGCAGATTCGTGCCCTTGCAGCCAATTAGAAGGTTAATTATCTTCAAGCCCAAAGCATATAAGAGACTCTAAAGGAGATCCTAAAAAGCCTTGCTGCCTTATAAAATAGCCCAGCCTCCCCTTTATAAAGCCTTAGTTAACCCATTCGCTCTACCAAATGCAATATACTAGAGAGTACGGATATAATAATAAAGCAATTAAAGTCCGTTAAGCTCCCTAACCCCCTACTATTATTAAACGGCGTAGACCTAACCTTTAAAAACTGGAGAATTTAGGTACGAGGAAAGCTTTATATTAACTATAACTATTTCCCCTCTAAAGAAGCTAAAATGCTCTACCTCTTTAGTCAAACCATTGGGGACGCCTAGTAACACCTTTAGGTTAAGTTTAAGGACGAGTTACCTGTTCAGTTTATATCTATTAATAAGATAATACAGCACCTGGCTACTATCTATGTTAATTTAAATAAAGTACGGGATGGCCGTTACGACTATAATTGCCTAATAATAAAATCAAACTAATCCTTTACCGAGTTCTAGACTTAATTCTTATACCTAGTAGGCGAAGGCCAGGTCCCCCCTAAGAACTATTATTTAGACCTATATAACAAGCTAACGGTCCGACTATAAGAGAAGATTATGGTAGCCTTAAACAACCTACTAACCTACTAAAGACTCGCAGCCTAATGTTTGTTGCTGGATTTAGAACTAAAACAAATTAATGCTCGCTTTAATTAACTAAAGAGGTCCCGTAGCAACTGCAACCTATCCGCTATACTAATAGGAGCTAGCGTTGGAAGACAAACTATAACCGCCCTTACACTAAAAGCGGTTATAACTACTTACTAGCGAACCTCGCCTGACCCGCTATATACTATACCTTTAACTAATACTTATCGCAACACCCTAATTGACCCTACCACGGTCACGTGCTTTAATTATAAAAAGGATAGTTACTTTGCTATATCCTGCCTAGAGCCAAAGGATACGGGTAATATTAAGGAGATAGAGGAAGAAGAAACGCCTAATAAGTTAGGAAAAAAAGAACTCTAGGGAAAGACTCCCCCCTAGGGTATCCTATTAATCTTAAAGAGATTGATCTGAGTCAGCTAATAGGTGGAAAACACTTTATAGTTCCATGTATAGTATCTCGAAATGGATATAGAGTTAATACAACTGCCCTTATTAACACTGGAGCAAATGGCTTTGCCTTTATAAACACTGCTTATATAAATGACGTTGCTAAGTTCTTAAATATAAATGCTACCCGACTAGAGAAGCCTGTTTAAGTAAAAGGCTATAATAGCCAAGCCGGTAAGCTGGTTACCCATGTCTTAAAGCTATATATTGCTATTAATGGACGACGCTAGTTTAGTATTTTCTTTTGTATCCTAGACCTAGGGTCCTATAACATAATCCTCAGCCAAAAATAGATGTCTTACTTTGATATTTAGCTAAATGTTTAACAAAGATAGTTTATCTAGCTAGAGAGTAGACCGAAGTTACCCTCCTTTATTAGAGAGATCCGTACCAACTATAAGACATTAGCCGCGAAGGCCAATTCTACCTACTAGTAGGATGTTAGGGACCGCGACCTAGCTTTTACTTAAGAAGATGCCCGTTGCGAGGCTAGTAAGAAATCCATACCGACAAGAATACTCCCCCGAAGGACTACAGTCAAGAAGGACTCTACTTACGGAAGTGGAACGGACAGTGATGTAGACGACTTCCAAATTGCGGAGATCTAGCTAATAGGGAAGAGGACATACTAATAGGACTTAAAGGATAACCTTTAGAAGATGCAACAAGAGCTAAAAGGAGTAAAGATAACACTAATACGCTAAAAGCCCCTAAGGCCGCGGACACCCCTACTACCACACAACCCCCCTATAGTAGATATCGCGGTAATTAGCGCTATAGGTTTCCACTTTAATATATATTAGAAGGACAATGAGGTCTTTATAACCAGCTTATATAAAATTAACCAGATTATTAACAAGAAGGAAGAAGGGCTAGTAGAGGAAACTAACAAGGAGTTAGTTAAGTACCTCCTCCCTATATACCTCTTAAACTATAGAGACGCGTTCTTAAAAGCAGCCTTAGATATACTGCCCCCCCACTAAACCTATAATTATAAGATTTAACTAGAGGCCGACAACTCTCTAGGCTACAGCCCCCTTTACTAGCAAACTATAGAGGAACTAAAAGCAACTAAGTAGTACTTAATCGATAACCTCTATAAGGGGTTTATTGAGCCAAGTTAGGCCCCTTTTACTTCCCCTATCCTCTTTATAAAGAAACCTAATAAAGGCCTCTGCTTCTGCATCGACTATCGGAAACTAAACGCCATTACTTAGAAAGATCGTTACCCTCTCCCCCTAATTAACGAGACCCTTGCACGTCTAAGCTAAGCTAAAATCTTTACTAAGCTTAATATCCGCCAAGCTTTTTACTAAATTAGGATAGACCCTATATTAGAGGATCTAACGACGTTCTATACCCGCTACGGTTCTTATAAATGCAAAGTTCTTCCTTTTAGACTAATAAATGGGCCAGCCACGTACTAACGGTATATAAATAATGTTCTTTTCGACTACCTTAACGAATTCTGTATGGCATACCTAGACGACATTCTTATATACTTAGACAATGAACTTAAGCACCAAGTTCACGTTAAAAAGGTCCTAGAGAGGCTGCGGAATGTAGGCCTATAAGTTAATATTAAGAAATGCGAATTTAGAGTAAAACGAACAAAGTACCTTGGGTTTATCGTTAGTATAGAAGAAATTAAAGTTAACCCTAAAAAGGTCAAGGCAATACGCAACTAGAAACCCCCTTACACTATAAAAGGTATCTAGTCCTTTTTAGGCTTCTATAACTTCTACCATTGGTTTATCTATGACTATAGGGTTATGGCTAAGCCTCTTATATAACTAACAAAGAACAACACGCCTTTTGTTTTTAACGATAACTATATAGAAGCTTTTAAGGAGTTAAAGAACCGACTTACCTCCTCCCTAATTCTCCGTCACTATGACCCAGACCTTGAATTAATACTGGAAACGGACGCCTCTAATGGAGTAGTAGCGGGAGTTCTCTTACAGTTATACCTAGATGGCAAGTGGTACCCTATAGCGTTTTTCTTAAAGATAATGGCCCTAGCTAAGTATAACTACGAGGTACACGATAAGGAAATGCTGGCTATTATACAATCGTTATTCTAGTGGCGCGCAGAGCTTAGAAGCATAGACTCTTAGATTAAAATCTATACTAATTATAAAGCCCTTGAGTATTTTATAACAATAAAGCAGCTTACCAGTCAATAGGCTAGGTGGGCTAAAATACTCTCCCAATTCTTCTTTATAATTATATACCGCCCTGGTAGGCAAAATTCTAAAGCTAATGCCCTTACCTGGAGAGAACAGGACGTGGAACCACAGGATAAGCTAAAGGCTTAGCACCGGACACGTGCCCTCCTCTGTCCCAAACAGCTCGACCTACGTATTCTTAAGGAACTAAACTCTGAATAGAATAAGCTAGCGCCTATAGAAGGAGAGATCCTAGATAAACCAATGGGACTAATTAACCGCATTCTAATCGCGAACCGTACAGCCGAATCCCTAAAAGCCCTCCGCGACTAAGCTACGGAAGGCGACCCTAATTTAGAAATAGAAGACGGACTGCTCTTATACTAAGAACGGCTTATAGTTCCAGACGTCAACAACCTATAAACGGAGCTAATCCGTGAAGCCTACTGTTAAGTCTCTACGGCGTACCCTAGTTAAGACAAGACCCACTAACTACTAGCGCCTCGCTACTACTGGCGAGGACTCCTGTCCGATATAGAATGGTTTATTAGGAATTATTATGCTTGTAAACGGGTAGATACCCCCAGGGATTAAACCCCTGGATGGTTATAACCACTGCCAGTTCCCGAACGCCCTTGGCAGCATGTTATAATGGACTTTAAATTATTCCTAAAGGACAAATATGGCTACGATATAGCCTTTGTGGTAGTTAACTAACTAAGTAAGTAAGCTATTTCCCTTCCCTGCTTTAAGACTATAACCATAAAAGATATGGCCCGTATATATGTTGACAATATTTACCGGATCTATGGCGCTCCTAAGTTAATTGTCTCTAACCGTGGACCCCAATTTATATTGGACTTCTGGGATAAATTCTGCCGTATCCTTGGGATTAAGATTAAGCTCTCTACTGTATTCTACCCTTAGACTAACGGCCAAACCGAGATTATGAACTAGTACCTTAACTAATAACTTTACCCCTTTGTTAATTACTACTAGGACAACTGGTTGGAACTACTACCTATAATGGACTACGCACAGCTTACGCTCCCTTATAATAGTATAGGAATGTCGCCATTTAAGTTAATCTATGGATACAAGCCACAAACATCCTTTAATTGGGATAGACCTATAGGACCTATAATGGCCCGCAAACGCCTTAGCTATAAAGAGGCCTAGACATTTACTAAGAGAATGCATGGAGCCTAGGAGACTACCCAAGCAATTATAAAAAAAGTACAAGAGAAGAAAGAGGCTGACGTAAACCAATATTATTACGAGGTAGACTTCCACGTAGGAGATAAGGTATGGGTGTTAATAAAGAACTGGAAGACCTAGAGGCCGAGCCGTAAGCTAGACCACCAAATGGCTGGCCCCTATAAGATCCCTAAGAAGGTAGGGCACTTTTTTAAGGTTAAGCTACTAGAGTTAATAAAGATCCACCCTGTCTTCTCTCTAGACCAACTGCGGAAGGCCGTAGATAACCCGTTGCCTGGACAGTATAACAACCCCCTACCACCAATTCAGATTGCAGAGGATGAGGAATGGGAAGTTGAAGAGATTTTAGCAGTTAAGAAAGACCGCGGTACCCTAAAATACCGTGCGAGCTGGGTAGGTCATGACAAAGATCTAGAATGGTACCCTGTATCTAATTTTAAGTACTCTCCCTATAAGCTACGGGACTTCTACCTAGCCCACCCTAACCTTCCTGGACCACCACGCCAATTAGAAAGCTGGATTAAATGCTAGGAAAAAGGGGTGGATAACTATAACAATTTAGATAATAATAAGGAGCTCGGACAACGCCTAAGGGCAGGCTTTTTTGGGAGGGGGGGGTGATGTAACGGTGCTAGGGCAACGCCACCTACCATACTTAGTGGACCCTAACTCCTGCCAACCAATCAGGATTTTCCATCCCCGGGATGGAAAATTGCCATTGGCTCGCTTACTACTAGCGCCTTAGCGACCCCTTTATATCTTGCTAGTCTCTGACAGACTTCTTCTTCTCCTTAGCTTAGTATTCTTGTATGGTAGCAATCTACAAGCTTCGGTTTAGAAGCATTTGTACAAGCCCGTCACAGTACTCTTTACTACGGATATTCTTATCCAGTACTTTAAAGCCATACTTATAAGTAAACTTCCTACTAAATTGGATAATAGTAACACCGTATAGTAGTCTAAATATGCTTCTAATAAAGAGTTTAGCTCTTGTATTAAAAAGGGGTGGGAAATCTTTAATAAGTACTATAGCAAAACAGATAATTTACCCTTTTATGCCGCAGCCCTTATTCTTCATCCAAACCGTTATATAAAGTATATTAAGGCTAACTAGAAGCCAAAATAGGTAAAGTCTATATTAAAAAAGGTTAAAGGACTTTGGGAGTTCTACTAGGAAAAGGCTCCTTCTCCCCTAATTTCTTTATTATATAAAAAGAAACAACCTTAGGAGCAGGAGCTTGATGTATTTAATTAGATTGCTTAAAAGTTAGGAAAGTATACTCAACCACAAAGTTAGGATAAGTTCTAAGACTATTATAATAGGGAACCGTACGATATTAGTAAGATGTCGGCCCTTAAATAGTGGTATTAAGATTAACAGAGAAAACGTTGGCCAAGGTTATCGTATATGGCAATTAATATTCTCTTAATTCCAGCTATAAGCGATGAACCCAAGCGAGTCTTTTCAGGGGGACGTCGTACGGTATTATGGGAAAGGGCGCAGATAGGAGCCGAAAACCTTAAGAGAGTAGAGTGTTTAAAGCATTGGAAACAAAGTGGTATTTTAGACGAAAAACTTAAGATAATAACTTAAATAGACTGTCCAATATCCGCAATATCTGCCGAATTCTGCCAAGTCCGCTAAATTCTGCCAAATTCTGGCAGAACCGTAATCTGCCCTGTGCATAGCGCGACTCCTATCAACCTAGCAACTAAGTTAACGATATATGCCCCTTTTGTTATAGGGTCTGTGCGGAAATTAAACGGATAGACGTACATATCACAATTCTAAGGAGTATGGATTAGCGTATGGATATGGAGAGGTATGGACGAGTCCATATCGATAATGGATTGCAGCCTAATCCATTTATGGAAAGCCACACTGGGCTCCGTTATATATTTACTACTAAGGTTATGGTATTAAAATAAAAGAGTTGAATAACATGCCACTAAAAGCACTAGTTATAACTATAGCAGCTATAACCTTAGGGTTAGGAGATACCAGTATAGGGGATATAGATTCGCAGTTAGTTACAGTAGGTTAGTTATAGGAAATAGTTAATTAATTAATAGACAATAATTGGATACTTAAAGAAAGAATTAATAGAATTAGAGTAGCTAAGGTTAAGTTACCCTTAATCAAATAATTCTCTAGGGAGAAGTTAAAACTTAAAGGATTCCTTACGCAAATGCACTTTAAGGTTATGCAGGAGGGAGTAAAGTTGGCAATACCCATGGACCAAGTGGCGTACGCAGGGCTGTTCTTAACAGGAAGAGCACTTAAGTAGTTTAAACCTTACTTTACTTAAATCCAGACAAACGGAATAACAACTACTAACTAAGAAGTGCGGTTTATGTTTACTAGTTAGAACGGGTTTGCAAAGAGACTAATATAGATATTTAGAGACCTGGAAGTAATAACTATAGCGGTACAAAAGCTTCAAAACTTAGTATAACGTTCTTTAGCAATTAAGTACATAACACAGTTTTAGATACTTGTAATATAGGTTAAATGGAATAATAAGGCGCTTATAGTATAGTATAAGCAAGGACTTAAGGCTAAATTCTAGGACGTAATTATCCTAATAGAAGATACGGAAAGTCTAAAAGACTTAATAGATTAATTAATAAAGATTAATAATAGGATCTATTAAAGGGAACAAGCTAAAAAAGGGTAAGATAGAGTTCTACAGTTGTATAAGGCGCAGAGTATATAACAATAGATATAGAGCTAAAAACTATAGAATAGCGTAGAGCTAATGGACCTAAGTAGTACTAAAGAATCCAAGAGATAGATAAAGAAACTATAAAAACCTAGAGGTTAAGGATTAAGTGATTATAGGACTAAGGAGCAGAGGCCAACTAGGGATCTTAGCAGTAGAAGACGTTTAGGCAGACTCCATAATAAGAAAAATGGTTTAAAGATAGAGCTTGTATAAATTATAGAAAATAGGTTTATTTTACTAGAGACTATAGAGGTAGTTAGAGTAACTATATAGTAAAGAGCACCAGGTTATTAAAGTACGATAACGCGGATATAGGGATGTTGCGCGGGACTAAGGAGTGTTTAATTAAACACTTTACGTTTTATTATAATAACGCATGCCAAATTTATAAGAACGCTAAGTATAGCGCAAGCTATTAGCCACAAGAGCCAGAGTTAAGAGGACTTAAAGAAACTAGAGAGTTAGATAAAGAATAAGATCAACTCTATAAGCTAGATTAAGATATTACAGCAACATATAGACAAAGATTAGCGACAATAATAATAGAGTTAGAGTACTTATTAATTAACAGTAATAAGGAAGAAAAAGAGGCTAACTAGAAGCGCTTAACCCTTAATAACATAATAGAAGTAGAGACTAAGACCTCTATAGAATAAGAATCGATAATGGGTATTATAACACCGTTAGATACAGCATCTATTACTTTATAAGATAAAAGAAGTAATATCTAAAGACAATTAAGCAAGCAGATGACTGCTAGTACTAGCTCACCACTTAATAAAGGCAAAAGGCCACAGGCTTAAGATTCTTAAGAAGAGATAAAAGACGCTTAAGATTCTTAAGACGAAATAAGATATACCTAAGATTTATAAAGCATAATAAGGAAGGCTCAAGCACCTACAACGGAAGAAAACCGATGGGAAAGAGTAATGGCTTAGTTTAAAGATAAACAAACAAGTATAGGACGCAAGTTTAAGAACTATAAGTTTGGAAAACGAGTAAGAACATTAGTTCTAGGTAAACGCAGTATTCAGCCTAAAGATTAAAAGGTTAATATAGATATTAAGAAGTAAGACGACCTTAAGAATCTAGCTGCAAGACACAGAAAGCAAGAAACTATAGATAAGTTTAGAGCAAGAATTATCGCATAGCAAGAGTAAAAACTAGACTAGAGATCTAGCGTAATAGATTATATAAGGAATAGAGCACCCGTATAAATAATTACTAATAGGCCTAAGGCAGGGACGCCTAAAGTAAAGTGGCTAAATAAACTAGAATAAGAAGAGGATTTAGGGATTCTAACTAGGTTCAAAGAAAGACATACTAAAGAATATCACAATATAGCAATAACAAGGTACTTTCTAACCGATAGGCTATATACACTAAACCAGTTATATAGAAAGTGGTATAGGCAACGACATAACAATAAATAGGAAGATTTCTATATATGGCTAGACAAAAAAGTTGTCTAAAACTAACCCATTACAGAAAAACGCATAAGTCTTATTAAAGGAGCATTAATTATAATATTAAGGAACCTAGAAAAAGGATCTAGGGACTAGAGAAGCGAGTAATAAATCTTAATACCCATAGAAGAGAGACCAACAGTTAGGTTAGCTAGATAGAGGTTTAAACTATAGGTTAAAAATAAACTAAGAGTTAACCTAAGTTACCTAGCGCATTATACACTATCGTGGATAGCTTATATAGATAACACGTGCAACATATATAGAGTACCTAAGGATAAGAACCGAAATACCTAAAAAGGATATATTGGGCACCAGAAGAAAAGCGGTTTAGAGATGCCAAGTATATGCATAGATAGCACCTAGTAGAAGTACAGAGTTAAGGGGACCTAATACTTTAACCAGGAAGATTCCTTATGGAAGAGTGCCTAGATAGAAGACAGTAGTGAAATTATCTAAAGAACACTTATCTATGGCATATAGAGGAAAAGAAAAGAACTAAGTATTAGCCTAAGGAGGACTAAGTATAAATAGGATCTAGTAGCCAATAGTTAGGAAAAGGGGAGGCCTATAGAACCAGAGGGAACTAATAGTAGAGCCTTAAACCCTTAAAGGAATTTAAGAACAACACCTAAATTTATAAATTAGGTGGCAAGATTAATAGTTTAAAGCACTAATAGATAGTGGAGCAATAAGGAACCACATATCACTAGCAGCAGTGGAAAGGATAGGATTACCATATAGATAAAAGGAATACCTATATCCACTTATAACAATTTTAGGAGATTAGATAGTCTATAGAGAAGGCATTATTAATCTTAAAACAGGACCTATTTAGTTAACTATTAAAGGGAGATAGGTTAAGGTATCTTTCAATATCTTACCATTAGAAAAGGATAAGGCGATACTAGGAATGCTTTAGTTACAGGAATATAATCTAAGGGTTAATTGGGTTATAGGTTAGGTTAATATCCAAAATACTTAATAATATAAGATACAACAGTAAACTAAGTTAGTATAGTACTAAGTTAAAGCGATGTATAAAGAGACTAAGCGAGGCTTAAGTTATATACCAAAGAGATACCACAAGTATAGTAAAAAGTTATGATCACCAGAAAGTAAAAAGCTATTAGAGTATATAGTATAGGACTATAAGATAGAACTAGAACTAGAAACAAGTCTAAAGTTCTTTCTAATCTATAAGCTTACTAAAACCAAGTTAGTAGCGCTTAAGGAGTTTGTCCAGGAGAACTTATAAAAGGGATATATTAGACCATTGCAGTTATTAGCGGGATATCTAGTATTATTTATTCTAAAGAAAAACGGAAAACTTAGGATATATATAAACTACAGACAGTTAAATAGCATTATTAGAAAGGATAGGTATCCTTTACCCTTAATTAGTAAAATCTAAGATAGGATAGGTAATACGTAAATTTTTACAAAGATAGATCTGAGGTGGGCGTATTATCAGATTAGGATTAAGAAAGGCAACAAGTAGAAGGTAGCCTTTAGGTTAAAGGAAGGACTATATAAGCTATTAGTTATACAATTTAGGCTTATAAACACACTAGCAACGTTCTAGAAGCGAATTAATAGTATATTAGGAGAACACCTAGATGAATTTATTATAGCATACCTTAATAATATTATCGTCTACTTAATAGGTAAGGAAAAATATGGAGAACACATTAAATAGGTCTTAAAGAGACTATAAGAAGAACAGATACTAGTAGCAATTAAGAAATGCGAGTTCTTTACAAAAAAGACCAATTTTATAGGATTTATTATTAAACTAGGAAAAATTAGTATGGACCTAAAGAAAGTCGAAGCTATAGTAAGTTAGCAAGAACTAGAGAATGTTACGCAGTTAAAATCATTTCTAGGGTTTTGCAACTACTATAGGAGGTTTATAGCATAGTGGTTAAAGAGCATTAAGCCGTTTATAAGGCTAACAAAGAAAGAGGAACCGTAGGTTTAGGTAGAAGAGCAAAGAAAACTGTTTAAGGAACTAAAGGAGTTGTTTACCCAGGAACTAATCCTTAAGATCTACCAACTAAAGTTAGAAATGGTTGTTAAGACGGATGCGTCAGACTTTGCACTAGGAGTATATTTGCTACAGAAGCATTAAAACGTATAGCATCTAGTAACATACTATAGTCGAAAGATAATACTACCAGAGTTAAACTATAACATTTACAACAAGGAGTTATTAGGTATAGTTACAGCACTTAAGAAATAGAGAGCATTCTTACAAGGTATAGAGAAACTATTTATAGTTAAAACGGACTATAAGAACCTAACAGGGTTCCTAATAATAAAAGAGTTAAATAGAAGACAAGTTAGATAGGCAGAAATGCTTATAGAATATTATTTTAAAATTTAGTATACCAAGGGTATTAAAAACGCAAGAGCAGATGCACTTAGCAGGAAGGCAGAGTTGTAAAGCGATAAGAAGCTATTAGAGGCTTTACTACAAAAGGATTAAGATAGATTAATTAGGTAAAATTGTCTAAAAATTATAGCAACTAGAGAGAGTTAGATCTATAAATTACCTAAGAGTAATTAGACGTAGAAGATCTAAGACGCGTAGGTAGAGAATCTAGACACGGAATAATATAAGAATAGAGAAGCAACTTACGTTCCAAGGTCTATCGCAAAGGAGTTTATTAAGTTATTCTATAAGGGACTAACTTAAGAACATAATGGAGCTATAGGCTTAGTGTTAAGACTTTAAGAAGAATATATTATTTAAGGAATCTGGGGACTAGCGAGATAAGTTATAAAGGAATATCTAGATTGCTAAAGAAACAAACCAACGAGGCATAAGATATATAGAGGGCTATAATCTATTAAAATACCAGAAAGACCATAGGAGGTTATGTCGTGGGATTTTATTGTTAAGTTACCAAAGTTAAGAGATCCTATTATAGGACAAGATCACAACGCGATTTTAGTAATAGTAGATAAGCTTATAAAGTAGGGATACTTTATAGCATACACAGAAGAGATATTAGCAGAATATATTACTAGAATCTATATTAAGGAAGTGTTCGCAAGATATAGAGCTCTAGATAAAATTATATCGGATAGAGATCTAAGATTTATAGCAGCATTTTGGGAGGTGTTCTTAGTGGAATAAGAAGTTCGCGTAGTAACCTTAACAGCATATTATCCGCAGACGGATGGATAAATAGAAAGATTAAACTAGACACTAGAGCAGTATCTAAAGCATTATGTTAATTACGCATAGAATAATTAGGTATTATTATTACTAGTTATATAGTTTGTATATAATATAACACTATAGGAAGGAATGGGAATATTACTATTTAAGGTAAATTACGGGTATAAGCTAAGATTATTATTATTGCTATAATAAGTAAAGAAAACAAGTAGTATAGCTAAAAAAAGGATGGAGACGTTAATAAACCTTTATACAGACCTTAAAGAAATAGCTAAAATGGTACAACAGAGAATGAAAAGGTACTATAACGCTAAAAGATCTAAGGGACCAGATCTTAAGGAGGGAGATAAAGTGTAGCTACTATATAAAATTTTTAAGAGTCGACAACTAAGTAAGAAGTTAGACTATATTAGACTAGGACCTTTTGAAATTATAAAGAGGGTTTTATTGGTTATATATAAGTTAAACCTATCAGCCAAAATAAGAATCTACCCTATACAGCATATTGCAATACTAGAGCCAGCATATAGAGATATTAAGCCACCAGTTTATAAATAGGATATATATAGAGGGCAAGAAGAAGACAAATGGCAAGTTTTAAAGATTATTAGTTATAAGGACATTAATAGTAAAACATGGTATAAAGTAAAGTAGATAGGCTATAGTGAGACTACCTAGGAACTACTAAGTAACCTAGAGAATGTTATAGGAAAGGTATAGAAGTATTAGAGAAAAGTAGGTTAGGTAGTATTAATAAAAAGAGATTACTAAAGAACGAGTTACCTAAGGGGGACCTAAGAGGAGCACCTACTAAGCTACTTAGAGTTGTTTCTTCTACTAGTAAACGCGAGTCTGTCTTAGCCTCCTCTACTTCTAGCTTACAGAGACCCTACTTAACTAGGCAAAACTCCTTAGAGCGCACCTTCTTACGAACCTTCTTAAGATGGGTTAACTAAGCGAAGGTAGTCTAATAAAGTTCAAACGCGCAAGCAGATGCTTCTAATGTACGGCGTTAAGCCTCTAGCAACCAGGCTAATTCCTTAGTAAAATAATAGAGTTTATTATAAGCGGCTATAAGTAAGCTCTTAAGCTTTTTAGCCTTGGATTAAACACGAGACCCTATAATAAGTTACTTAAGGAACTTAAAAACTGTTAAAAGTTATAGGACGCGTATACTTAGCGTTAGGGACCAATCTAACATCGCAGAAAGACTGTATGTTTAATTTAGTACACTTAGCGTAAGAGGATAGTTGGCGACCGAATGTTGGAATTACAAGGTTATAAGGTCACAGCGGAGGTGTCTTAAGGGTCTATTTGATGATAGAGATGACGCAGACGATAAATATTAATTGATTCGTAATACAGTAGATGCGGTTAATGTCTATCTATGTCAGAATTAAGCGAGAGATGCTGACTAAGCTCTAGACACGTCGCGAGAGCGAGCTGTGCATGTCAATTTAGATAGACATTAACTATATCTACTGCATCACGAATTAATTAATATTCATCGTCTGCGTCATCTCTATCATCAAATAGACCCTTAAGACTGCTCCACTGTGACCTTATAACCTTGTAATTCCAATAGGTTATAAGCCTGGGTAGCAACACCTCTCCTAACTTAAAAATTAACCCCAAAAATGACCTTCTCTACCTTAACCTCAACGACACCTATATACGATCACAAGGCTGGTAAAATCGTTATTTTTAATAGAGACAACTTTGCAGACTAGGAGCGCACCTATAAGGCAGCCCTAATTATGTTAGAGGGCTAGAATTTTATTACTGGTGCAGAGGACCTAAATCAAGTTAATTCAGCTAACAGAAGAAGAAGATGAGGGGAAGCAAATAAGATTATCTATAATTTAATAGGAGACGACCGTCAGGAAGAGATGCGTATAATAATAAAGGCGTACGATATTTAAGGAATATAGGAAGGAATAAAGAAGTTTAATAAGGCTAATAACGAGGTCTACATCTCTAGACTCCACAGAGAGTTCTATAGCACTATATTCGACCCTATAAAGATGCAAATTATTAAGTTCCTCTAAATACTTAATTAATTTAAGATTAATCTAGCCTTAATACCTTAAGTACTTACCAATAATAATATTAAAGAGCAGCTTCTCTTAGCCCTCCTAAGTAATGTTATATAGTAGAATGCGAAGACCTAGTGTCTATAAGACAAACAAGACCTTAAGAGCTGTATTACCCTTCTTTAGGAGCAAGAGACTGCTCTCCCTACACAAGTACAAAATGCAGCACTTATACACAAGAGGAAAGACGAACCTAGGGGGAGAAGGGGAAACCAAGGTCAAGGTCGAATAAGGGGCAAAGGCCATACTAGTAGATTCGATCATTCCTTATCGCGTCATCGCTATAGCTCGTCGTCTCGAGTAAGCAAAGAGCCAAGACAACCAGAAAGAGATAAGTGCAGAGTATACTATTAGAAAGGTTACTACTAGAAAGACTATCCCCTACTTAAGTAATTTCAATTCAATAATGCCAGGAAGACAGATTAAGGTGCTCCTAAGGCAGAGGAAGTAGGGAATATAGCAATAGCTAAAGAAGAATTTAATAGCAATTCAATCTACCTTAACCCTAACCCTAAACGTGCTATGCTTACAACGACGTCTCTAGCTTAGGCTCTCGACTTAGGAGCAACTAAGTACTTTACTAGTGACCAATTAGACCTAACATACTTAAAGAGATGGAATACGCCACAACAGGTCCGTACTACAAATAGGACCGTTGTCCCTGCTATAGGCTATAGTTAAGTTTAAATTGGTACCCTAAAGCTAAAAGACGTCTGGCTTGTACCTTTATTTAAGTCAATTAAGCTGATCTTAGTAAGAACTCTTACTTAGGAAGGCTACTCGATTATATTTAACCCAGACAATTAAGCTACTGGCAAGCATAAATCAGGTGCAACATTTAAGGCCACTATAAGGAACAACCTCTACGTACTACAAGAGTATTAGAAAGCATTTAATGCGATAGTAAAAGCACACAATTTATAACCAAATATTAGTAAAACAGATGCTAAGCTATAGCACCGCCAAACTGGATATATAAATTACAGTAACCTGTTTAAGCTATAGCACTCCTTACTAGGCATAAAGCTTAAGAAGAGAGTAGTACTAGTCGGCAAGAGTATATGCGAAGCTTGTCTAGCTAGGAAGATGTAAGAAATACTAAGCAAGAAGATAACTAAGCGCGAGAAGATACCTAGTTGAGGGCTATACCTAGATACTACGGGACGAATCGGTATATTAATTAGAGGTTATAACTACTACCTCCTAGCCCTAGACGACGCCACATACTATACTTAGGTTATTCCTCTTAAAACCCTCTAAACTAAAGAGGTACTACCGCATATCAAAGAGATCATCGCAAGGGTAGAGAGGTTTACTGGTAATAAAGCTACATGGATTTAAGCGGACAATAGAAAGGGGGAGTTTGGCTATAGATTTCAAAACAAACTAATACCCTAGGGTATTAACTTTGAACCTTGTCCGCCATACAAGCACTTATATAATGGCGCAATCGAGTGCGCGATCTACACAGTTGACTGCAAGACAAGGTCACTTCTATTTTAAGGAAATATACCAGTTGAACTTTAGTGCTACGTAGTTAAGCATACTGTCTAGATTAAGAATTGAGTACCCACCTTAGTACTTCCATTTAACGACAAGCACAGTGGTGCTATTATACCCTATAAGGCATATACCTAATAAGTTCCTGACTTAAAGAATCTAGTTGTTTTTGGGTATTACGCCAATCCAATTAATACGCTTGAGAAACACCCTAGGAAGTATAATTTAAGAATAAAACCTAACTACGTTTTCATGGGGTTAAAAGGGAGTAGTTAATTTAAGATAATAAACCTATATACCCAAGCAATTGAGCTATTTAGAGATACTAAAGTAAACGAGTATAGGTTCCCTTATAGAGCACCTTAGGTACAAGCTACAAGACATAGTAACTAAGTGGGCCGCTTAGATTAAGTGGGAAGCCCAGGTTAAGATTAAGTGGGACACTTAAATTATGCTATAAGCCAAGCCGCGAACTGACCTATACCTCTCCCTACTACCTTAAACGCGCCGATAGAGACTCTAGTTGCAAGAACTATAAGTAGGCCAGATAGTGACTAAGTGGGCCGCTCCGAACGAGTAGGAAGCCCAGGTTAAGACTAAGTAGGCCGCTCTAATTAAGTAGGAAGCCCAGGTTAAGATTAAATGGGACACTTAAATTAAGGTAATGCTAAGGGTGGGACGCCTATATAAAGTACATTAATACGCATTCCTTATGCGCAGAGAATAAGGTCTGGAAGGTTACCAAATATAAGGGTTTTTAATAATATAGTGGTTTAGTTAGTAATAGCTATAAAAGCTATTTACCTAGAAGCTAAGAACACTACCTCTATAGGAGCACCTATAGTACCTTTTAACGCTATTAAGTTAGATTAGGCCTTAAGGGAGGACGCTCCTAGCTAGATAAAAGCTATCTTTAAAGAATTCCTCTTATTTAAGAGGATGCACACCTATACTATTATAAGGGGGAGAGTACTAGAAGGAAGGTTATTACTTTTAAATAAGCTAGTTCTAAAGCACAAGTATAATGCTAAGGGAGAAGTAATTCGCAAGAAGGCAAGACTATGCATTTAGGGAGATAAGCAGACCCCCAATATTAATTATTTTAAGATATTTGCGTCTGTTATATAATACGACACCTTCAGGTTCCTAATAGTAAAGGTAGCAGCTAAGGACCTTAAGCTTAACTATATTGACGTCAAAACTACATTCTTGAACCCGCCATTGTAAGAATAGATTTATATGCAGATTCCTAACCTATTGAGAGACTTCGAACCTAAGCTTAAGGGCGTAAAAGACGTCTACTTAAAGCTAAATAAGTTACTTTATGGCCTAAAGCAGGCACCGAGAGAATGGTTTTAGATGGTTAAGAAGTTCTTTAAGAGCATAGGTTTAAAAGCAGCTAATACTAACCCTAATCTCTTTATAGAAAATAAAGTATATATCTTGCTATTTATTAACAATATACTAATTATAGGAAAGCGCCGATACCTTAATATCACAAAGACAAGAATTTTAAGAGAATGGAGATACAAAGACCTAGGTCCTATAGAAGTATTTATAGGCTTCTAAATTAAGCAAGATCGTATAAACCGAACCCTTAAGCTATATCAGACGATGTACACTAAGAAGCTACTTAAATAGCTAAAAATGGATAACTATAATCCGGCCAAGCTACTAATACCAGCAGGTACTGTCCTAAAGCCCAATATTAAAAGCCTCCTTAAGTACGACAATGCGACAATATACCGGCAGATTATTAGCTCTATAATCTACCTCTTAAACTATATACGTCCTAATACCAGCTACGCTATCGGTCAGTTAGCTAGGTTTATAGCAGCACCAAGAAAATCGCATTACCACTTAAGTAAGCAGCTACTACGATATCTAAACGGCACTCTTAAAGCAGGAATTACCTACTTAAGTCAAGCAGTCTACCTTCCTCTATACAAGCTTACGTTACCTACTAGTTACAATATCTTTACTAATGCTACGTGGGGAATAGAACACGATCGGATATCATTCCAAGGCATAGCAGTTATATGCTATAGGGGAGCAGTAATCTAGATAGCTTAAAGGCAGAAGTCAACAGCATTAAGCTCAATGGAAGCAGAGATTATGGCGGCATTAGAAAAAGCAAGGTTAGTAGTATAGCTTAAAAAGCTGATGAGAGATCTAAAAGAGAGAGATAACAACAACCCTTTTATCCCTACGCTCTACTGTAACAATAAGGGTATAGTCGACCTTTTATACAACACGAAACACCACTAGAAAGCCAAGCATATTGAGACTTAATACCTCTTCGTACGAAACAATATAGTTCAGCAAGGTCGACTTAAAGTGGTATATATACCAGGCAAAGATCAGCCGGGAGATATACTTATAAAACAGCTACCGATTAACCAATTTACGAAGCACTATGCAACGCTAGAAATCGGTAACTAATAAAGATAGTAACGGACGAAAACGGAGCAAGTTACAAAGGTTTTTCGCCTACTATAGGTTTTCCCTCTATACGTAGGCCAAATGGCACTTGCAAGGTATTTGGGAATAGCTTTATAATTGCCTATTTGGGACAGATGAGGAGAGCGTCGTCAGCATAGGGGAGTGTTAGAATTAAGCAAGAGATGCTAACTAAGCTCTAGACACGTCGCGAGAGCGAGCTCTGTATGTCAATCTAGATAGACATTAACCGCATCTACTGCATCACAAATTAATCAATATTCATTGTCTGCGTCATCTCTATCATCAAATAGACCCTCAAGACTGCTCCGCTGTGACCTTATGACCTTGTAATTCCAACAATCTAGATTAACATGCAGAGCTCGCTCTTACGACGTGTCTAGAGCTTAGTCAGCATCTCTCGCTTAATTCTAACACCGAAGGGAGCCGCATAATAACTTCTTATCCGCGTAATAGGAATAGGAAGGCATAGCCTTACCTAGAGAAAGAATCTTAAGTACTACGCAATTGCGACGATCGGTAGACGAAGAAGAAGAAGCTTTAGGTATAATAAGTAAAAATATTAACTAAGTTGGTTAAACGGACATTACACGACTTAGAGATATTAGGAATCTTTAAGGACAAAGATAAAAAGAAGGGAGATGGTGTTACAGATAGCTTAAGTACGATATTATAACTACTTAAAGAAGAGTCGGCGGAAGCTAGTTGGTTAATATAGGTATAGTCTAAGATAGATCTGGTGGAACTATATAACAAGGAATAGTAACTAAGGTTACATAGTTAGGTCTATAATCTATAGAATTAGGGGAATATAGAATCTACGGATAGATTAACGGGTTAATGGATTAATAGATTAATAGAGCAAAGGGATTTCTTAGGAGTATAGTTGTATATTTAAAGGACTACAGTCCCTACCTAAATAGTTCTCTCTTTATAGTAAATCTCAGAATACAATTGGAGTTAATCTATTGGGCAACCACTCCACTAGTTATTATTACGTTATTAACTTTATTTATACCTACATACCCAGCCCATTAACAAGTCCACCGTAGTACCTACTATAAGGCTCTGTTACATCTAGTGTATACAAAGCGAAATTGCTGCGTATATTGTGCGCGTATATATAGGAAGGACACTAGTGTTGGAAAACAAGCCCGCAACGACATTACGTAATAAGACTTAGGGAGAACCTCTTGGCAGGAATCTAACCAATTAGAGAACTTCGACCGCCAGTCAAAGTTTCTTAAAATCTCTTTAACCACCTATATAGAAAATAAGCAATATATAGAGTTTTAGCTTTAATAACCTTATTTTAATAGGTTATAAGCCCGGGTTCGCGCCTAACAAGCTAAATATAATTACTTTATTATTAATAATAATTGCTATCGCAATATTACCACATAGGCGTTAAAGAGTTGTTAAATGTTTAACTAACTTACAACGCTAAAAAACCTATAATAAGCGACTATGTAGCTGCTAATAACGGACTCTACGCTAAATATAATAAGAGGATCCTACTGAGGACGAGCCTAGTATAGTTTATAATTAAATAGCAGCACTAAAGGCTTAGGAGGACCACTTATTTAGTGAATAACCTTACTATTGTTAATAAATAGAATGATAGAGTTTTAAGAATAAAGCCTTATAATTGTCACGGGACTCAGTCAATTAAGGCACGAGTGCCGTAAAGAACGTATACAAGCCTGTACAATTGGATTGTCTATTGACGAGGATATTAAGCTGAGGAGCAGAAGGTGGTGGAAAGGACGTCTATATATATGTGCCAAGTCTTAAGCGAGCCCCTGACCAGATCCGTTACGGTAGTGCCGTAACAATAATAACTATATTAGTAGCGGATTAGAAAAAGCTTATTAGAACTGCCTATACTGGCTAAGAAATATATTAAGTTAAAACCTATACTATATAAACACTCTTTATAAAGGAAATAAATTCAATAATATTATCTTAATAAGGCCTATAAACTGCCTACTATAAACTACCTATAAGCAATAAATATACCGCCTAAGCCTCTATCCGAAAGCTTATTAGATAGAAAAACTAGCTAATATTTAGTATTAATATATAAAACCACCTCCAATTTAAAAATATTAAGTAGGTTCTTAACGACCCACTACGGCCCCTTTCTATAATTAAGTTAATTAAAGAGAAATAGATGGACTTTACTATTAAATAGCTAAAAATTAAGCTAGCTAACTTAGTAAAAAAATGGGAGAAATATAAGGAACAGCTAGCCTATTACAATACTAGTAGAATATAGTAGAAAGCCGGTAGAATATGGCAGATTGCAGTTATATAACCAGATATAACAAACTACCGGCACTGTGCCAAGATATAAGACTGCAGCCTAGAAGGCTCTAAGACAGCGTTAGCATGTAACAGTGCAGTGTAGGTGAATTGAGTGAGCGACTTGATTGTAAAATGTAGCTCTAGAGCCTCTCTATATACACGAGGAAGGTATAGAAATAAATGAAAGGGGAAACTAATACGTAACTAAAACAGCGTGATACGTAAGTGATACGTAGTCGATACGCAGACAATACGTAGGCAATACGCAGGCAAAACAGTGGTGGTTTGGCAGGGTACCGTAGTCGGTTACATAGCACTACCCTCGTATATTTCGTATATCTTACTGTAAGAGTATATATATTAGGTCCCGCCACGCTTGCGACAAGTTCGCAAGCACTCTCAGTCTTTTTGGCCGTATGGCGACGTGGAGGCAGGCCACGTTACACTTACTACCTATCTCTGTTGCCTATACCCATTTCTGCCTATTTCTATATCTCTCTTATATATATATAGACCCTTTAAAGCTATATTTAAAAATCAAGTCGTTTACTCAATTCTTCTACACTGTAAAAGCTTACAGTTATAAACCCGGATCGCACTACCTACTAAGCAATCAATCGAATCTACAGTGCCAAGACATTAGTCTGTGCACACGCGAACCAACACCGCACGATCGCAATATTGTCACGAAATTCAATCATTTACTACATTACAATGCAACGCTCGTTTGGCACGGAAATTAGTGGAAATCGAAGGCCTGGGGCAGAGCTTTCAGAGGCACAAAGAGCCGGAATCCTTAGTGCAGTAGAGGCAGGGGAGGAGAAGACTAAAATCGCGGCGAGGTATCGCGTCACTCGTCGCGTTATTTACAATACAATCGATCGATGGAATAACCACCACACGCTCAAATCTCTGCCAAGATCTGGACAGCCCGAAAAGCTTACTTAACGCCAGAAGCGTCTACTTCTTCAAATTATACGCAGGAATCCTTGAATCGACTATGCAGCTCTTAAGTGTTAGGCCGTAGGGGTTACCGTTAAGCATAGAACTTTGTAACGTCTATTTAAAAAACACTATATTATAAAGTGGCTCGCCAAAAAGAGACCAAAGCTGATACCAGCGGTAGCTTAATTAAGGTATCTTTAGGCTTGAAAGTATAAGGGATTCCCTTAGAGACGTGTTAAGTTTTCTAATAAATATTTATACAAACGAGGCTTAGGAAAGAAGCCCGTCTAGGTCTTCTGGACATCTCTATAAAAGTGGAATTATGACTTTATTACAGAGGTGTCTAATAGAAAGGATCTTACACAGATAATCTACGCCGCTTTTTGGTACAATGGCCGTTCGGAGTTAATTGCTATGGAAAGGGACGTTTTAGCGCGGAAGGAAGGCTATAGCGCCCGAAGCTATATTTGGGCCTTAGAAGAAGGTCTTATACCAGTCTATAAGCCTTTAGATATCTACTAAATGGATAACGCTCCAATCTATATATTAAATCTTGTAAAGGAGTGGTTGGAAACGCACGGTGTTTGGACCCTAGATTTCCCTCCATACTCGCCTAATCTTAACCCAATTAAGTACCCTTGGCTAGTACTAAAAAGGAAGATTCTTAAGCTTTATCTAGAGCTTGAACAGATGGGACAAAGTAAGGAGGATTTAGAGCGTTTAATTAAGGCCTGTAAAGAGGCGTGGTTGGCTATTGATTAAGGCCTTATGCGACGGTTGATCGACAGTATGGACTGAAGGCTGGAGGCAGTAAAAAAAGCACATGGCTGGCAGACAAAGTATTAACTGTAATTAAATAATCTCATACTGATTTGGCTGCATTTGATTGCTACGGCGTTGTGCGATTATTTAAAGTCGTGTTGATTTTGGTGAGAATTCGTGTGTGCACAGACTAATGTCTTGGCACTGTACTACCTTATTTAAGAAGTTACTACTTCTACCACCTTTGCAGTGTCTTAAGCTTCTTTACCTACCAAAATAAACGGACAAATAGTACCCAATAGACGGACGAACTAATAAATCAAAAACATTAAAATAAGGTTTCGCCAAGACGCTAACCTAGACCCTGCCTAACCTATTAAAATTCTAAAAATAACAACTAATATAAACAAGTCTTTATTTAAAATTAACCTTATTCTTAACAAGCCATCTAATTGGATTTAATAGTTCTTTATTATTTAAGATACTACTAAAACTAATAGGGTATAGTAGTACATTAACCCATCTAAGATAAAAGATAAGCTCCTAAAGTTAAAACCTCCAAATTAACCTATACCTACAGACGTACTTCCTATAGCTATATTAATAGCACAGCTAGGCTAAACCCAGCTTACTATATATAATTAAATCTACGTAGAGTATAAGGACGATCTACGTATATACTAGAAGAGAGAGTAGGCTATAAGCGATATTAGCAACTATATTATTTATTTAATATCGGCAGCCTACCTTCTACTTATTAACGGCCTTAACACGGTATACGAACGGCTTTAAGCACTTAAGAATATACTAGCCCCTACCACGTCAGGTTAAAAGCATAACGTCCTTAATTAATATATGGCTCTAAAAGCCTATAAAAAAAAGCAGAGCATTGACAAATGGTTAAATAGCTAGAAGAACGTCTATAAGCTAGTAGAGCAATTAGAGCTTCTAGACGTCTAGGGATTTAAACCCTACCATAATTTTATATAAGCTATTAAGCCTATTTCTTCTAGTTTTGTAGGAGCACTAGAAGTAAACCTAATTAGAAAAAAACGGAAAGACAAAGCCGCACCATCTATTATTAATCTAATTAAGGAATTTAAGGAGCACTACCGCATGCAGTAAATAGTATCTTCTTCTTCTACCTTAACTGCCAATAACTCCGCATTTACAACTCTTTAAGGCAACGCAAATTCTAATTCTAATTCTAATTTAGACTCTAACGGCAATTCTAATTCCAACAGCAATTTTAATTTTAATTTAAGATGGCACAACTTGAATAAATGTATATATGGCCTTATACATTGATTTAGTAACTGCTACTATATTGTTAAGTATAAGCGCCCTTAAGGATAGAGACCAAGGGCAAATATCTAGAAGAAGGTAGATAAAACAATCTTATTTATACCTTAAATTAAGCGCGTCGTCGACCGGATTTAAAAAAGAGATTAGAAAGTAAAGAAGAATAATTCCAAAAATATATAATTCCAAAAACCTAGCTTCTACTTCTACAACACTGACCTGCTATACTGCTATATTTAGTACTAGTCAAACTTTAAACTCTAGAACATCTAAATACTTAACCCTAGTATAGATACCCACGTCTGTAATAATAAAGAAGACTTTACCTTCTCCTACTTAGCAGTAGAAGACGACTACCTAATTACTAGCAGAAATTTTGAGAAGATTTAAGCCTATGGAATAGTAACTATTACTATTAATACACCTATTAGCAAGTTAAAAATGAAGCTATTCTATATAGCACTAGTACCTACCTTTTTTATAAATATCGTAGCACTCTTAAAAGCTACTAATAACAATATATATTTCGACTTAGGACGAAACTTGCTATACCGTCTAGTAACTGGCGAAATAGTATACTATGCAAGACGACTAGGAGGCCACTAGACACTAATATATAGAGAGCCTATAAATACCCTAAATTTAATAACTTAATTAACCTTCTTTATAGGAAGATTTTAGCCTAGCTATATAGCCTATAAACGAGTCGGTGCTATAGCTATAAAATGGCACAAAATTCTGGCTATATAGGACCTACTACTATTAAGCAGCTTCCTAAGCATATTAATAGTGCAGAGCTTACCGAATTAACTATTAAACGAGCACCGCTTAAAATTAAATATAAAACTTACTTATTAGCAAAGTATATATAGCAGATCTCTTAAAGATAAGAACATAAATATCTAGCTACTTAACTATTTAAACGGCTAGTATTTAATATTATTAATATCAGAGTATCTGGATATAATAGCGATAGACATATTATCTATTTCTATTGCACGTATTTTAAATTTAACTTTATGTTTACCTTTAGAAATAAGGATAAAGCTACTGTCCTACTTATTATTTATAAAACTTACCGCTTAATTAAAATACAATTCTATTAAGACGTCGTCTTCTTCTGGAGCGATAATAAATAAGTATTTGGATGTAAGAGTATATATATTAGGTCCCGCCGCGCTTGCGACAAGTTCGCAAGCACTCTTAGTCTTTTTGGCCGTATGGCGACGTGGAGGCAGGACACGTTATATTGGATAAGTGGGAGACACCCTATAGACGTAGTATATAGATAAAGGCGTTACCTTTAAATGCTAAGCACTAGATATTAAGAAATAAAATAGCGGAGCTAAATGATCTAGAAGAACCCTTATAGAACGATTAAGGGCTATATAGCTAGAAGCTTTTCTTACTGCTAAATACGCACTTAATAACCCCAAATAAGCAACTAAGGTGGAAAACTCCGTATAAGATCGCCTACGGCAAGCCGCCATTACTTACCTATATGCACGTGTACGGTTGCAAGACCTATACGCTAAATAAATATATTAGAAAGGGAGATAAACTAGCTTCTTATGTATTAATTAGATATCTATTTAGCTATAATTTAACCAATATTATAGGGGAACTTTGTAGACAGGGGCTATAAGGACACGATTGTGGAATAGGATAGATTGGTAAGAGAGACAAATCCTTAAGGAGGTAAGGCCTTAGGGATCGTGGAGACTATATACTACAGGCACGTGCCTCCGGCACGTGACCGGCGACTATCTAAGGGGCGTCCGGAGGTTGTCCTAAGGGCAACCCAAGGTATCCGCAATAATATCCCTTACATTGCCCCCCCCCCTTCTTGCGGTCGGCCCCCAATCGCCATTACCTTGTAGTAGGGAGATTATAAGGGCTCGTCCTAGAAGGGGTTCAGAGAGATATTAGGGAAATATTGGTATGCTGCTGTATATTATCTATCTATCTAACCCCTACTTTAAACTCCTAAAAACCTTAATAAGGAAAAAACATAACTAAAGAAAAGACGTAAGGATTGCTAGGAGACCTATTAAAAGCCTGCTGGAAGCATGCTGGTAACTACCTAGGCTGACCCAAGGATTTTTATACAACTCTACTTCTAAGCCTTTATACCAGTCTGTAATTAATCATAAGTATTATAGGCAATTTGGTATTCCTAATATGGTTCCATAGAACCTTTTAGTATAGGATTTAACATATAGGGCCTTAGCTTACCATTGTCTTTAACTGTTAGGATATAATCTATAATCTTATAATCCTTTCTTATAATCCCCTACATTACTAACATATTGCTTCCATATTCGACCTTAGGCTATTATATACGGTTAGGTAATTAATTAGTTAATTAAAGAGACTTATCTCGTTTAGGTATAATTTTAACCTATATACGTCTATAATTAACATCTTAATTGCCTTCCCCGGCCGCGTAATTAGTTTTTATAAGGAAGTAATGGCTAAATGGCGCATACGCGTGTTTCCTTCCTTCTAAATTGCGCTATTATAACAGAGTTATATTAGCAAGGTTGCGGCTATTCACTAAAAAGGTATTAGAAGGTGAAGTATAGAGACATCTTACTTATTAAGCTGCTCCTTTTCCTTAATACCTCACTTCCCATTATTAACCTTTATCCAATTTTGGACGTATTTTTAATATATCATTAAGATTTTCTTTTTTCCTATTATTAATTTAATATGCCTCTTCATTCTCCTACTAACTGCTCTTCTAAGCCAATTCCTTAGCGCATTCTAGCCCTACCGCTGCATATAGAACCCCAGCCTCCGCTAACCTGTAACTGGTGCTGGTCCTACCTAAATAACTTTGCATATACGTCCTTAAAAGACCAGAAATCTAATAAGAAGATTCTGGATGCTTATAATAAACCCCACTATATAAGGTCTAACACCTTTAGTCCTTATAATTAATGCATACGTACTAAGAGCGGTAGTTATATTAAGGTAAGCTTTTCTATCCTTAATAGATTTCCATTGCTAACTTTAAGCTTTAATAGTCTAGGCCTAAGTGGCGACATTCCTTTAATGTCCTTAACTACTATATTGCCTGGGCTCTGTCTTATTCTAGCGCCAATACTAAATATCTAGGTTAAATTTAAGACTATGCCACAGCTATTTACACTGCCTACAATTCCTAGCAAGCTAGCTAGTAACGCCTAATAAGGGAGTAAGGTTAGTATACTAAGGATAGGGTAAAGGATGGGGGTAATAAAAAGAAGGTTACCGTCTACCATAAGAAGGAGTTTATATATATGTGTTAAGTTTTAAAAGAGTACAATATAATATGGTATTAGGTAGGTTACCCTCTGGGTACCTAGCAGATAGGTAACTAACAGTTACTATAGTAAGGTCTTAGTAGTTCCGGACTGTGTTAGCCAGTTAATATCTCTATTCATTCTGGGCTTAAGCGTGTCTTTATTAACTATAAGCTGACGCCTTAAGAGCTTCGTTAGTATTAGTTTAGACCTAATATTAGTGTTAAGTATTTAAGAATCTCTGCTCCATCTACACCTTATTATCCTGCCCCTATTTTATACCTACTTATATACCTATAAAGGGATCTTATTCCCGTTAGCCATTGCTTAGAGGGCCAATAGATACTGATCCTGCTCCTAAAGATAAGGCATAGTAGCTTTTTAGATTGGGTATTTATGGTTTAGACTTATAGAATTTAGGATTGGTTCTTATATATAGTAGCACTTAAGGATCTTAATTAGTGCTTGGGAAGGCCTTATAAGGCATTTAGGAAGGTATAGGAATACTGTTCCTAATATAGACTAATAAATAGGAATGCAATTCTAGCAAAATACCCTATTAATTCTATACTATATACGTAAAAAGGCTAAGGACCTGTCCTGCCTTAGGCCGTAGCCCTAATTAATCCTTATGGTTTCTAGAGCTTATCTGTTCCATATCCAATTTAACCTATTTACTCTTTGGGGCCTCTCTTAGCCTACTATAAGCTTTCTTTATAGGTTGCGATAATACTGTAGTATTAAAGCACTTTCTGCAATTTGTAGATTGCGGACCTTGGTCCTAATATTCTTTTAGAATATCTTTATAATAATTAAGGTGATCCTCTGGTTCCTATATAGAGTTTTTAGCAGGCCAGCCTAGCTATTTAACTTTATATTAAAGTTTGTTTTTAACAGACTTATAGTATAGTATAGCTTTAACCTTATACCGCTTACCTACCACTTTAGGGTGTTTAATTGGGCCTAGATGGAAGTTCTTTTCTAGTGGTGGTCTATACTATAGCTCTAGTAGATTTATATAAAATACTGGATATATATAAGCTATAGATAGGGGTAGCTGGAGATGGTAGGCTAGCTTGCTAATTTATTCCTTAATTTAGAAGGGACCTAGATATCTTATATTAAGCTTCTTTAATAGTTAATAGGTTTTAATATTTATTAAATATAATAGAACCTCATCACCTACTCTAAAATGCTTATCCTAGTATTTGTAGTTATACTAAAGTCTTTGCTGCTCTTGGGCATCTTATAGGCTCTGCTTTATATACTTTTATTACTCCTCCCATTCCTAGAGGTATCCTTATACTCTCTAGTAGATATCCTTAGACTTCCTAGTAGGATCATATAATTAATCATACGGCCTTAGCTAGTAATTGCTGGGTATACTATTAAACCTAGATAGTTAAACGCCGTAGGCAATCTAAATTGGTATATACTTATATGATGCGTGTTGCTTTAAATTATAAGCGTACTCTATATATAGAAGTAGCTCGCACTAGTTATCTTGCTAGTAGTTTAAATATATTTATAGGTAAAACTCCAGTTCCTAGTTCTGGCGTTCCGTTTACCCATCTATTTATAAATAAAAAGCTATACTATAATAGTGGTCTATCTTTAAATAAAAGTATAGATTTAATCAGTACTGGCTTATAAAGACGCTGCCCCTATTAGTAATAATAGAGTGCGGCTAATCTACTTTAAGAAAGCATTTTTCCTTAATTAGGCTGGCAAGCGCTTATGCGTTAATTATCTTATTAATAAAAAGGTATTAGATGTATTTTAAAAACCTATTAATATGTACTAGGACTGAATTGTATATTTATCCTTACTTATTTTTTAATAGCGGAAGATCTATAATAAAATCTATAGCGTAATATTGCCATAGTTCGCTGGCGGGAGAAACCAATTTAAGTAGACCCTATGGCTTGTACCTTTGGATTTTATATACTTAACACTTCTTACAGTAGCTGATGTACTCCTTTGCTTCCTGCTTAAGTTTTAGCTAGTAGTATTTATATTAAAGTAATTCCACTGTCTTAGCTTGACTATAGTGGCCACCTAAAGGATCATTGTAATTCTTTATAAGAATTTTCTATTGTAGATTTGCTTCTTATAGTACCTAAACCTTACCATTTCTACGTAGTAGGTCTATTAGGTCTAGTTCCCAATTTTAGTACCTTATAGCTTCCTTTCCATTATGTTTCCAGTCTACTTCTGTATTAAAGATGGCATAGGAGGCGTCCCTCCGTTATACCTTATGGATAAGATCTGTTAACCTTTTAAATAGTTCCTAGGTAAAAGCTGTTTTGCCTTATACTGCTCCAAGTATAAGACTAGATAATATTATAGATCTTATAACTTCTTAGTGCGCGTGCGTTAGGAAGGCCGCTATAAGGTTAAAGTCCTTTAGTCTTTATAGGGCTCTAAGTTCTAATTGCTCTTTAGCTTTACTATTAGTTTAAGAGGATAGCTTAGCAATTAGTGGTATATTATTAGGTTCCAAACTTATATTAGGGACGTCCTATTTAGGTATATTTGGACCCTTATTAGCTACGGACTAGGTACCAGCTAGAACATTAGTAAAAGCTAATAGGGTTTGTACCGCCTAAGACTTAATATATAGAGCTATGGGTGCTTAAGCATTCTATACCTAGAGCTTGTTCTATAGTATCGGGAGTAAGATATCTATTATCTATTTTCCTTCTCCCGTTTTAAAGCCTTTAGTATAGTCTAGCTGTCGTGACAGTCTATTAGTAGGGTTATTTTCCTCTAGCTTATATTTAATCTTAAAGTTAAATCGCGCAAGCTTCTCTACCTATCTGGCTTATTAAGGTATAAGCTCCTTTGTAGTTATAAAGTAGCGTAGATTATAATGATTTAAGAGTATATAAGTGGTATGGCTCACGTGCTTAAGGTAGTGTTGCCACTATTTAAAGCAGTTAACTATGGCTAGCAGTTCCTTATTATAGGTATAATACCTAACTTTAGGTCCCTGGAATTTTCTACTGTAGAATGCTACCGGTCTTTAGTGGAGCTGGGTAGTATCTGGATGCCTATTGGATTGCAGTAGGATACTAGCAAGGGCAAAATTCAATGTATTAGTAACCATCATTAGTAGCTAATCTAGGTTGAAATGCCGCAATAGTGGAGCTTCTGTAAACTTTGCGCGTAGTTTCTAAAAGGCTTCCTGGACCTTTCTAGGCTATGTCTATAGTTTATACCATTTAATTGGTCCCTTTTTAGTTTTCTTTCTTTCTACCTTTAAGCTTTTTGCTCCTTAGGCCAGGTTTTAGGAAGCTTTAGTAATATAGTTAGATAGGTGTTTGGCAACATCCAAGTAGTTATAAATAAAGCGCCTATAGAAATTGGCAAAGCCTAGAAACACTTAAACATCCTAGTAGCTCTCTAGCTCTGGCCACTCTTAAATTATCTGCACTTGTACTAGGTCCATAACTATACCTATAAGCATTATAATATAACCTAGGAACTTAACCTGCTTAGTGTTAAAGATATACTTTAATACCTTGGCATAGAGGCCCTAATTATCCAAGCGTTCTAGTACTTCGCAGATATATTACTTATACTAATCCTTATCTTCTAAGTAGATCAGAATGTTATCTAAATAAATAATATATATGCGGTTAACTAGTCCCCCTAAGGCTCTATAAATATACAATTAAAATATTATAGGCGTATTGGCTAGCCTAAAAGGCATTACTATATACTTAAAGTAGCTATATTGGGTTTTAAAAGCGGTCTTCTACTTATCCCCTTCTTTAATACGGAGCCTATAATAGGCGTCTTATAGATCTAGCTTTGTAAAGATCTTCGCCCTAGATAGTTAATCTAGCATTTTACTAACTAGTAGTAGTGGGTAACAGTTCTTAATTATGATCTTATTAAGACCGCGATAGTCTATATATAGCCTTATAGTTCTATCTGGTTTTAGGATAAAGAGGATTAACGCGCCTACTAGTAACTTACTGGGCCGTATCCATCCCTTTTCTAGTAAGCCGTTAAGTGTCACGGGACACCTCCGTGACACCTTATACACGTCCACCTGTTTTCACCGACGCAGTAAGAAGAGACCGACCGCGAGACGGCAATCTGTTATATTCCACCAGAATCCACCGAATTCCGCCATATTCTGCCAGAATCCACCGAATTCTGCCAAGTTCTACCAGGACCGCCCTTTAAATCCTATTCTGCTCTATGTATGTGTTAACCAAGCAACCAAACTAACGATATATACCCTTTCTTCCCGTTTCCTTACCTTCTCTCCTTACGCAACGTCTTAACTTTATTACACAGTTTATATACGTAGCTTAATCATATCTACTTTGCTATATATTATTATTGCTTGTACTCACTCCGTAACACTACATTGCGTTAAACTATATACTCTATCCTGCCCTAACTAATATGCAGAACAACCCGGAAACCCCCTTATCTATAAATAACCTACGCACCCTATTTACTAAACAAATAAGAAGTCTCTAAGAGGCTTTTACGGACGCTCTTGCCTAATAAGAAACTTAATATTATGAGATAATCTAATCCCTAAGAAAGGAAGTTAAAGAGATTTGTTATAACCTACCGCCTGCTATACCGTTACCCCTACCTGTCCCTACTACTATTAACCTATAAATACTAGATGAGAAGAATGTATTTAAAACTAACTCCTTAACCCTAAATTCGCTAGTTAATACCCCTAAAAAAAAGTTATCTAAATGTCTCCCTAATCCTCCCACCTATTCTAGTAAGAGGAGTGAGCTACGCTTTTTCCTTAACCAACTTTAGAACAAGTTAAGCGGCAATATTAACCGCTACCCTACCCCTGATAGTTAGCTTCGTTACGCTATAAGCCGCCTAAAAGGAGATACTGTAGACACTATATACCTATTCTAACCAAGTATGGTAGAGGAACTAGTTACTATACTAGAAGCATTTTATAGCGACCCTAACCAAGTCGCCACGTTATAAAGGAAACTAAATAAGATAATATAGGGCTCTAAGAACTTCCTATTATACTTTGCTAAATTCTACTGCTATGCTAAAGAGACTAAATGTCACAGTGCTGTAATGCAAGTAGGCTAAATAACTACATTATGGTATGAAGAGGAGAAGAAGATGGAAAGGGGGTATTGTATATAAATAGTAGGGCCAGCCCGCTAAGGCGCTAATAGTGGGCCAGCCAACAGTAGGAAACAGTACGAGATAGTGTATAATAGGTTAGTGCCGTGACAGTACTTCCCTCCCCTAGAAGGTTTGGTCCCTAAACCAAATAAATAACTCTAAAAATAGGTAATACGTGGGGGCTGGTTTTTATCGCGAAGATATTGGTTCCGCTTACCGCCCTTAGCTAAGCTAATAGCGATTTTCTATCCTGGGGATAGAAAATCCTAATTGGTTAGTTTAGTGAATAAAGTTAGCAGAACTCTATACCGCCACCGGAATTAATCTATGTGGCGTTTTGTGGCGTTCCTTAGCAAGAATCTGGCTAATTAGATAACTTTAACTAGTAGTTAAAGTTCTATAACATTTTAACCACCATAAATTAATATTGTGGTTGGCTATAACCTTAGTATAACTTTTTCTTATTTTATGCCCAGTCTGGGGGTCTGGGCTTCTTAGGGTGTTGTTTATAGAACTTATATAGTGCGCGCTCGCACCCTTTTAGGGACTTTTTAGGTTCCTAGGTTTCTTTGTTATAATACTTCCACTTAATATAATATATTAGGCCATGCTCGTCCATTTGTTTATTATATATATTAAGAATCTTTTTAAATTCCCACTTGTCTGTGATGTTGCTATTATTATCTCTTTCGGCTATCCTTTCTGTGATATTATGACGTTCCTCTTTATTAATGCGTGCTTAACTAGAGATCTCTTTAGGGAACCAAAGGCGGACTTTTAAAGTATAGAAAGACTTGTTAACGCAGATATAGTTTAGGAGGTTAACTATAACTACTCCTCTATAGGTAGCTAGGACGGGCTAGGGTCCGTCCTAGTTATTATCCTACTTCCTCTTAGGCCGGTTAGTCTTTATGTTTTTAAGGCTAACTATAACTATATTATCCTTTTTAAATATTATACCTTTGTCTCGTTTTATATTAGCGTTATCTTTATAGCGTCGCTAGGAGATACGAGCTAGGGCTTTAAGCTAGGTTAAAATGCGCTTAAAGCGGTTAGTAATAGTATCAGCTTATAGGTACTCCTTCTTTGTATATATAGACAGGGCTAATGGCTAGGGGCCCGCTAGTTTAACGCCTAGATATAGGTTGTAGCTATAGTTGGCAAAGAATAATAAGATTCCCGTGGTCTTATTAATCTAGTTGTTTATAGTAAACTTGGTAAGGGGGAGCCAATCTACCTAGTCGTCTTAGGTGAAGCTTATAAAGGCACATAGGTACTTATTTATTGCTATATTAATAATCTCGGTTTAGCTATCTGTTTTAGGGTACTATATGGAACTAGGGCTTAGGGTTACCTTTAGGCGCTAGTTTAGGCGACATTAGAAGTCAAAAATAAATAAAGAGCCTCTATTGGAAACAATAGTATTTGGAGCGCCGTGTAACTTATAGATAGTGTGGATAAATGCTTTAATAAGCTCCTTAGTATCTAGGCTAGTAATAGGAATAAAGTGTCTTATCTTTATTAGGCGGTTAACAACGACAAAGATATATTTATATGTTTTGCCGTTATAAAGGCACTTAGGCAGGTCGATGATGTGGTTAATAGAGATATCGGTCTATAGGCGGACTAGTAGTTTTAGTGGTTTTAAAAAACCGGGCAGTGCTAAGCATAGGGTCTTTATACAGAAGTAGAGAGTGTAGTCTTTTATAAAGGTAGCTATAAACTGTGAAATACCTAGCCACTAATAGGTTTAATTAAGGAGGTTTAACATCTTAACGCGGCCCAGGTAGCCCGTAGGACCCAAACTATATATACGGTGTATGACTTCTAGTTGGAGTTTAGGTAAATTAAGGACAAATACTTAATTTCTATAGTAGATTAGGCCGTCGACAATTGAACATTTGGATTTATTATAGCGGAGTAACTTCCTAATCTATTTAGGCCAGCGATATGCTTTATGGCCTTCCCGTTTGCGTAGCGCAGCCAACATATCCCTAGCGAGTTTATTCTTCTTGTAGGCATTCTTAATAAGCTCCTTAAGAGGTTTTTTCTTAGGCTCTAGGTCTATTACTACAATAAAGTCTTTAACGCTCTAGTCTTGGGATTTGCTTAGCAGCTCTTCTAGAATAGCGGGGTTGACTTTTTTTTATAGTAAGATAACGCGGTCTTAGTGTTATAGACGTTTGTTACCAGTATTAGCAGGTGCTACGCCTAGGAGACGGCTAAGAGCGTTTAGGATTGTGGCTTTGGTGCTAGGCTTATAGGTAATAATAAAGTTAAACTAAGAGAGGAACTTAGCCTATTGGACTTAGCGCTAGTTTAGTTGTTTTATTGTTATAAAGGTCTAGAGGTTCTTGTGGTCTATAATAATCTTAAACGGTTACTTAGTTCCTTATAGTTTAGGGCGCTATTCTTCTAGTGCTTTTATAATTGCTAGGAGCTCCTTATTATATATCTTATAGTTATATTCCGGGGCGGAGTACTTGGCAGAGAAGAATGCGACTAGCTTAAGTTTACTATCTTTACCAGTTTAGTAAAGCACTCCTCCTAAAGCCTAGTTTAAGGCGTCTGTCTCTACTACGGTTTTCTTTATATAGTTGTAGTATGCTAGGACCGGTGCTGTGGTAAACACTATCTTTAGTGTCTAAAAGGCTTGTGCTTGATTAGGGCCCTATAACCAATTAGTACTCTTCTTTAGTAGCCTAGTTATGGGTTTAACAACTGTGGAGTAGCTTTAGATAAATTGTTAGTAAAAGTTTACAAAGCTAAGAAATTGCTATAGTTCTTTAATTAATATTAGGTTCTTCTATTTCTGTAAGGCCTACACCTTCTTAGGGTCTATAGTTATACTATTAGTTAAGATAATTAAGCCAAGATATTTTGTTTTAGTAGCATAAAACTTAGACTTATTAATATTAATCTATAGTCTAGCGTTGCCGAGTCTCTAGATAACTTTATTTATATATTTAGTATACTTAGTGTGTGTTTTAGAGAAGACAAGGACATTATTAAGGTAGGCAGTATAGTAGTTATTAAGGGCGTTGTGTAAAATATAGTTAATATAGTTCTAGAATGTGGCGGGCGCATTATAGAGACCAAACAGTGTAACTAATATCTTATAGAGTCTGAACCGGGTGATAAATACTATAAGCCACTTGTGACCTTCTGTAATCCGGATCCAGTTAAACGCAGCAATTATATCAAGCTTAGTAAAGTACTTAGCACTATAGAGTACATTAAGTGTCTTATGGATTAGTAGCAATGGGTATCAATTCTTAATAGTAACTGTATTTAGGCCTTGGTAGTCATAGCAGATTCGCACGCCACCACCAGGTTTTGTAGTAAGGAGGAGTGGTATAGCGGCTAGTGAGGTCGATTTGCGGATAAAACCCTTATCTAGCATCTTGTTAATCCATTTCTTTATATAACTAAGTTTAGTGGGTGAGAGTGGTCTGTTCTTATAATATAGGGCCTGCTTTCCGGGTATAATCTTAATTTTATAGTCCTATAGTTGGTAAGGGGGCAGCTTGTCTATATTCTTAGGGAGGAAGTATTTAATATATTTGTAAAACTCTTTTAGTAAGCATTGTAGAATATCTTTATAGGTTAATCCTGGTTTGCCTTTTAGGAATTTCTCAATATTAGTATTAACTATCTTTCGGCGTAAAAACTTAGGCTTAGTTTTTAGGTTTATCTTAAGGAAGTTATAAAAATAAGGGGGTAGCACTTTATAGGCTTCCTCTATTATATAGTCGCCTTCTACTAGCCAGTAGAAAGATCTTTCTAATAGGTTTGGTACTTCTATTAGGCCTATAGGCAGCTCTTTAAGTAGCTATTAGTGTTCTTCTTGTTTAACTAGTTCTACTAGCTCCGCTATATAGATCCTTATCACCTTTACGTCTTTTTATTTACAGAACTGGGTGAAATTAACGGTATAAGTGCATCTAATATTGTCTAGGTTGGGGCGTATCTGGTTCTCCAGTGCTATAGCTGGGCTAGCACGGCTTGATTGGCCTAGGGGGGCGGAAATAAGGCGGCGGCCCTGCACAGTACGCGCAGGAGACGGGTATGAGGTTAGGCGTTATAGGGGGGAGGTCTTAATTGCTCTAGTTTTGGTCTTAGCTATAACGTCTTTAGCTATTATACGTGCGGTCGTATATGCGTATAGCAAATAACTTAAAGTTAGGTGTCTTATTAGCTGACCTAGATTAAGTGGGTATATATAAGGGACTTATAGTTCTAGCAGTGTTTGTTTTTTTAGGGATAAGGTAGTGGTCTAGTCTTCTAGGATCTCCGCTTTGTTTATTACATATATTAGGTCACTAGTATTAGGCACCTCTTCTACTATTAGCTGACGGTATCTGAGCGTTAGCCTTATAATGCGTCCGTATAGTGCTATTTAGTTACAATTAGGAATATGCCATAGGAGACAGTTATAGGTATAGTAATTAGAGTTAAACTTAAGCTCTAAAGCGGGGAAGTCTACCCTTAGGTTATGTTTTTTAAGCTAAGGCATTCCAAGAATTACTAATATAGAGGGTGATAATTTCGTGATATAGAAAAGCATAGATTCTATATAGTGGCCAATTATTATTTTTGCTGTAAAGTAGTAGGTAATAAAGCTGGATGGGAGTCCGTTAGTAAGGCGAAGTGGTTTTAGGACTAGGAGTCTTTTTATTATAATATTATGCTTTTTTATAAGCAAGTCTTTGTCTATAAATGCTGGTGCTATACTACCAGTGTTAACAAGGCTTACTGTTTTAATAAAAACTTATAGGAGTGGGTTGTGTAGTGAGGAAAGGTAGGTCTAAATAAAAATAGCATTTCTATTATTGTTTACTATTTTAAGGTTAAGTGGCAGTTAACTTAAAATAAGGTTTAACTAATCTAGTAGTATAGATCTAATCCTTTTATTTTCCTCCCCATATAGTTCTGACCCTTAAAGGCGACTTAGTTTAAGGGTTGGCCTTTTAATAACTAACTTATAGGGCTTAGCTAGTGGCTATAGTCTTAGCTAGTATATCCTAACGTATTAGTCTCCGATAGTGTATATATGCTAGAGGGTACTTCACTAATAACATAGCCGGTCTTACAATTGGTAGCAATATGGAGCACTTATCTATAGTTTGCGTATAGGACCATCGGCTAGGGCTATATTAGGGAAGGCTATTATAGGGGTGGGTTTCTGTGTCTAAACTTATATTCTCGTCCATAGTTACTATTTTGGTTACTATCCCCTCTGTCACAAAACCCCACCGTAGGGGCCTCCATGAGAGAGCCCCGTGCTCTCGCGTACACCTCGCGTACAGCTTACGTCAGCTACGCGTAGGTATATCACCTCCTTACGCCCTCGACCCTTACGATCAATCGCGCAACGTCTTGTAGACTCCTCGAATACATACGTCTTATAGCCACTACCCCCGTCCCGTGACATTACGTTGCGCCTTTTTACCACCAACGCTCAGCCTACGACCAATTCTACATCTTTGCAATACCGCAGGCGCTACCAGAAGCAGCGTGTCTACGAGTTACCTCATTTTATACTTCCAAGGAACCTATAATAGTAAGACGATATTCCTTACTAGCCACTATATTAAACCCAAAGAACAATCCAATACCTACACTCAACCTACGACGCCAATTAACCCCAGGAGAATTCGATTTATCAGCCCTAGCCCTAACCCCTAAGGAGATGGACACTAATAATGTCTCATCTTTTATTAACTACACAACTACGGACAAGCAAGCGGAAGGGCTACCACCCATTAAAATCAAAATACAAGACGCCAAGACGTTTGCAAAAATAGTAGCATAAAAACCTAATAAATACTACCACCTTCTACAGAACTACCACCTAAAGCTTATACAAGCCGAGATGCGTGCTGCCTAAGATTATAATATCATCCAAGACCTACAAGCTCGCGAGGCGCTCGCTAACAACACGCGTCAAGAAACCGAAGACGACCTCCGCATGTCTAAACGCGACGTCCAACAGTTAAAGAAGGCTGAGATCGCACTTATTACTACAGTTACTAAAAGAGAAGGTATAATCAAATACCTATAATCTCAGCTTAACGAGCACATTTATAACAACGCCAGACACCTCTCTACTGCATATAACGCCACTTAAGTCTTTACGCCCCCGGCAACTTCACCTACTTAACGCTCGACGGAGGATCAGCGCCAAGCAGCCTTACCTAATGGGAACCCCTACTAAAGCGACGATAAAAGCCATAATAACTAAACCTAAGCTGCCACCGTAGGGTCTAATGCACATTACCCTAATCCCCCAGTTTTCCAGGGAGACCGCAAAGAATACAGCCACTAGAAGATACAAATCCGCAAAAAACTAACTTAGAGCGCCTACCTTTTTCCTACAGAAGACACTAAGATTGGCTACATTATCGGGCGAACAAAGGGTACACTATTTAACAGACTCTTCGCCCAATGGGAGACTAATAGCCCCTAGAAGTGGCAGTCCCACTAAAAAGTCCTTAATAATCTTAACCTAATATACCGCGACTATAACCTACTGGCCACCAACTAAGCTAAACTACGTGCCCTAAAGATAAGCCCTACCAAATTATTTAACGAGTTCTATATTAAATTCCAGAAATACACCAGAGCCCTCACCTAAGACAATACTAAAGACCAGGAAGATCTCCTTAAAAAAGTTACTTATCGCCTTAGTCACGCAGCCGCTAGCTATAACTACAATAATATTCATAATATGGTAGCAGCTATACGGAAGATTAAACGACAACTAAATTAGATCGCTACTACAAACCCCCACCCGAAGACCTCCCTATAGAAGCCCTCCGGACCTACCAAACCACCAACGCCTACTACCCCAAGCAATACTACTGGTCCTAATATCGACCTCTCCATACCAACCTTCCCGCAGAAGCTACTAGATGGAGAACGCAAGCTACTCCGGAAGCTAAGGCGTTGCTATAGATGCCGTTAAGAAGGCTATTATAGCTATAGCCTAAACTACCCAATGGCTAGGTTTAGTAGCTGCCGCCTAACACCCAACCTAGTACCTCAAACACCAAATATGTCGCTACGTGCCACTACCGTACAAGACGAAGACGCAGCAACAGCGGTAAAGTTAAATATAGAAACAGAAAACACCAAGTCCTAGCCCTAAGTCGTAGGTTAGGACGCCCTAACAATAAGGGGATTTACATATCAGCCTGCTTAATAGATGACTCAGTAAAAATAAATAGACGGAAATAGATAGTTTTACCTATAATAGGAATTACTACCAAAAAACAATATAAAAGCCGTTCCATAATTAATTGCGGAGCTACTAATAAATTTATAGATACCTAATTTGTGCGCACTTATAATCTACCTACCTTACCCCTTACCAAAGCCCGCGCCCTATAACTCGCCAACGGTAGTTATACCGCACAGAAGATTACCTATATGGCATAACTCCACCTAGACATAAACGGGCACCAAGAAGAGCTCTAGGCCTATATTATACCACTTACTAACTACCCCATTATCCTCGGAATAAACTGGCTCAAACAACACAACCCCGCCATTAACTAGAAAAAGAGAGAAGTAACCTTTAACTCTAAATACTGTAGAGAGACTTGCCTAGGACATAGCCTAGCCACCTCTACCTACTCCCTAGGATACCAACCTAAGGAACCCCTTATTACCCTACCCACGACCAACTGCCACCACGTAAGTGCCGCGGCCTTCTACTATATAGCACGTAGGAAAGGCTGGACCGTTACCGCAGCCTCCCAATCACAACTATACAAGCTTAATAAAGAACAGGACCACATCCTCTACAGTAATAGGATAGATATAGTCGACCTCCCAGAAAACAATGCCCCCGTAAAACTCTATAGACTTTCACCTTTAGACTTTAAGAAGTTTATAAAGCTTAAAAAAGGACTTACTAATAAGGAACTCCGCAAGCTCCTCCCCAAGAGGTACCACAACTTTATTAACGTATGCTTACAAAAGAGCGTAGATATACTCCCCCTACATTAACCTAATAACTATGCCATTAATATTAAACAAGAAAAAACGCCACCCTATAAGAGACCCTACCTAATGTTAAAAGACAAACTTCTAGTTATTAAAAAGTATATCGACGAGCACCTCAACAAAGGGTTTATTTATCCCAGCATATCCCCAGCAGCCGCCCCTATCCTCCTTACTAAGAAGCCAGGAGGAGGTATTTAATTCTGCGTTAACTATAGAGGACTTAACGCTATTATAATCAAGAACCAATACCCTATACCGCTTATACGTAAGACTCTTAAGTGGCTTAGCCAAGCCAAAATCTATACCAAGCTCGATATTATCGCCGCCTTTAACCGCCTTTAAATACGGGAAGGTGATAAATGGAAAACCGCATTCGCATTGCGTTTTGGCCAATTTGAATATACCATTATACCCTTCGGCGTATGCAACGGCCCAGGCAGCTTCCAAAGCTATATTAATAACGCCTTATAAGACTACCTTAATAACTTCTACTCTGCGTACCTAGACAATATACTTATTTACAGCAATGACCCTTCTAAGCATACTAAGCACGTTCGAAAGGTCCTACAGCGCCTTAGAGATGCAGGACTTTATATTAATTTAAAGAAGTACGAATTTTTAGTTACAGAAGTAAAATACCTTGGACTAGTTATCACTACTAAGGGTGTCCATATAGACCCTAAGAAGGTACGTATAATTACCAAATAGCAAACCCCTAACTGCATTAAAGACGTACAAGCCTTCCTCAGCTTCGCCAACTTCTATTAAAAATTCATATACAACTTCTCAGGTGTTATAGCACCACTTACAGCAATAATACGAATAAAGGGCCTTTCCGCAAAAGGAAGAAAAACACATCCACGTTTTATCTAGACGCCTAAATACGAGAAGGCGTTCCAAGACCTTAAAGATACTTTTACCAAAGCACCTATCCTAGCTTATTTTATACCAGGATAACAACTCTATCTTAAGACTAACTCTTCAGACCACGTCAACACAGGCGTCCTCTCCCAAATAGGTAACAACGGTCTCCTCCACCTAGTCGCATTCTACTCGTCTAAGCTTACACCACAAGAATGTAACTACAAGATCTATAATAAGAAACTCCTTACAATTATACAAGCGTTTAAAGAATTCTAACCGGAACTCTCCTCAGCAGAACCTAACCAGCTAACTAAAGTCCTTACAGATTATCGCAACCTTAAGTACTTTATAACTACGAAACAGCTAAACCAACGCTAAGCACACTAGAACGAGTTCCTCTCTAGTTTTAACTTCAAAATCACATACAGGCTAGGAGTATAAGGTACTAAGCCTAATAGCCTAACACGCCGCTTACAAGACCTTCCTTAGTCCAAAGATAACCCCCGCAACCAGTTCCAGCAGCAGACAATCCTAAAAGCACGGAATTTGGCCCCAGGTATACTACCTACAGTAGAGCCAACTATACCTCAGCTCCACACCACAGAACTAAAATTACCTCCCAAAATCAATAAGCTTATCACCACGGCATATAACACCTCTATTAACCCATTACTGCATCAACTTATTACCGCAAAGACCGCCAGCGCCCATACGCTGCCGACTAACCTCCGAAGCTTAGGCCAGATTAATATGGCAGCCTTAGAAGTAAAAAAGAACAGGCTCTATTATAGAGGCCGTCTATTCATCCCCAACTCAGAAAATCTATAACGGCAACTAATCCAAATGGCCCACAACCTCCAATCAAGCGGCTACCCAGGTAGAGGAGGAACCTATAAGCTTCTTAGCCGATACTACTTCTAGCCCAAAATGATAGACTCAGTTAAACGCTTTATAGGCGCCTGCCACGGTTATAAACGCGCTAAGGCTTTTAATACAAAGTACTAAGGACTACTGCACCCTCTACCAGTACCTATATAACGATGGGCAGATATCGCCATAGATTTCATTATTAACCTACCACCCTATAAACGACACAGCCGTACCTACAAGAACATCCTTATGATAATATGCCAACTTATAAAAGAGCGCCACTACGTCCTAACCGAAGGTGTAGCCGTTAGCGATATTACTAACGCCTTCCTCCGCGAAATCTACCGATTATATAGGTTACCTAACTCGATTATGTCCAACTAAGGCACACAGTTCGGCTCTAATATATAGAGACGAATCTACCAACGCCTTAGCATCTCCGTTAAGATGTCTACATCCTTCCACCACAAAACTGCTGGGTAACCGGAAAACGCTAATGCTAGCATAAAAGCGTACCTATAATAGGTAGTTGCCTATAGTTAAGATAACTGGGTGGATCACCTTCCACTAGGTAAATTCGCAGCGAATAACTATGTCTTAACTACTATAGGACTTACCCCGTTCTTCGCGAATAAGGGATATCACCCCTAATCCAGCATAGAACCACCAGAACCTATTAATAAGAAACTGCCATATAAAAAACGCCTTAAGATACTACTTGCCGACCAGTATGCAGACCGCATAAAAAATCTACTCAACTACTGCAAGGGAGAAATGGCCTGGGCTCAAGCAAAGCAGGCCTACTTCGCCAACTATTATAGAACGCCACCACCGGAGATACGTGTTGGCGACTGGGTATAGCTAGATGCACGCAATATCTCTACATAGAGGCCTATAAAGTTACTTGATTATAAGAACCTTAGCCCCTATCTAATCAAATAAGTCATTAATAGGGGAGCCGCATACAAGCTAGAGCTCCCACCTGCCCTAGCCACCCGCGGGATATGGCCTGTATTTTACCTATAGCTACTACACCTTCACCAGCCTAACCCCTTACCGGAACAGACACAGCCTAAACCCCCACCAGTACTAATCCGAGATAAGAACGAAGACGAGAACCATAAGGAGTGGACCATTAAACAAATCATTAACTCTAAATACTTTGGTAAAGGTAGAGGACAACGGCTCTACTACAGAGCTATCTACGCAGGATTTAACATAGATTAGCCAGAATGGCAACTATAGGAAGACTTTAAAAATACAAAGGATCTAATCAGCGACTTCCACTACGCAAACCCACAGAAACTGGGCCTAAGCAGAGATTTCATACCTAATCCTCTATGGGAGCCCTTATAGAGTTAAACTGTTGTATATTACCACGTAAGGGCAAATTGCCGTCAGATTGCCGCAGATTGCCGCAGATTGCCATTATATAATAGCAAAGTGCGATCACGTGACCGGAATATCGTCGAGATGTCCAGGAACTTCAACCGCCGGTTAAAGTTGTCTGATTAGTCAGATTCTTAGGTGCCAAGCCTTATTACATAACATTGTTGCAAGCCTTCAGCGATACCCCCTTTTTTTTTCTTTCTCTTCTCTATACCTTAAGTGTCCCTTCTACATGTATATAGCAACCACAGCGTCGCCGGAGCTCCGCCTCTATAGGAGGGGGGGTAGTGTCACGGAACCCCACCGCAGGGGCCTCCATAAGAGAGCCCCGTGCTCTCGCGTACACCTCGCGTATAGCTTACGTCAGCTACGCGTAGGTATATCACCTCCTTACGCCCTCAACCCTTACGATCGATCGCGCAACGTCTTGTAGACTCCTCAAATACATACGTCTTATAGCCACTGCCCCCGTCCCGTAACACCTCTGCTAAAGAATCCGCCGCGGCTAGGAGGGGGTTGGCGCGGTGGTATTAGGAGGGGATTTGGGTTTATTCTAGGGTTATAAGCATCTTTTTAGTGGCCAGGTTAACTATATGCTATATAGAGTCTGTTATCTATATGGTGTCTTTAGACGTTGTTAGGGAGGCTACTACTACCACTACCAAATTTAACGGCGTTGAGGTCTATTGGGTTATTCTATAGTACTAGTACTAAGGTATTGTTATTAGGTAATATAGGTTAATAGCCGCTAGTAGTACTTAGCTTAGCGGTATTTAGCTTTATATAGTGGGCATAGTTCTATAGGTTATAAGCAAACACGTCCATCTGCTTACTCTAGCCTTTATAGTTAGTATCGCCAATCTTACAGCTAAGGGTAAGGGCTAGGTCTTTTATCTTTAGTAAAATATTCTTCTTAAGTAAGTCCACTTTTTATTCCTTAGTTTTGTTTACTTTAATTATTAATTTATTAAGCTCTACTTTCTAGGACTAGTAGTTATACTTACCCTAGCTTAAGGTATCCAACTTATTTTTGGCCGCTTGGGTTATATTAATAGTCTTATAGTGCTTCCTTATGTATACGAGCATAGACTCTCGGTTAGAGAAGGTCTATTTACTTAAGTCGTTTGGGTATATACGTAGTATATTAAGGCCATGCTTGATATAGTTATAGGCCTTATCTATTAGCATGTCTAACATATAAAGGATTTCATCTATTAGAGTCTTAAAGCACTTTACATCTCTTTGGAAAACGCCTTGGATCTTTGTTTCCCATATCTTAAATTTTTCTTATTTTTTAATTAGTAATCCCTTGCCATTAAACAGGGTTAGATCTTTTGCTTTACGCTTTTTTCTATAGGGCTTAGTTAGAAGAGGGGAGCTAATAGCTATATTCTTCTTGGCAATAGTCTGGGTAAGTATAGTAATCTAAGAGCTTAGACTTTGTATAGTCTTAGTGTATATAAGAGCTTATTATTCGTTTTGTTGTATACATAGTTTAAGCATCTTAAGGGAGTTAATTCTATGCTAAGCTTCTTTAAGTTAAGACTTTATAGTTTGGCCTTTATTGTAGACGGCTTGGAGGCCGTTCTTAACACTAGTTAAAAAGGTTATATATATAGAAAGGTGCTGGAAGGTTCCTGCCATATTAAGGTTCTTAGGGTATTTTGGGCCATTCCTGATTGCCTAGGCAATGTGGGTATAGGAGGTATTAAAGAGGTAGGCGAGCGCTTCGCGTAGGTTTGTTAATAGGGTATTATCTATATTATAGTCACCCATTTTAAGGGATCTAGGTAAGGTAATTGAAATCTATAAGGCTGGCTATAATGCTAAGATTGTCTATAACTGTACTAAAATTATTTAAGATTATACTAAGATTATTTAGGACTGTGCTAGGGTTATCTAAGACTGTGGTATAGTATTATCAGTCGCGCCAGGTCGCAATTACACTGGGAAAATGGAGATAGTATACTTAGAAAAAGGGAAAAAACAAAGGTCGCGATAGGGCGCAATTAGAGATACTACAAACTATTACAGTGCTGTAATGCAAGTAGGCTAAATAACTACATTGTGGTATAAAGAGGAGAAGAAAATAGAAAGGGGGTATTATATATAAATAGTAGGGCCAGCCCGCCAAGGCGCTAATAGTGGGCTAGCCAATAGTAGGAAACAGTACGAGACAGTGTACGACAGGTCAGTGCCGTGACACTAAATAGAATAAACCTGCTTTAATTAATTGCCTAATAGAGTCTCTAAACCCCAAATTAAAAGTATCTCTTATAGGAGTTAAACTGTTAGGTACTATTACTACCTACGCCAATATTATTAATGGCCTATATAACGACTTACTACGCCTCGCCCTAAAATATACACCTTAATACTCTACCCCCCAGCCGCCTAAGACCCGTAAGGACTTAGACGCTATAGATATTAACACTAGAACCCTTTCCTATACCCTAAAAGGATCTGCTAAATAAGAGCAACGTATTAAATACAGCCTCTGTTTTAAGTGTGGAAGTAACACTTATATCTCTAGCTACTGCTCCGTCCCTTTCTAAAAGAATTTATAAACGGTTAATACTAGTAGCTGTTTACCACACTGATCCTCTAGTTACCGTCCCTAATCTTTACCTAGTTCTAGCCCCGCACCTAGTAAGCACCACTTATAGGGACGAAGTTACAACTAATGTTCTATAGGAACCCCTTCCTACTCGCCACTAAAAGGTACGTCTTAGAGTTAAGTCGCTCTCTGGGATAGCTATGTTATAGGATCTCGTTAAATGCATTAGATATTGCAAACCCTAACTCTTAGGATTGTAGTATAACCGTTAACTGCCGTCTTTGGCAGAAAGGTTAATAGGCTAATACTTAAGTCCTAATTAACATAGGAGCTAGCGGCATAGGATTTATTAATAAGATCTTTGTGTAAGACAATAGGTTTACCCTAACACCCCTTAATCAGCATATTAATGTATTTGGATTTAATGGCAAATATACTGTCTTAGGCCGTATTACTTATATAGCGGCCCTAAGACTCTAATACCTAAACCATAAAGAATTAATTAAGCTCTTTGTTACCACCCTAGGTTACCTAGTAATTCTTAAATAACCCTAGATAAAGCTATATAAGGTAACCATTAACTGGGATAACCTTAAGCTTTTATTTACCGCCTCCTGTTATAAGCAGAAGTGCCTTATAATTTATGGCTTAGACCCTAAACTAAAACCTGAAAATTCTACTAAATTCTATAAACATAAGATTTCCACCGATGTCCACTAAGGACCTGGAAATTATACTAAATCACACAAACTGACCCTGACTACTACACTGCCCCAAACTAAGCAGAAGCTTAATATACGAAAGTACCAGAAGAACTAGTATTCTACCATAAAAAAGATGCTTAAAGAGCCCGAACCTAAATCTAATACTAACTCCGTATCTAATACCGAACCTAAAACTGAATAGGAAACCGTATAAGAAACTAAGGATAATCTAAGCCCGCTTAACGCCTTAAATATCCACATAATTGGAGCTCCTCTGCTTGTATAACTTGCTAGGAAACTAGAATATATAATCTTTGCTGTTACAATGGCCGATATTAAGAAGGCCTTAGCGCTAAAGAAGTACACTAACCCCGCCATGAAGGTACCAGTAGAGTACTATAAATACCTAGATATATTCTTACAAAAGGAAGCTAATAAGCTACCGGAACGCCGCCTATATAATTATAAGATTGTAATTAAAGAAGGAAAACATTCTGGATTTAGACCCCTATATAGGATGTCCTAAAACGAACTTTAGGTACTACGGAAGTACTTAGATGAATATCTGGATAAAGGATTTATTAGAGCAAGCTCTTTACCTATAGCCGTGCTAGTAATCTTTGTTAAGAAACCTAGCAGTGGTCTGCACTTCTACGTGGACTACTAAGCTCTTAACGCTGTTATTATTAAGAACCAATACCTAATCCCGTTAATTTAAGAGATACTAAACTAATTAAGTAAGGCTCGCTTCTATATAAAGCTTAATATTATTCACGCATTTAACCGCCTTTGTATCGCAAAAGGAGACGAATGGCTTACTGTATTTCATACTTAATACGGATTATTTAAGTACTTGGTAATGCTATTTGGCCTTATAAACGCCCTAAGTTCTTTTTAATACTTTATAAATAATACCCTACACTTATACCTGGACGTTTTTTATACTGCTTATATTAACGACATCTTGATATACAGCAATAATCTGGCCAAATACCAAAAACACGTTGAACTAGTCCTGTAAGCCTTGCGCGGAGCTGGCCTATAGTTAGATATAGATAAATACGAGTTCCACAAAACGGAAGTTCTATACCTTGGACTTATTATTTCTATAGATGGCATATAAATAGACCCTAAGAAAGTTAAAGTAATTATAAACTGGCAAGAACCTAAGAATGTTAAGGACGTAAAGGCCTTTATAGGATTTGCTAATTTCTACTAATGGTTTATTAATAACTTCTCCGCCTTGGTTTTACCCCTTATAGCCTTAATATAAAAGGATAAAGCCTTTATCTTTAATAAGGAATGTAAAAAAGCTTTTACTTGCCTAAAAGTTATATTTACTACTGTACCTATACTCTAACACTTTAACCTAAACCAAATGAGTGTTATAGAAGCTGACTTATCCAACTACGTTACTGGAGGTATCCTGTCTTAATATAACGAGGAAGGAGTATTGTACCCTATAGTATATTTTTTAAAATGACTAAGTCTAGCCGAATGCAATTATGAGATCTATAATAAGGAACTATTGGCTATTATTAGATATTTTAAACAATAGCAACCCGAACTAGAAGGCTCTGGATTCCTAATTAAGGTTTTTAGCAACTATAAGAACCTATAATACTTTATAACCATAAAACAGCTAAGCTACTAATAGGCCTACTAGTTAGAATATCTATCCCATTTCCGATTCTCTATTACGTATTGCCTAGGCGTTTAAGGCTAGAAACCTAATACCCTAACCTGACATTTATAAGATGCACTAGCTTAAGAAAAAGCGCGCTCCTACTATAATTAGACTCTGCTCCGCCCCGAACTATTTAAACCCCCTACTAAAGATCTCTTAGTATACGTCCTTAAAATAACCAATTAAACTATTAAACAGATTATAGCTAATAAACACCCAAATAACAAGTTTATCTAAGAGACGCTTAAGCTAATTTAAGACGGCGTTAGACGCTCTAAAAGGATTTCTTTAAGTAAATATAAAGCCCGCGGAGGCCGCTTGTATTACTAAAACCGTCTAGTTATACCTGACCATAACGAACTTAAGCTTAAGCTCCTTAAACATGCATATAATTTGCCAGTAGCTGGTTACCCAGGCCGAGGAAAAACCCTAGAACTGCTCTAATAAGAGTACTACTAGCTAAATATGCATAATATAATATGAAGATATGTCGCTAGCTGCTATACCTGCTAACGAGCTAAAGCTTTGTATAAGACGTATAATGGCTTTCTAAAGCCACTACCTGTTCCGGACTGAAGATAGAAAGACATCTTAATTAACTTTATTGTTGATCTCCCTAAAAGTAAAGGCTGCACGAATATTATAGTAGTTGTAGACCAACTATCTAAGATAAAACACTTAATTACCTGCCCTAATATATTAGCACCTACTGTTGCCTAACTATTCCTAGACTATATATAGAAACTCCACGGACTTCCTAAAACGATTATCTCTAATAAAGGCAGACAGTTTATCTCTGTATTCTAGAAAGAACTAACTACCTAACTCTGTATTAAAGCACTGTTATCTATAGCATACTACCCGGAAACGGATGGTTAAATGGAATATGTAAATGCTATTATAGAACAGTATATCTGGATATATATGTTATATTTACAGGACGACTGGATAGACTGGCTTATATTTACTAAGTTTACTGTAAATAACTCCGTCTTAGAAACCACAAAGGTCTTCCTATTCCTGGCCAACTATGGCTAGCATCCGCGAATGGGTTTTAAACCCTTTAGTAACGTTCCTTACCTAGCCTATTAAGCCTTATAGGTTGCAGAAGTAAATGAATTTATAAAGAAGATGGAAGAACTATAAGAGTTCCTTACTAATAAAATGATATGGGCCCAATCTGTCTATAAAGCTGCAGTAAATAAGAACTGAACCCTAGTACTAGCCTATTAAATTGGTAACTTTGTCTGGTTGGATATAAGAAATCTAAACATAAAACGACCTATTAAGAAATTTAATTGGAAGAACGCCGGCCCTTATAAAGTTAAGAAAGTTGTCTCTCCTTATACCTACTAACTGAAGCTCCCTAATATGGTTAAAATCCATCCTGTATTCTATACGTCAGTCCTCCGCCCTGCTGCCCCTATATTAAATGCCCTGCCTGGACAGATTCAGGACCCTCCCCTACCAGTTAAGGTAGATGGTAAGGATAAGTACTTTGTTAAAAGAATTAACAACATTAAGTATGATAAACGAAAACGCTAATATATGTATCTTACGAAATGGAGAGGTTTTAATAAGCCTATATAGGAACCTATTAACTCTATAGGACTTATATAAGCCGCAGAAGACTTCCATAAACTCTACCCAGAACTACCACAGCCCCATCTCGCAAAAGCTTGAGTTTAAAGGGGGGGTACTATTACGGGACACCTCTGTGACACCTTACACACGTCCACCTGTTTCCACCAATGTAGTAAGAAGAGACCGACCGCGAGACGGCAATTTGTTATATTCCGCCAGAATCTACTAAATTCCGCTATATTCCGCCAGAATCCACCAAATTCTGCTATATTCTGCCAAAGCCCACTAAATTCTGCCAAGTTCTGCCAGGACCGCCCCTTAAATCCTATTCTGCTCTGTGTATATGTCGACCAAGCAACTAAACTAACGATATATACCCTTTCTTCCCGTTTCCTTACCTTCTCTCCTTACGCAACGTCTTAACTTCATCACACAGTTTATGTACGTAGCTTAATAATATCTACTTTGCTATATATTATCATCGCTTGTACTCGCTCTATGACATTAAGGTACTCCTATAGAATCTCAAGCTCTTTGCAAGAGAGGTTATAGATAGGAAAGTTTGGCGGTTATTTACCTTCTTTTAGATTAATTATATAATTATATTCCAAGTTCCGCTAAAGGACTTTTGCTTGCCTACCTAAAAATACCCTAAGTAAGTCTCTTAGGCCTAATAGAATATTTAATAGGTTAGGGTCACGCTTATCCTCTATATTATTGTTAGGTAGGTCCTAGAGCTCCCTTAGGACACTTATGGGCAGCGTCGCGCGCTATGGTAGCTATTTATATATAGTTGCCACTATTTGTTAAATAGTTTTATGTGGTAGCCAGTAGAGGGTAGGGAACTCTTTAATATAGTATTTAAGGTGTTATAGTATACTCTCTGCATATTGCTTAAGCTAGAGTAACCTATAGCGGTAGAAGTATCTTATAAGATCTTTAAGATCGCTGCCTCCCTATAGTGTCTCTGTAACCTATCCAGCAGTTCCCTATAGTGTCTCTGTAACCTATCCAGCAGTTCCCTATAGGGTATCTATTATAAAAGGGTTATCGCCTATACTAGGCTCTATACCCATCTTGCTATAAAACAGGGGTTAGATCTAATACTTCTTTAGGTATAGAGCATATACTGTTTCTCCTAGAGCTACATCTTCTAGGATATCTTTTAAGCTTATTAGTAAAATACGCCCTTCTAATTCTTTATCATTCCACTATTTAAAGGCTCCTATCTTAAAGCGTATCTTAGGATCTACTTCTATAAGCCAAGGATATCTAAGAATAAGGTTATAGCCTATAAAGTTAGCCGCCTAGAAGGGTTGCGGGCCAACCACCTTAGTGCGGTTGTATATATTAGCCACTAACACCGTAAGCTTATGGGCACTATATAGTTTAATCCAATACTTATCTAGGAACCCTATAATAGGTTTCCACCACCTTAGCAATAGGATAAGCTTATGCTCTTTTACCAAATCATATTGTATAAGATTGATTTTGGCACCGCTGTTATATAGTGCTCAGAACTGGCGTACCTTGCCTATAGGGAGTACTATTTCTAGCTTAATAGCAATATAGAGAGTCTCTCCTTCTATATCTTGCCCTAGTTGCAGCTAGGAGAGGTCTGCGACTAGGGCTTTTCTTTTTTTAGATTATTAGTACGGTTATTACCCTACTTGTTTTTCTAGTTAGGTTTACCTCTAGAGAAGTTTTCTCTTAATTTTTTAGAGTGTTCCTATAAGGGTGTCGGACGGGTATTAGGTTAGCCCTAGGAGTCTTTCCCATTGCTTAAGGTTCCTAACTTTAACCATTTTAAATTTCTTTTTAAGAACGGCTTCTTTAGAGCTTAGGTCTACCCTACATTACTACTAGAGTGCCCATACTTCTAGTAACCCCCCAGCTTCTTGCCAGAAGAGGTCTGGTTCCTTACCATATCCTTAGTATTTAGAACCGCTTATTTAAAATCCGTATATATAGTGATCCGCAATAGGGCTCCCACGCACTTTATTTTATTACAAATTGCTAGCTTAATTCTAGCCTAGATAAATCCAATCTTCTCCTTTTTATAGATGCTACCATCCTCGTTTTTAAAAGGCTCTAGATCTATTAATTAAGTATAAGTTTCTATAAAGTTTATAAACTAGCGGAAATCATAGCGGTCAAGCTATATCCTATTCTAAAATAGTTCTGCATTATTATATTATATAATATACAGATCTTAAGTCCATTTCTTTAGAAAGGTTTGCAGCTGCGGCTATATAGTAATTTGCTCTTTATTAAGCTAATTTAGTGCAATCTAGTTTAGGGATTAATCTTTAATCTTGCTAATAATCCATTAAGTACGCTCTTTGATATTATCTTGTATTATTAGCATTTTAAAGAAGTTATCTATTTTATAAACCTAATTGTTTAACTGTTGGGTGTTAGGTCTATAGTGGAGTTCTAAACTACTAGAGGCCTTGACTAGTTAGTCTATATTCTTTTTCCGTTTGCTATATAGATATCTCTCTAAGTCTTCCACACCTCTTTAGGTAGGTACTAAGTAGCCCCCAGAAGGCCCTTAGCCTTAGCTAGGTTATAAAAGATTTTATCTAGCCTAGATTAAGCTCTACTAGATCTAGACCTGCCCCTAGAGGTTTCTAATATATTTATTAGTAGCTCCTTCCTATATGGCTTCTAAGAGCCTTGCGATAGCTTCCCAATATCCTTCTTAGAGAAAATTAGTATAAGGCTCTTAACTTTCTAACCTTAGGCCTAGGGAAGCTCTAGCTATAGAGGTAGTGTTAGTACCAGTAGCTAATACGGGTTTCCCTATGAGGCTCAAGTCTTAAGTTAGTAGTTAGGTTAGATTACCTAAAGGGGTAGGCCCACTTAGCTTATAAGCAGTCTATACGCCGCCACTATGCTAATTATAGGCTGGTGGTCTTCTAGGAGGGTTCCAGTTAGGTCCCTAATTAGGCATATTAGTATATTCCTCTAGCATTTCTAATTTAGGGGAAGATCTTGGTATTGCCTCTAGCGCTTAATCTTCTAATTGGCCTAAGTAGGGCCAAATGGGTTCCAGTTACTTTCTAGCCATATTGCAACCGTTATAAAGGGTGTCTATATTTTCCTTAGCGTTGCTAGTAACTATAGGTATACAAGAGTCTTTAAGCTCTTAGTGCATCTAGGTATTAGGGCTTGTTCAGCTATCTTGCCTAGAGGTTTATATTATCGCAATCTCTTACTGTTAGAGGGACCTTCCTGCCTTAGCGTGACGGCTTTCCATAAGGTGTTTGTGGAGTTTCTATTTAGGTTGTTATAAGATTTTAAGGGAGAATAGTAGATATAAATAAAAGATATAAATAAACAATCTGGCCCTTAAAGCCAGCTACCCTTCCAAATAGAGTAGGAAGGATTTAAATATAAGGGGACTTTATAGACAGGGGCTATAAGGACACGATTGTGGAATAGGATAGATTAGTAAGAGAGACGAATCCTTAAGGAGGTAAGGCCTTAGGGATCGTGGAGACTATATACTACGGGCACGTGCCTCCGGCACGTAACCGGCGACCATCTAAGGGGCGTCCGGAGGTTGTCCTAAGGGCAACCTAAGGTGTCCGCAATAATATCCCTTACAAATATCTACTAAATCTAGATTCTAAGTCTTCGCAAAGCTATTTAAACTAGAGATATTATGTTTAATAAGACCTTGTTCTATAACCCTAAGGGTTAAAACATTAACTACCTCTTAAGGGAAGCATTAGAAGACACTATTTAAATAATTAGTCTACTAAAACCTCTCTATAAGGACAAATCTAAGGACAAATCTATTCTATATAGACCTACCTCAAATGCAGATTAAATGACTATATTAAACAATTTAGTAGAGCTTCCTATAAAGGATATTAAATAGCTACTAACTCCTAGTAGAATGGTATCTCTAAATTTACTAAAAGTAAATACTATACCGGGAGAACTTTAAGATAATATCTTAGATATAATTAAAATAGGTTCTACCTAGCCAAGTAGTTTACTAGAACTATTAAATACAGCTCTATAAGCTAATAAAGTCTTGGCCAATCCTCCTGCAACCTTATCCTACTAAAAGGTTCTAAACGAATTCGACGTTAAGCGTATATAATAGCACTAGCCAATCTATCTACCTTAGTTGATTACTATGCTAGATTTGCTATAGAACTTGTCGGGACTATATCACGTGTGGTTACGTAGTCACGTGTCCCGCTAGCACTAGCGTGTAGGGAGAGCTTACCTCTCCTTAAGTGTTCGCGTTACCTTATAAGAATCAATTAAATTACAACATTATACTATCTACAAACTGTAGCTACGTAATATCACCTTTATGATACCAATACTGATCAGTGGTTAACTTCACTGTTATACTACAGAATAGTAAAGTATTCCATTAAGAAGAGACGAGCCACTATACTAGTACCACTCGTGCTAGAGGAAGCTGTCTACCAATGCCAGAATCTGAGTGTTGAATAGAACTCTTCTAGAGATTTAAGGATATAAGGCCAGAATCTAAGCCTTTAATATTACAAATCTTGGCGTCTATTACGCTAAACAATACGCTTTACGACCTGCGATTTAAGGCCAGAATCTAAGCCCTAGATTGCAGTTCCTCGTCCAAAAACGTTAGAAGGTCTTTTACCTAGAAACACGTCAAAAACACGTTAAAGCGCGTTGAAAAAGGAAAAAGTAAAAACTTCCATCTACTATAAACTAAGCGCTAGGCAACGAATAAAAACTCCTACTATAATAATACCTTCCACCTACTTTACAAACCACTAATTGCTCCGCTTACCTAATACCTCCCTCTATTTATAATACCTTACAAATATAATAAGATCTTAATTCAAATCTGCTAAGATGGTAAAATTAAATTATAGCGAAAACGACAATGTTGACGATTGGAAGGCTGTCCTACCACTAGGGGTAGATATATTTACTAGAGTTATTGATAAGAATTAGGACGATTTTACGATAGATATTGCTACTTATACCGCAAAATAAGTAAATGGTTTTATCCTCCACCGGCTTTTACTCTACTAAAGCAGTTTCTACACCGATTTTAAGCTATAGGAGAGTTTCTGGGAAGATTTTGTGGAGTGGACCTTAAATATATAGAAGCTTAGAAACACTTAGGTTGTTAAGGAATTCCGCGACTTCCTTTATAGGAATAGAGTCGCCGTTTTTAAAGATGGATCTCTAATTGCAGGTAACCTTTAGGCTGTTATTGTCACGGAGTAGGCACGAGCCGGGATACAATGCACTAAACGAGGTAGTAATTGAGAAGGCTACGTACACGTAACTATGCGTAGTTGATACAAAGACATTGGATGAAGAAGAAGAGTCTTTGTGTGCCAGGTACGGGTATAAACAGGGGTTGTAGGGGAACGTGCATAGGTGTCTCGGGACGAACGTGAGCACGGGTCAAGAACGTCAAAGACGCGCAGAGACGTGAGAACGAGTGAGTCCCGTGACAGTTATTAATAACCAATAGGAGCCAAATTAGATACTAGAAGAGATCTATAAGCAGATAAATAACGAACTAGATACAAATATATTCTCTAATCAAGGCAACTTTAATTTAAAACTTAACCCTCTCCGTAGACCTAAAGTTATCCACCAACTACCGGCTCTACCTGGTAATGGTCTTCTACCTACCCCTTTTGGAGGCAGCGGTGGCCTAGGTAGTCTTGGCCTTTCTAGTTCTCTCCTACTTTAACCAACCGACGAGATCCCCTTACGGGAAGTTATAAATTTAATGAAAATATACCAGGATAAAGGGAAGAAGTTCGGAGGAGAATTATACAACATGCTTACATCGGGAAAATATGGTACCCTACCAATGGCCTCAATGGTTGGTGGTTGACGCAATTGGCGCGCAGTTGAGGGCATTTGGCAACTCGACCGACTAGCCTATGTCGTATTTTTTTGACACGCAG
>Ga0307507_10000582_pt1 | contig 78494 bp, 15 predicted proteins | sample 7_EM_MG_FD_207223 | JGI IMG/M metagenome (GOLD analysis project Ga0307507, IMG submission 207223) | Populus trichocarpa ectomycorrhiza microbial communities from riparian zone in the Pacific Northwest, United States - 7_EM | ecosystem: Host-associated > Plants > Roots > Unclassified | place...
TGCGTGTCAAAAAAACACGACATAGGCTAGTCGGTCGAGTTGCCAAATGACCTCAACTGCGCGCCAATTGCGTCAACCACCAACCATTGAGGCCATTGAAAGGGTACCATATTTTGCCGATGTAGCATTGTCCCTTAACAATATTAAAACCTTAAACAAACTGGAAATTATGCTTTATATTAGATAAATACTTCTATAAGTTTTCAAGCCATTATACAAACGTGAAAAGGAAGCCTATGCTTAGTTTATTCCATCTTAGAATTTCAATTGCTTTATCTAGGAAAGAAGCTATACTAATAGGGAGAATTATATTCCATTTGTTATTATAAAAAAAATGGATTGTTCCATTAAACACCTTAACTAGGTGCGTTCCCGTTTGCTATATTAGCTAATATATTTCCTTAAACGTTCCAATAGCAATCCAGAAAGATTCTTTATCTATTAAAGAGTTTTCGTATATCCATATCACGTTAGGATGTTGGACACAGTTATACAGTATAGGGAGTATAGGTTTAATCAAAGCGAGATTTAAGGCAACCGTAGGATTCTTAAAAATGGCGTCCAGGAGATAGACCACTACTACTATTTTAGCCTTTGCCTGTTAAAATTATATCTTATAGGCTCTAACCTAACATACTCTTTTAATATTGTTAAGGATTTTTATAGTCTTCTTAACACCAAGCTAGCTTATCAACTTAGTATTATTAATAAAGCTAGAGAGCTAGAGAATATATTATTACCTCTCTTATTTATATTAATCTAACGTAATGTTAGAGAATTGCTCTCTAGAAGTAGGAACAGGCATTTTACGGATACTATACAGGACGGTCAGCTACGACTATAAAGTAAATAGGCCGTGGTTAGAAATTCAGTCCCACTTTACAGCACTATCACCATATACAGTATCCAGATTCTTGCTATTATACAACAAAAGGTATATTGGACCTCTTTGCTACTATATAAATAGCTAATTACTTTTTAAGAAGCTACAACAGTGTTCTCTTCCTACGGCAGTGCTAGGCAACAATAAACGGGCCACGTGGCCGCTAATAGAAACTTTCTAGAAAACCTAATACAATACGCTATAGTTATTCTAAAACGCTGTAGAATACAGATAAATATAATATAATATATATAGGCTAGTATACATTAGTGTACGCTAATGCATACTAAAATACTACGCTAAAGCGGGAAGCTGTTAAGGCCCCTACTTCTACCTAGCGAAACTCCCGGAATATACGTTCCTTAGGGAAGTATATCTTCAAAACTTAGAGCTATATTTATTCTTAATAGAACTTCCCCCTAAGTACTCCGAATTTTGAAGAGACTCTAATAGTCGCGATTAAGTAGGGGGGAATAGCTGAAGCGGCAATCAATAGTATTAATAAAACAATTAATAGCATAACTAAGACTGTGGTAATTCTCGTTGCAGACTAGTTTTCTAGGGGAGAAATAGCTAAAGAATAGTAACATATTAACAACAACTTCGCAGACTTATAAGGGAGAGACTTAAGATATCTAAACTATAGATTTGTCTTGGGACGGGGTATATCTCTTAACATAGGGACGGACGTTACTCTTTCATTCCCACTTTATATGCTTGCTCGCTCGCTCTTATAACCTTCCAGATACCTCTTGTTCTTATAGCAAATTTTAAATACTTAAATTTTTCAACTATCTAAATTACTGGCTTAAATTGGGTATTTAACCTAATAAAAGACCTTATAACCTCCTAAAGGCGCTTAGGTCTTTAACTCCTCTAATAAGAGCCCAATTAAATTAAGCCCTTAAATATACTTTATTGCGCTGTCCTAAGCCTCCTATTAAAGTTGCTAGTTAGTATTCCTAAGCTAACTTACTTCTTCCTCTGCCTGCTACCTAAGCTCTATCTCTGCAGATATATCATCTCTTAATTTACTTAACTCTTAAGCTAACCTGGCATTTTCCGTTTATAGCTTATTAATTTTTACACTAAAGCTAACCTCTAGGTAGTTTAGTATCTATAAGAAGTTAGGAAACCTAACAATTTAAGATATCTTACACATATTTACCGATATTATGACGCCTTGCGCTTTTATAAAGTTTATCTTTATAGTAGCTATAACCTATACAGCCTTAAACGTTATGCCAACTTCTTTACATAATTCCTTATAAGCACCAATAGAATGATCGCTTATATTTTTTAAAAAAATTCTTAAGAATAGCTCCTCCTTTTCTAGCAGCACTTTCCAAATATAAGGATCGTCTGGGCCAGGAATAAGACAAACTTATAACAGCTCTATTACAATTCCCAACTTACTCCCTATAGAAGCGTTAGTCATAATTAAATAAAGCTTGCTCGGTCTTATATATATGTTTTAATAATTACTCTTAATACTTATTCCTCCACTTTCCGCGTTTAATATTGCTTAATCGTATTAGAGCCATTTTAGTTTATACCTCTATAATTCGCGAAAATACGAATAAAAGATTTATTTATTTATTTAAACTAAGTAATACAAGGCTGCTTAGCTTGGTATAAAAATAATATAGGTTCTAATAGGATGCAATTTAGGGCCCTAGAACTAGTCCTAGAATACCTATTTTAGGTTAGGTCCCTTTTCCAGGAACCTTCTATTTATAGCATAACCAATATACACTATCCCTTACACCAATGAGGTGTTCAAAATGGTGGTCTATATAAGAAAATTATAAAATTGTCACTGTTAACCGCCTGTGATTTGGTTAGTGCGCATAGGCCATAACTTTAAACACCTAAATCATCGGTGTAAGGGATAGGAAAGACAATAGTGCAACCTTTTTAAAAGGCAAGTAGTAGCAATACCAAAATTAGCGTAGGTCTATGTTACTACATCAATCCTTATTACTTAGAATTCAAGAACTCTAGTCTATATAGTAGGGACATAGTTAGGGGCGTAAATCTCTATTAGTAAACTATAACTGTAACTATTAAAGGCATTCTTAAAGTATCCTTAACAAATTTAAAAGTCAAAGGAAAAGGAAAAAAAATTATAATAGAAAATAGTGCCTAATGTGTTAGTCTAATTATAGAGTTATAGGCTCAACCTCAAACCCAGTAAGGAGTAAGAGTAGTAATTAAATAGTAATCTCTTAGACCTCGGCCACGGTTATTCTAAGACGCTAAGGCTCTTCTAGGCTTTAAAGGCCTTAATTAGATTATTATATATATCTATCTTATCTTCCTAAGTATTTTCGCTGTTGGGATACCCTTTCCACTTAACTAGATACTAGACTTTCCTATATCTACTAACTTAGTAGACGCGCTTTTTAACTAGCCGTTTAATAGTAAACTAGTTATCCTCTATATCTATAGGAGCAAGTAGACCAATATCTTAAATAGCTTATATAGAGGTTAATTCTCTAATATTACCCTTAGTGTACTTAGCTGGTGATAATAGGCTGTTAATCCGTAGATTAGAAGCAGAGGTGTGTCCTAAGTATACGTTATAAGGGGTTATACTAGAATTAATATACCCAGGGCTAAGTAGATTAGCACTATTAAGAACAACTAGAGCGTTTAGAGCGCTATACTCCTACTTCCTAATCTCCATGCATCCTAAGCTTAGAGTAGCATTAGTTAAGTCCTCTAGTATCACGCCGCAAAATAAGGCTTTAACAGTTAAATGGTCCTCTATGTCTCTTATATATATAAGATGATTTATACCCTAGTTAAACGCGATAATCTTAGCCGTTAGTTATTAATATGTACGCGAAGCTGAAGTTACATTAGAATCTTTTTAATTTGGAGTAAGCGTTCTATCTTTATTAGGGGTTATAAGGTCCACTATATTAATTGTATTATACTTAGATATTATGCTACCCTAGGCCGCCACTTAAGTGAGAAGTTTAGGGTTAATTTTCTTAAGTATCCCACTGCACATAGATGGCGGCGGGGTGTTAGTAGTGGGAAAGCTTCCGTTCTTAGTCTAGCCACTACTTGTACAACTGCCGAAATCTAATATTGAACGGCTTGAGGGTGTTATAGATCTATTAGACGGGTATTAGCTAATACTTTCTATTATCTTATTAATAAAACCGTATCCTACTTTAGCTAGAGCTTTATTACCTATGCTTAATTCCTTCTTATAGCTAGACCTCTGCCTTTTAACTTTAGCCGGCTCTATTTCCACCTTATAGTCTTCTTTCGATCTTTTTAGTGATTTTAGTTCCTTAATAAAGTCAAGGCAATAAATATCCTGGAGATGGAATTTTAGCCTCCTAACTAAATTAAATGTCGCCGTGCATTGTGAACCTGGGTAAGGGCAATTTAGTAGTTTGCTCTCGTTTAGGGTTTCTATATGCCTATAGATATGCTCTTATTAGATAATCTGTATTCTCTAAGGCGTGGGACACGTGCACGAGTCACGTGCACAGGGTACGTGTATTGTAAATCTCTTTAGAGCCCCAGGGGCCCTAGGTCAACGATTATCGACATTAATTAACGATTAAGTCAAGATCATCAATCAATCAACCCATTTGTATTAATGAACCCCTCTATCTGAATTTCGTAACAGTTATAAGCCCGGTCCGCCGACTCAAGAAGCTATTTAGCTATTATTCAATCATTTAAAGAAATTCTACCTCATCGTTAAACTCTAACACCTCATCGTCAAGACGTAGACTCTAACAGAAATCCTACCTCAATTATTACAGGATGAGATTCTACAAGATTCCACCTTAATCGTTAAAGGACAATTTTAATAACAAGGACGATCCTAATAATAAGGACGATCCTAACAATAAAATACCATCTCAATTCCTCCTTTACCTATTAGTTAAAATGACTCCACCAACATCAAGTTCGTTAACTACGATCATCCTCAATAAGCTAGAAGACTGGAAACAATAGCTATAGCAACTCCAAGCCGTTATAAATTAGTAAATTTAGGCCCACGTTAACCCAGCCATAAAAGCACCTTAAGAAGGTCTACTTAAAAAACCACCTTATTTAAAGGTCACAGATTTTAACGAGAATGCAACCTTATATACACAGCTTTTAACGAATTAACAGAGAGCGTATAAAAACAGCAGATGATACTATAACTAGGATATAAAGTATTTCCTAAGATAGGAAGATTATCTTTAATAGATCTGTACCTAGATCACGTCCATAGTATCAACTTAGAAGAAGCTACTGCTTAACCCTTCCTTAACAGTTAAAGAATGGCTATTCCGGCTAAAAGAGAACACAGAACCTACCTCATCATTTATTAGGAAGAAGGTACAATACCAGTATATAAAAGCCCTTAAGGGGTTTAAACACTTATCAAAATTAAATTAGTGGTTAGATTAATGGGAACATACAATAGCCCTAGAAGAGAAGTATAAAATCCCTTAAATATCCAATAGAATCTGGCTTTAAGATTTAGCAGACGTTATTTAACCTTTCAGCGATGCCTACTATATAAAGTATACTACCGAGTCGAATGACCTATAGAAGTCAAGATCTTCCGAATACCGCAGAGTAGCAAAGGAGCTGCAAGAAGGACTTAGAAGACCCTTAAAGCAAGCCAATACTACTATAAGAGGGAGTACCTTTAACACAGACTTTATAGAGCAAGCCATTAAGGATTACTCTAATACTACTAAAGGTTCATAAAGAGGAAAGGCCTTAGTATATAAGAGCCGCTTAAAGAGAGCCAGGATACTAGTAGATAAGGAGACGTCCTATAAGAAGCCAACACCCGAGTGCCTAGCATGCGGAATACAAGGACACTCCATTTAGGACTATTGGTGTTTATTTAAAGATAAGAGACCTGTAGGAGTTATAATCAGAGATGCTCGTATTGAAAAGGCACTAAGGAAGGTAGAATAGAATAAGGATCTTACTAATCTAGTTGCCAAAATCAGACGTAAACAAAAAGACAAAGCTTAACAACGACAAAATAAAAGTAAGGAAGTCCTATATCTCAAGGACGTTGCCTTTTATACGGACTTTAATACAAATCTAGTGTCGTTCCGTCTACTTCAAAAACAAGGGTACTACTAGGACAATAAAGGATAACACAATCCTATATCAAATGGAAAAACGTTACGGACAACAGACTATCAAATACGTCCAACTAGGGAGTCTATCAGCGTTCAATACAAGCCGACTGCTACGCCGCTAACGGAAGCGCAGAGTATTGTTAAGAGACATTTGCCCAGATGCGAAAGGTAATATATAATTACAGTATTTGCGTCTAGGTTATCTAGGACCTATAAGGTCTTACAAAGGTTCTTAAATTAGAATATTAATAAACCCTATCTCAACCTCTATATTGACTAGACGACCTTAAGGAAGCGCTAAGGGATTATATTTAAGCCTTCGGTGCTATACCCAAGCTTAAAACGGTACCGCCAAACGCTTAAGGGGTGTAATCATTAAAAAAGCACATAAAGGGACAGCAAACCCTTAGCTTATCGAGACCTACCTACAAGAGCTACTATATTGGCGAGTATAATATACCAGACCCTAATAGCCATTCCCGCAAAATTCGACCTAGAGACGATATAGAAAGATACAGACAACGCAATTGTCTATTACAATCTCAATAAAGTTATTTGTTAATAACATTGTCTTCTACTACTAAAAGATAGATAAAAAAAAAGCTTAAGAAGCAATTAAGGAGCTAAGCAAGGAATACCAGATAAGTACCCTTAGCGAGCTAAAATAGTTCCTAGAAATCCACGTGCTACGCAATTATAGCCAGAGGCTCTTATAGCTATCCTAGGAAGCCTATATCAAGAAAATAGCTAACTAGTATAAGATAGATCTTATAGGGCGTCTTTTAGACACTCCCATAGCAGAATCTAAACTCCTCCCTACCAATCACCGATCAATCTGTCCGACGCGTCCGTCCCCCAATACAGACCTACTAGTCTGTCCTATATCCCTACTAAGAGAAGCAGCTTCTATAATACTATGTCAGAGTGTTCCAGTACCTATATAGCACGAGGAGCAGAGCAATCTACTATAGAGGAGATAAGAAAGGAACGAACGGTAAAGGGAGAGACAAAGGAATACGCGACAAAGGTTAAGATAACAGAAGAGACAGTAGAGGACCGATCGCATAGAGAGCAAATAAGCAGGATATAGTAACTACGTCGAGTATAGAAGCCGAGTTATTAGCCCTATCTTAAACAGTAAAAGAAGCTATCTTTACTAGCAGTATGTTCAAAGCAACTAAACGAGCCCTTAATTATCAAATGTGATAACACACAGACACTCCAACTAATTACAGAAGATACGGCAAAGCTGATTACGAAGCTCCAACATGTTGATATCCATCAACACTGGCTACGTCAGGAATACGTAAAGAGACGAGTATAATTTCGATGGACAGCAACGAAGGAGATAATTGCTGATGGACTTACAAAGGCCCTGCCCAAGCAGAGGTTTTAAAGCTTTGTTAATATAATCGGAATGGTGGGTATTAAGGAGCGGCTAGATAAGAAGAAGCAACTAGAGGACCTAAGGGAGAAGGTTAGGGCGAGAAGGAAGGATTCAGATAAGATTATGGTTTAATTAACGCATTGACGGGCATAAGAAGGTGGTTAGCTTTGACCTTAAAGAGCTCGAAGCTAAGGGGGTGTGTTAGATAATCTGTATTCTCTAAGGCGTGGGACACGTGCATGAGTCACATGTACGGGGCACGTGCATTGTAAATCTCTTTAGAGCCCTAGGGTTATCTCATAAATTAGACCCCCGGGAAGAAATTGCGCCACGGTGTAGCGCTAAGGGCTAGTGCTGCGCTTGTAGAGTCCTGCAAACTCCTGAGCTAATAAGATTACCTTACCCTAGTCCTGTGGACTCCTGCAAACTCCTGGACCAATTAGATTATACTAAAAAGAATTTCTCCCTAAGGGTCTGAGAGCTTATGGGCGCCCTTTGTATAAGAACTTATTGTTTTTTGTTAGGCGATAACTCTTCTATTATAACGCTGTATCTTATACCCTAAATTAACTCCAAAATATTTGCAATCGGAATTAATCGAAAGCTATTTATTTACTCTATCTAATTGAGAAATAATGGACGTCGCCGGCCTAATATATGTGCCCCTACCTAATGATTTGCAAAGTCCTTTATCTAGCGCCCCTTTTAGCCCTCTTCTACCTCCTGATAAATACCCTAACAGATACCTAGATGAATATTCTAACAGCGATATGGACTACCTTAATGATGAGCTTGATAGCGACGCTATTAAGGCTCTTTAGTCTTCCTCTGATAAACCTTCTCCTACTTGTGGTTGATATAATATAAGCTCTAGGGAACGGCAGTCTACGTAATTTAAGCTATAATAGGTAGCTAATACACTCCGCCGCGTTTAATGGAGTTTTTGAACCTTTATACTTGCTTAGGCTGGGGCAGAAAAGGGTAAAGCGGTTATAATTTAGCACCTCCAATATGCCTAACTATAACAGCGATAGCGTGTACTAATGCGTGCTATGGACGATCCACGTATAAGGGATATCTGCCAGCGTCCTTCTCTAGCAGATTCTTTTGCTGTAGAGCTTAATAATCTTATCTGTCAGCCCTACTTTGGTTAATTTGATTATACTACAGACCTAGAGACACTAGACTTTAAGCTAGCCTTTAGAATTATCTAAGAGGTTGCTCTAATATAGCATGCTATTTTTTTAAAGCTTATAAGCAATTAGCGCGCCTACTAAGCTAGTTATGACGCTATACCTTAGTCTAATGCGTTATCTAGGCGATTGTTTGCTATTACTAGTATAGTATGTTATTCTTAGGCTAAAAAGCGATCTAGCTTCCTCTCTTTAATACTAAATGTCTATTTAATAGGCTTTAGCGTAAAGCGGCGAGTAATTAAGACTCTATTAGGGCTTGGAATATATTATGGTTATTATTAGGCTAGTTAGTTAATAGTTAAAGTTGCTAAGAAGGTAGAGGTACTGTACCTAACTCCTATAAACTTCTGTAAACTTCTAGGCTAATTAGCTAACTTCCTTAGAGACAGCTCTAGCGTCAAGCGTTTAGTAAGCAGGCAGTAATTGTCTATAATAATGTTAATTTTAAGGACAAAAAACGTAACAAGGTTGTGGGCCATATAGCTATAATATGGGCAATAACAATAGTGGCTATTGTTCTTTGCCCTGAGCTACCACCTTTGGGTTTATATTAAGGCATGCACGATCTAATAATACTACTTAGGCTTAAAGATATATTAAATGCCCCTAGTATATCTAGTGAAGACAATAGGATTAGGGTGAATATTACATAAAGCCTTATATTAGATGCACTTAAGAGAATTTATATAGATGGCGTTAATACTATATTTAGAGATAGTAATCGCTATCCTAAAATGCTAAGTGTGCATTGCCTTCCTGTAAATAAGACTATGTTCTGGCAATTTGGCGCTATATTTGAGGACGAGGGTACTATTAAAGGTATATATAGCGTCCATAAAAGTATATTTCTAGACCAGCTTGGTTTATATACACTAGAAGATCTTACTAAAGCTAGAGCTATCCGTGACAACTTCCATAATTGACTTTAGCTTGTCTATGGAGACTAACTTACGGTAATCTATATTAGGGCTGTTAAAAACGAGCAAACCTAGGCTTGCCGACTATATAACCAACGGGATTGGCTTTTTGGTATACCTGCATAGTTCTATATCCAAATGAACTTACTAAATACTATTGTCCGTATGTATTAGGCACCTATTGTTTCTAAAGAGGAGGCTTATTATTGCTTACAAGCTAATACTACTATGTGGGGTTGCAGTTAGTGTAGTTAGAAGAATACTAAATATTACCTAATAGAACCAATTGTTGCGTAGGGCTTTACAGCACGTGTAGTTATATTATTCTATGCAGTAATATAACGTAAGGGCTACCTTATTACCTCTAGCAGAGACTTCTTTGAGCAAATGGACTATGTTACCAACGCTATTGGTTCTCTTACACCAGATTAATTTTTGGAACTTGTTAAAGACGTCTGTCTAGCCGCCTTTATATTAGATGCGTGGAATGGCAATAGCTCTAATAAGCAACCGCATAATGATATTAAATTCCGGACAATGTGTTGTATGCTTTAGGAGGTTAAGCTATTTCTAACTATTTGGCATGCTGTTAAATATGCTAATATAGGCATACTAAGGCACTTTGTTAACCCTCTTATTGTCTACTTTTTTAGCGCGTCCTAGCTTAACTATAGCCGCGAGATGTTATTCTATTGATGGAATCTCTCCTTAGTAAATACTCCTGAATTATAGCATGCAATACTATTCTCTGGGCTTATTAACTGGCCTAGTAGGGTTACTATATATAAAGCAATTAACCTTGGGCTTAAGTATCTTAATGGTAGCTATAAGATTAAGATAAAGTGTTATAAAAACTTAACCTATGATATAGATATTATATTTAACTAAATATGTCTATCTAATACTTAGGTTAGAGCGTTACGTAAGAGAGTAGAGGCTACATTTGGCGAGCATATGCCCGGGACTTATACTACTACTGCTGTACTACTGGATATGTTTTTACTTGCTTATACCCTTTTTACTTCAGATCTGGCTGAACCGCGGAGTGCTGAATAATTGGCTAGTAGGAAGTTTTTTAATTCTTATAATATCTTATAAGAAGGCATTAAGGTGCTAGCGGATAAAGTTAATTAGTTTAACTAGTAGCACGTCTAATAATTAGGTATACTTAGGGGGTTATACCCTTCTAATACCCTAGATAATCTTAATGGATTTGCTAATATAGAAGATTATACTAACCAGGTTGGGGAGGGGTTGGATAGGGTTATTAATTTAATAATTAACCTTATAATAATTAACACAATTGATCTTATAGGAATTGGAGTAGCTGACTAATCTTTAGACTCCTATAAACTTCTATAAACTCCTACAAACTCCTGGACCAATTAAATGCCTATATTTATTAATGCTCTAAACCAGTATACCCGTAATAACTCCCTTAGGTTAAATTTACTTAGTCCTTAAACTTCTGTAAACTCCTACAAACTCCTGGGCCAATTAGATGCCTATATTTCTGTTTAATTAGGCTAACTAATCTATACAAACTTGTGCACGAACCTATACACGACCTTTTATATAACCTTTTGCACAACCTTTTACACGACCTTTTGCATGAACTTTTATACAAACTTTTATATATAAGGCAACGATAGAACCCGGCAACTGTATTTAACTACTATCTACCTATACTACCTACTGGATAACTCTAGGGCTTTTATAATGCCTTGCAGTTGGGCCTATACCAAATAGTACCGTTGTCTAAGATTACCCCTTGGATTAACATAGCTGGATTAAAGCTTGCCTATAAAGGATGCCTTGCAGTTTGGCCTATACTAGACAGTATTGTTGTCTGGGTTTTACCCCTTAGATTAACGCAGCCGGATTAAAGCTTACCTATAAAGAATATGCTATAAAAGCCGCCACTTTAGCTTACTAAAGTGCTAGAAAGCAATGCTAACCCCTTTTTCCCTCCCTCCCCCTTATACTGTAATGCCACTGCCGCTAGGACCTAGTGGTGGACTACTAGACGGCTTATACGCCGCTAAAGACCTTAGCCTAGGAGGTGGGGGTAAGGGATCCTTAGGGTCCTTATGCTTCCGCTTTAAGAGGCTGCACCCACTAAAACGGGCCGCTACTTGGCAGCGAGCGCAGGTGTCCCTAGGCCTACTTACCTACTATACACCCTTTTTAGAGTATACCTAACACTCCTTACCCAAGGCTTGGTAGGCAGTATATTACTTACCACCTACTAACTCCACCCTTAACTCCGTCTCTATTATCCGGCCGATATAGCCCCAGTCTCTCCGCTTATTTGGCCCTATGGCCGCCAACCCCACTACTGACTGCGACCACTATTTACCTTGGGTGGTGGGGGCGTATACGGTAGTTGCCTTGCTGTAGGGGGCCTAAGCCTACAGTAGGCGGATAGGGTTGGCGCGCTAGGCGAGGGCAAACCCGGCGGCAGTAAGGGCCGGCAGCGGGAGGGCTAGCAATAGGGGGAGGGCTAGGGTGGGAGCAAGGGCCGGGGCAGAAGTAGGAGCAGGAGCGGGAGCCGGGGCCGGTAATAGTAATAGTAGTGGTAGTCTATAAACATATTTAAGCTAAGTATATACTATATAGTTATTAATACTTACGGCTCCTTTTCTAACTCCCTACCGCTAAACTATTTATTCTTATTGTCGTCGTCGTTATTATTGTCAGCGGCGGCAGCGGTGGGCGGCGGCGGCGGTGCTACTGTTGCTGTTGCTGTTGCTGCTGCTACTGCTATTGCTGCTGCTGCTGCTGCTATTAGGAGGGGAGGGTGGTGGTAAGGGCGAGGGCGCCTATTAAAACCAGTTAGTTATATCTTATAGTTAATAGTTAGAGTTCTAATACTAACTATATCTTAACCCAGATTCTGCCAGACCGAAGCTAGTGATAATAAAGAAGGGCTATAGCCCGCAGTATTCTCTCCTTATTAAGGAGGATGTTTAGGGGGTGCGTACGCACCTAGAGAGTAGGAGGAGATATTTTAAAAGCTTTTTATTAAAAGCTTTAATGGGAGATGGTTAATAGGTGTAAGTGCAAAGAACAATTTTAAAGTGGTTAAAGATATTATTAAACGAAATTAGAATTTTAATTTATATTTACTTTAAACTACTATAAACTCCTAGGCCAATTAAATAATATACTATCTCCTACAAACTCCTATAAACTCCTAGGCTAATGAAAATAATGTACTATCTCCTATAAACTCCTATAAACTCCTAGACCAATTAAATATATTCTATATATTAATATAAAAGTTCTCTAAACCCTTTAGAGTTGCTTGCCTTACACACCCTCTCTTTAAAATAGGTGTAAAGGTTAGTATTTTATTAGTATTTAAATCTCTCTCTGCTAACGGCAACCGACGTATTAATAGGGTTGTTGGCTCTATATTTTTATGCCTCTGCCTTTATCTTTTTTAACTAGGAGTAGCGCTTTTCTATATATCTGATATATTAATAACTAGCTGCTGGATATTTAACTAGCTGCTATTAGGGCTATACCTGGCGACATTTACTCCTAAAGTATGAGCTTATTTAAGCTGTTTTATAGCACGCTAAATACCTTCCGGTACACCATTAGGTGGGATAGGTACGGTTAGTAATAGTAATACTAATGTACTAATAACTCCGTTAACCCATTCTTCTAGTTGTGAGGTTAATGGTGGTGTACCAACTCTTACTATATCTGATAATGTACGTTTATTTGCTCTGGCCGTCTTAATTGCGTGCAACTGTGCAGCCCTTAACACCTCTTATCTTGCAACCTGTGTGGTAAGAGTGTCGTCCCTTTTACGAATAGTTGCGGCGTAATTGGATGCACTAGTATGAGATTCCTAACTATGCTGGCCCTATAGCTCCTATAGCTACTATTATTGCTTTTTTATATGTCTTGTATTTTTTATCTTAGTATATAAATCGTTAACCTCCCTAATAAAGTACTGAAGTTGCTCTACTAATAGTTACCCAGATTTCTCTCTATAAGGCCACGTTTAAAGTAGAGAAGCTTTAGTATAGAGATAATTAAAGGTTAGCGTGTCCTAAAAGTCCGGTCCCAGTTTATACGTATACGCAAGCTACCAGCGGCATATTATATCTATATACGCAGATGGCGGCATAGGGATGCGCCTGTATATACTACTATATAATACTTCTGCCCGCATAGTTGCCCATTTATTAATAAGAGTTAGGGCAAGGTAAGCTCGCGTACTATTTCTTGGCTAAGTAATTAGTTATGGGATATTTAGAGCCTAAGTAAGAGTTAAAAGCAGTACTGGATTGTAATAACTATAATATTAATCTGGTGGTATGTAGGTAACCTAAACTTGTGGTAGTAACTAATCCTCGCCAAGGTAAGTTAGAAAGGCCTTTTAATAGTATATACTGTTAATTATTTCTATCTATATAGCTAATAGCCTAGCGCGACAAGATATCTCTGCCTTGCTCTAAAATCTAGTTGTTATAGCTTTATTAATAGGAGTAGGAGCCTGGCTTAAAGCTAATATCTAAGAGGAAACACTTTCCGTGTCACTTGTGTCGCTAGGCGTATAGCCGTTGGCTAGTTAACTACGCGCTATTGCTTAATTAGCTAGTAGTCGATTCTAATATAGCCTACAAGTGGTCTTCTAAGGTGCGTCTAGTTATGACTATGGCTGTTTAATTTCTGGTTTATTAACACCTTCTGTGTTAAAGGCCTAATATGGCAAAAATATGTAACCTTTGCTAGTCTAACTGTAGCCCCGTCTACTGCGACTAAGACGCTGCTAATGATCTATAAGACTCTTTGTAATTGGAAACTTCTAAAGCGCTACCTATTTAATATCTGGGACATTAATACCTATGCTAAGAGAGGTTGTTGCCACTATAATCCTTATAGACGATGAGGATTTCTTAAACTCTTTATATTAAGTAGTACGATTATACTCTTAAATATATGCAGTATATACCTGGACCACATTGGTAACGCAACGAGCTTTACCATTAGCATTAGTAGTATACTGTTTATTAGGTGTAAAGGTTGAAGTTTTTGCAAGGAGTGCTCTTTGGAAGTATGCCGCTGCTTTCTAGATGGACCGACGACCGTCTATAAAGATAATCGTCTTTGGTATTTACTTTGGGACTACGGTATCTAAATCTATATACGCGTTTAATAGAAAGTATAGTACGTCCCATAAATCCACCTTGCCTTTACTAAGCGGCAGTACGTAGATTGAGATATTGGGGTGATCTATAGAAGTCCTAATAACCTTAGTCTGGTATATGTGGTTACCTATAGAGCGAAAACTGGTGTTGCTAAGAACTAGTTATTCTGCCTCCTTATTAAGTGTAGCAGAATAACCAAACTAAACTATATCCTGACGAAGTATTGTCCGTAGCTCGCCCAATATTATAAACGTTGGTTGGAACGATTCCTATTACTTTACTAGATAATACTTATTAATTATAATAAGTCCAATCCTAGCCTATAGTTTTGGGCTCTTTAACGCATCCCAAAAAGGCTTTAACGAGGCCTACTTAGGACTAAGAAGTACGTGTATATATACACTATCCTTTACTTTTTTAATTAGGGCCTTGTCTAGGCTCCTACTCTTAGCAGTAATAAGACATGGATTAGAACTATTAAGCTTCTAGATATTATCTAACTGTTCGTCGCCGAGCTTGCTTAGTAGGACTATCTAAATAGTGATCTTGCCCGTTAAGATTGAAAAAGTATAAAAAATAAGACTCTTTCTAAAACCCGTGTGTGCAATAAGAAGTGTATTGCTAAAACTAAATATTAGACGTCTTAAGGTGCGTATCTATTTGAAATAAGGGGTTTGAGGGCGGCCTCCTAGGTTTATATGCTGGAGTATTTACTTAAAATATGCTTTTAGAACGGCCATCTATAATAGAATATTTTCCTCACGCCGAGCTTTCTTAATAATAGATAGTAATTCTTCTAGGTCTATTGAGCTGATTGCTGTAATACGACCTAGTTATAGTGTTGGATGTAGACAAATCTCTGCCCTGCCCGCCCTTGTCTTCTGTTAACCCTTATACCATTTCTTCCTATGATCGCGATTTTGTTTAGGCATCTGATTGGCCTAGGAGTTTGTAGGAGTTCGCAGGAGTTTGTGGGAGTTTGTAGGAGTTAAAAAGAATACAAATTGGCTGTGCTCTAATTGGTAATAGGTGGTATGTATAGAGAAGTAACGCTAGACACGCTCTAGGGTCCTATATATAAGCGATTTAATTGGCCTAGGAGTTTGCAGAAGTTCGCAGGAGTTTAAAGGAGGTTATAGGACTTAGCCAATAATAAAAGTAGACGTAATATGGTTGTAGTGTAGATGGTAGTAGGAGGAACGGTTTATAAGTGTTACAAATATTTAATTCCAAAATATGGTTAAGGTTTTGCACAATGTATCTTATACCTTTAACTGCGTTATAATTAGCTTTTATATGTATAGAATTAAAGACTATTACCTTAAGATTGAAATGCATTAAACAAAGCATTAATAACTATTGGTGGGGCCTTTGTAGAGCTAGTTGAAGTTAAAATGCGCAATTTAAAACATTTAAATCTTACCAAAGCGACGCCTATAAGCTCTTAGACGCTCCGCTAAAGATTTTGTTGGGTAATAGGGGTGCGCAGGGGGCTGGAATTAGTGCGCTGTTCTAATTGGTCCAGGAGTTAGCAGGAGTTGGCAGGAGTTAGGGCGCTATTCTAATTGGCTTAGGAGTTTGCAGGCGTTTTAGAGGGTCTATGCGTTATCCCGTGTTACGGAACAAATCTTCTGCGGAGCGTCTGATTTATAAAATAACCCTAGGGGCCCTAGGTCAACCAACATCAACATTAATTAACGATTAAGTTAAGATCATTAATCAATTAACCTATTGCATTAATGAACCTCATCTACACGAATTTCGTGACAGCTCTTTCTATATAGCCCATTTCAGGAATTAATGCATCCGCACCACAGCTAGCGCAGTACCACTAAGGCAGAAAGGACAGTAGCCGGCAGTAGCGAGCACCCCATTATATACAAGAGGGTCGCATTAAATAGGAAGTGTCTTACGGTCGTCCAGATGCGCTTAGCAGTGGTTACTCCATTATGCCTCCCTAAAAATCCACTTGTTACATTAGAAGCATAGCTCGGAAAAGCCATTGTAACTCTTCTTATAGTAGTTGTATATATGCCTCCAATTGTAAATGGTCTTCGTCTTCGTATCACTAAGCAGAGATTAAGCTGTCTTCCACTGGCCTGCTAAGTTAGAGCAATAGCACTTCTCTAGCCCCAAGCCCAGTTAAAACTCTACTTCAGTATCCTTTTAACACAGCGCAACTATGTCGCGGAGAGCGCGGAGACCTGTGGGGCTCTGCAAGGCATTGATATCAAAAAGGATAAATACAAGGCGGTCCCGTTCAGGTATAAGAAATCGAGCTCAGTTAAATATAGTCCGGTAATAGTATAGTGAGGTGTTATCCTTATCGTTAACACCCGGTCTATACGGCTGCACCTTCTACCACTTATAGAGTTCTTCAGCAGTTAGCTTGCGTTTCTGCGTATAAAGCTCCTTTTAACGGGTTATAGAGTTTGCGTCCTTCTTCCCTTTTAGAGCGGCAATCTCCTCCTCTATATTAATATATTTCAAGCTATTCTTAAATTTATACTACTTCTCCGCTAGAAGAGATTGCCACAGTTTTAGATTATAAGGGAGAGATAAACCGCGAAAGAGGTCATTAACAATGCTATATAGCTTAGTGCTAAAGTAGCTCGCCTAGCCATCTATGCCACTATTATTGGGCATATAGTGATTATTAAACGTATTTGAATCTCTTTGCCTAGCGTGCTTTATTCTTTAAGCGGCTAAATACAGCTTATCTTTGCCAGAAATTAATTAGTAAGTAGCCTAAAGATAGAAGGAATAACTGTATATATACCAATCTAGTATAAGCCCTCCGCTCTAAAGTCGTAAATTATAGGCGGCTAAGGGTATCCTATGCGGATGCCTAGTGCTCTAAGGCGGAAGCTAAATGCATTTGCCTTCTTAATTTTCTATCTTGCGGACATGCTCTTAAAGAAAGGTGTGTTAAGCACACTTTCTTTCCATTATAAATAAAGCATCTTCCCCTCTGGTGGTACTATGTCAAGGAGCTCTTTAATGGTGTTATAGTCCCTAAACACCTTTGCTGCGATAAGCATGGCCAGTATTAGGAGCATAGGGTTGCAAATAAGAGGCATTAGTACTATACCTTTATATAGAGAGTGTTCTGGCCTACTAATATAAGAATTAGAACCGCCGCTTAACTTAATAGGCTAAGCAACCTAACGCTCACCTCTTGTCTGGTATTATGGTTATATTCTTAGCATTTTAAACAATTTAAATAGCAAACTCTGCGTTTCAGTGCTTATTGCGAAATACTACAAAAATTATATCCTATATTATAACTGAGTTAACCTATTTGCCTGCTATACTATGTGTATATATATGTTAGGGAGGGGGGGGGGGGGTTTCCTTACCTTATAGTGTAAATTTTGGTCGGAACCCGCTTAATAGCTGGACTTAATATACTTACTAACTCGCGCGGAAGAATAAATAATGGCTATAAGGTCCGCCTAATCGTTTACTCTTATTACTGGTTATTTATATGCAACTTAATCTGCCGTCTATAGCTGCCTTTCTAAATAAATAAAGTGGTTTTTAGTCGCAAACCTTCTCGGCCTTTTTTTCCTAGGCATTTCTAGTTTATTGGCTAGCGGGCCTTTAATAAACTAAATAAGATTAGACTCTAATAAGGAGAAAATAGGGAAATGTAGACAGAATATATATTCGTAATAGAGAGGGTCATATTCGCGGGTATTGCGGTATTAATACAACGCCAGCTAGCTATAAAATCCTTCTAGTACTAGCTAACGGTATCTAAGGCTACCGTTGGATTATCCTTAACGCTATTAATACTATATGCCATGTTCTTAACGAAATCTTTTAAGGATGCTAGGTTATATAGAGAAGAACTAGGATATTCTTTAGCGAATCTATTTAGTAAAGGGTTAGAACGGGATAGAATCTAACCGCTATAGTACGCTAATTATAACTTACTAGTACTATAGCTCTACCTTTTTAAAATAAGCTTTCTCTATCTTTGGCTTAAGACGCTTTTAAACTTTAGTGCCATCTATACCCTCCCTACTTTGGTTAGAGCCCTTTGCCCTTACTACAGCAAGGAACTCGCGAGGGTTCTTCTTTCTTAGCATTTTATAGAGAAACGGACAAGGCAAGCAGAAGCTAAGGTAAAGAAGAAAGGGAAGGTGAATATAAAGACAAGCTTATAGGAACGGACGGGCAAGCTATAGAACAGCAGGTAAAAGGAGAGAGAGAGAGAGAGAAGATGGGATAGAAATTAAGCGGTAGGTAGGTAAAATAGAGCAAACGGACGCGACCAGAGGAGATCTTATAGTAAGAGATAAGGCACCTCCTTTTCACCCAACACCTTTGGGGACGCCATGTTACATATAGGCGCAGCTTAGGACGGGTAAATGCTCTATTTTAAGGGGGACCCAGTTTTGGGAACCCTGTGGGCCCAAAACGCAGCACTTAAGATTGTTGTGTAGAGTTGTTAATTTGCACAGTAAGGACGTAGCACTTTTAAGGCATGATTAGTTAATAAGATAGAGGAGCAGCAACATAACTAAGCAGCCTAAGCATAACCTAAGCGAGAGGGTGAGCAGCCTAAGCAGCGGGTGAGTCGAGGGTGCTTGGCGCTTAAGTATAGCGGCGATGCTGACTAACCGAGTCGGATTTCGCCAAGGGGAGTTTTGGTCTGTAACTACCAAAGTAGTGGTGAGATTTTCAATCCGTATATCGCCATAAGTAGCTTTAGGATATGTCCATTTTGATTAAATCCTTCTAGGCAGTAGTAGTAGACTAGTTTGTCTAGTCTAGCATTTATAAATGCGTTTACAGCGTTATACTGTTGAATTTCCAAATCGAATGCAGTTGCTATAGCTATGAGAGCACGGAATATTCGAGCAGCTAGGGTTGCTGCCAGGGCTTCCATCAGTATTGCATATTGCTTATTGATATTGAATATTGAAAGAGAATAGGATGGCTAATCAATTAACTCAATCAACCGGAGGCCTCTAGTTAATTGGGTTAAAGGCTTAAGTAAGCAGGCTCTACAGTTAATTGACTTAAGTTGAAGTTAATTAAGTTAATTTAACGAGATTTAACCAGCTTATATAAGACTAGCATAGTTCTAATCGCTAAGGAAGGCCCTAGCGGCTCCAAATTAGTTGCCTACTACCCTTCCTACCTTCCTGTCGGCTTTGTTAGCAACTATTACTAGTCTTGGCATGGTGTTTTATACCTTCTTGCCTTGCCTGCCGCTCTACCTACTGCCCTGCCTGTTTATTTACCACCTTTTCACCACGCTTAAGCTTTCTATCTACTATATTAATTACGCCTTCTTTATCCCACGAACTTATTGCCATTATAGCGCTAATTATATTAGATTATAGTTGGTTTTAGTTTGGGGTAAGAAGCAAGCCAGTAAGGCTAAATATTCGTTTAGGGTTTGATAATATAGCTAGTATAGAGAGCAGATTAAGAGCCATACGAGCAAGTTGTAGATATTATCCGCTATTAAGCTTTAATATCTAATAAGTAATCGGATTAGTGCATATAATATTCTCCTAATGGCCGCCTTAAGCAAGCCACTCTTTATACTTATTGTAATTATTGTTAATTAGTATAGCTGGAGCAAAGCCGCCGTAGAAGTAGTTATCTATATTAGATAAAGCGACGCGCTACTATTATTTTGGAGCTTAATTAGCGGTAGATTTAATAGGTAAATTCTTATACTTAAGCTAAAGCTTTTAAACTGCTTCCTTGGCTACTGTCTTTTACTAAGCTCCTTCCTTACTGTTCTAATATTTATTAGCAAACGTCTATTTAATTACTAGATGTAAAACTGTTGCGGTAATATAGACAGGTAATTAATTAGTAAGCTTATAGTACTTATTTAGCTTTTTCTAAGCTATATTAATATTATGGCAGAAGTGAGGCTCTTTGTAATGTTTATACTTAACTTTAAAGCGTTTGAACTAATTAAGTAGATACTTAAAGGTAGGAAGGACTTCTTATAGAGACCTAAATTTGCCTAATTTATAAGCTTATAACACTTAATTAGAGTTAGTTAAACTTACCTTTCTTAACGCGGCCTTTTAGTCGCTTTATAGCTATCTTAAGAGGCTTTAAAATTACTAGATATTTAGTAAGCATGCCCTAATCCTTATCCGTTAGATAGTTCTTAACAATTTTAGGGCCTGTTCGGTTGCAATATGGAGGCCTCAGATTCAGTTCATAATCTATTGATTCGGAGTGATTTCGTCTACACAGCCTCAAAAATTTGATGTTCCTCTCACCGCTTGCAAAACGCCGGAATAGTACGCTAAAATATTGGCAACTTTACCGTATACAGCTTCTGAGATGGAGCTCGAAGCTCCAGGTTCATATTCCATTTCAATATGAAGGCTTCAGATTGCATATGTCCGTGCAATTTATAAAGCCACAGACGCGTGACAAATTAGGAAAGAACGCCTTCTTTTTACCAGACGAAAGCACGGATCAACCTCATATTGAAAAACCTCATATTGCAACCGAACACGCCCTTAGGCTTCTGGTAGTGCTTTAAAGGCGGCAACTTAGTACTATTAGTAGTAATCCTATCCTAGTATATCTTCTATTTAAGGACTTCTTCGCTAATAATATAATTAATAGGGGTTTTAAGCTTTATTACCCGCTTAATTACTACCTCTATTAAGTTCTAATAAGTATTAATTGGCTTAATTAGAAGTAGCTTTATCTTAAATCGCGTAGAGTTATCCTAATTAACAGTAACAGGCTTAACGTCTTAAAGCTTGATGGACTTATTAATGCGCTATTCTGAATTAAATATCTATATTATAATACTATATAGCTTGCCTATAGGGCCAAGCTTCCTTTAAAGCTTAAGCTGAGTAATAAGCTCCTTATTTACTTAATTCTCTTCTTTAAAAGCGTCTAGATTTACTCCAAATAGAACTATATAAGCTACTAGGTTAATTATATAGCCTATATAATAAAGGCATTAATAATATTTTTTAAATTTAAGGTTAATTAAGAGGTCGCGAATATAAGTATTATTATTATCCGTATTATTAGCTATAAAGTAGCTAACGCGCTTTATATTAATTCCAAAGCTCTTAAAGATCTTCTTAACGTTAGCAGCGATATTAATACTAGTATATTACTTATCTCAAGGAGGGAGAGTAAGAAAGAAGGAATAGTGCTAGTAGCTAGCGTCTATAAAATGTATAACTATTCCTATTAGGAGGTTAGTAGCTAGATAATTAAGGCTTTAAATATAAGCTTACTAATAAGGGATAGATAATTGCGAGACGTCTAAAGATTAAAGGATAGATAAATCTTGCTAGGAGCTTTATAAAGTAGAGTAGTAATTACTCCCTTATGCCGATTAAACTTAGCAATAATTAATAACCTTATAGTTAAATAATAAGGAAGGCAGCCGCTAGTAATTATAGCTTAATTAGTATATACCAAAAGCTGTAACAGTTTACCAGCACTGCGCTAAGACACAAGATCGTCGCCTAAGAGGCTCCAAGACAGGATCGACCCTACCCTCATATGTCTCGGATATGGTCAAATATTGAGTCATAGACTTCGGAGTTCGGGGTCTACTTTCATGTATTTAGTTCACTTGATTTCCATAGATTTAGAATTAAGTCGCTTATTTAATTCTCCCATACTGCAAGCTTACAAAAGCTGATAAAAGTATTTGCTTTTAATCTTCTAAAATGCGATCTTATTGTATATTATTTACCAAAGTAGTAGCTAACAGAAATAATTTAAATTAAAGCTTTAAACTAGAGTATTAATCCACTTTTAATCTTTTGGTAAGTCGGCTTAAAGCTAAAGCTACTTAAAGGTAGTATACTAGCGCTTAATAGCCTGCTAAGAATCCTTGCTAATTTTATGCTCCTTAAATAGATGCTTGGCGTGGTTTTAAGTACCTATTCTAATATATAGGTAAGTTTTACAAGTCTTTCTTTAGTAGCAGATTTTATAGAGCCAGTATTAAATACCCGATTTTATATATTCTATCTTATATCCATATTTCTAGGTATTACTAATATAATATAATAAAGTAGTATATGGTATATAGTAGCCTAAAAGGCGCTTCCAATTAATTCCTATATACGTATCTATATTAAATTCAGATAACGCGTTGGCGTTAACGTCTAAACTATAGGCTAAGGCCCGCTAGAGGGTAGAAGGGGCAGATAGATTAGAAAGAGCTATAGAAAGGGTTAAAGTAGTTAATTAGTAATCTTCTAAAGGTGCGGAGGCTATAGCAATAAGATTAAGTAGTAAAAGACGTCTAGATTAAATATTTAAAATTGTGTTAAACTAATGTTTATCTGCTAAGACTTTAGTGGTAATATAATGGCAATAATAGCGGGTAATGCTTGGGTAAATAAAATACTATAGGGCTGCCTAAGAAAATAAGCTTTGCAAGCATCGCCGCATATTAACACTACCTATATTTACCAAAAATATAAAAAACTTTAACTAAGTTTAATTAATTTAACTCAATTAGGCCTTCTAAATTGATTAATTGCTAAGATCTGCAGGCTTCTAGTTGATTGAGTTGGTTGCCAAGCCTTAACTTAACTCAATCAACGGTTGAGACTTGTTAATTAATTAGCTACCCTAAAAGAGAATATATAAAAGTATATAAAATAGCTAGTTTTATAGCTTCTGCTATAATAAGTACTAGAAATATATACTTTGTTATACGTAGTAGAGTATAATAAGGTGTATAAAGTGTAACAGTGCAAGTATGGGAGAATTGAGTGAGCGACTTAATTGTAAATGGAGATCTAAAGTGTCCATATATACACGAGGAAGGTATGGAAATAAATGGAAGGGGAGACGAATACGTAAGCAAAACAGCGTGATACGTAAGTGATACGTAGGCGATACGTAGGCAATACGCAGATAAAACAGTGGTGGTTTGGCAGGGTACCGTAGTCGGTTACATAAAGGCTATAGGACAATATAAGGTGGCTATTCTGGATGTAATATTACGGACGCTTTAAGTACAATATTACGACTACTAGGAGAGGAGTCGGAAGAAGCTAGTTGGTTAATAAGGGCACGGTCCAGAATAGATCCGGTAGAACCATATGATAAAGAATGGTAACTAAGGTCACGTAGTAAGCTCTATAAGCTCTGCGAGATCTATAAAGAACGTCTTACATACCTTATATATCTCACGTACCTTACGTATAAGAAGGATTTCTTAGGAGTATAAATGTATATTTAAAGGACCACAGTCCCTACCTAGATAGTTCCTTCCTAGTAGTAAATCTTAGAATATAATTAGAGTTAATCTATTAGGCAACTACTCCACCAGTTATTATTTATTACTATTATATTATTAACTTCGTTTAATATCTATATACCTAGCCTAATAACAAGTCCTCCGTAGTGTTTCCTATAAGGCTTTATTACATATTCACTACCACGGTTACGGTATTAATAAGTTAAATAATATGCCACCAAAAGCACCAGTCACGTCAACGCCGACAGCGGCAACCACCTTAGGCACTAGCGGGGACACTAGCATAAGGGACACTAATTCGCAACTAGTTACGGTTAGACAGTTACAGGAAATAGTTAACTAGCTATAAGGTAATAACAAGGTTCTTAAAAATAGGATTAATGGCATTAAAGCAGCTAAGGTTAAGCTACTGTTAATTAAGAGATTTTTAGGTAAGAAATTAAAGCTTAAGGGATTTCTAACACAAATACACTTTAGGGTTATGCAAGAATGAGCGAAGTTAGTAATAACTATAGATTAAGTAGCGTACGCAGGACTGTTCTTAATAGGAAAAGCACTTAAGTAGTTTAAACCTTACCTTACGGAAATACAGGTAAACGGTATATCAACTACTAATTAGGACGTCCGGTATATATTCTTAAGTTAAAACGGGTTTGCAGAGTAACTAATATAAATATTTAGGAATCTAGAGGCAATAACTACGGTAGAGAGAAAGTTACAGAACCTAGTATAACGCACTTTAGCAATTAAGTACACAACACAGTTTTAGACACTTGTAATATAGATTAAGTGGAACAATAAGGCGCTTATAGCATAGTACAAACAGGGACTTAAGGTAAAAGTCTAGGATGTAATTATCCTAATAGAAGATACAGACACTCTATAAAAGTTAATAGATTAAGTAATAAAGATTAATAATAGGATCTATTAGAGGGAACAAGCTAAGAAAGGGCAAGACAGAGTTCTATAGTTATATAAGGCGCAGAGTACGTAACAACAGACGCAGAGTTATAAATTATAGAATAGGCCGGAGCCAATAGACTTAAGCGGCACTAAAGAATCTAAGAGATAGAGTAAAAAACTATAGAAACCTAAAGGTTAAGGATTAAGTAATTATAGGACTAAGGAGCAGAGGCTAAACCAGGGATCTTATTAACAGAAGATATTTAGACGGACTCTATAGTAAGAGAACTGGTTTAAAAAAGAAGCTTATATAAATTATAAAAAATAGGGTTATTTTGCCAGAGACTATAGAGGTGGTTAGAGTAACTATATAGTAAAGGGCACAAGGTTATTAGAGTACAATAACGCGAATATAGGGATGTTGCGCGGGACTAAGGAGTGTTTGATTAAGCACTTTGCGTTTTATTATAACAACGCATACTAAATTTATAAGGACGCTAAGTACGGCGTAAGCTATTAGCTATAAGAGCTAGAGTTAAGAGGACTTAAGGGAACTAGAGAGTTAGATAAAGAATAAAATTAACTCTACAAGCTAAATTAAGATATTATAGTAACGTGCGGACAAAAATTAGTAACAATAATAATAGAGTTAGAGTATTTATTAATTAACAGCAATAAGGAAGAAAAAGGGACTAACTAAAAGTACCTAAACCTTAATAACGCAATAAAAGTAGAGACTAAGACTACCACAGAACGCGGTTTAGTAACGGGCATTATAACACTATTAGATACGGTATCCATCACTTTATAAAATGGAAGAAGTAATGTCTAAAGTAGACTAAGCAAGCAGACGACTACTAGTGCTAGCTTACCACTTAATAAAGGCAAAAGGCCAAAGGCTTAAGATTCTTAGGAAGAGATATAAAATGCTTAAAACTCTTAAGACAAGATAAGATATACCCAAAAACCCATAACAAATAAAAACCGATGGGAGAGGGCAGCAGCTTAGTTTAAGGATATATAAATAAGCTTAAGACGAAGATTCCTAGGGAGCCAAGATTTTAAAGAATAAATAAGGTCCACAGCAGTAGTTCTAGGTAAATATAGTGTTTAGCCTAAAGGTTAAACGGTTAACATAACAATTAAGAAGTAAGACAACTTTAAGAATCCTTTTAAAAGATAAAAACGTAAAGAAAGTATAAATAAGTTTAGGTAATAAATTATTATATAGCAAGAACAAAAGCTAGATAAAAGGTTAGCTATACCAGGACATATAAGGGATAGAGCTCTAGTACGGAAAGTTATAAATAGGCTAAGGGTAGGAACGCCAAGAGCTAAGTAGATAGATAAACTAGAATAAAAAGAGGATCTAGGGATTCTAACTAGGTTTATAGAACAATATACTAAAGATTACAACAATGTAGTAATAAAGAGATACTTCCTTATAAATAGGTTATATATACTTACTAAGCTATACCAAAAGTAGTACAAGCAAAGAGGAAACAATAAGTGGGAAAATTTCTATATATAGCTAAATAAAAAAGTTATACCAGATTAAGCAATGTCTAAAAAGCAGATAAGCTATATAAAAGGGGCGTTAGTTATAACATTAAAAAACCTAGAGAAACAGGCTATAGACTAAAAAGAAATAATGCAAGTATTAGTACCAGCAAACGATATAGTGACGTTTAGGTTAATATGGGAAAGATTTAAACTCTAGAATAAAGATAAGCCTAGAGTTAATCTAAGACACCTAGCGCATTACATGTTATTATGGGTCGTATATATAGATAATATATATAACATGTATAGGATACCTAAGGATAAATATCGCAAGTATCTAATAAGAATGTATTAGATAACAGACAAAAAGCAGTACAGAGACGCCAAGTATATATATAGTTGGCACCTAGTAGAAGTTTAGGAGTTAAAAGACTTAATACTTTAACCAGAAAGGTTTCTTATAGAAAAATGCCTAGATAGATAATAGTGGTGGGAATGCCTAGAGAATACTTATCTATAGCATGTAGAGAAAAAGAAATAAATTAAGTATTAGCTATAGAAGGACCAAGTATAGTTAAGGTCAGATAGCTAATAGTTAGGAAAAGTAGAGGCCCACAGGACTAGAGGGAGCTAGTAGTAGAGCCTTAAACCCTTAAAGGAATTATAGAACAACACTTAAATTTATAAGTAGAATAGCAAAACTAAAAGTTTAAAGCATTGGTAGATAGTAGAGTAATAAGAAACTATATATTACTAACAGCAGTAAAAAGGATAGGGTTATTACACAAATAAAAAAAACACCTATATCTACTTATAATAATTTTAGGAGATTAGATAGCTTATAGAGGAGATATTATTAATCTTAAAATAGGACCAATTTAGTTAACCATTAAAGGAAGACCAGTTAAGATATCTTTTAATATCCTATCGTTAGGAAAGGATAAGGTAATATTAGGAATGCTTTAGTTATAGAAATATAATCCGAAGATTAATTAGGTTATAGGATAAGTTAATATTAAGAATATACAATAATATAAGATGCGATAGTAAACTAAGATGGTATAGTACTAAGTCGGAGCAATATACGAAGAAACTAAGCAATGCTTAAGTTATATACTAAAGAAATACTATAAGTATAGTAAAAAGTTATAGTCACCGGAAAGTAAAAAGCTGTTAGAATATACAGCATAGGACTATAAAATAAAATTAAAGCTAGGAACTAGTCTAAAGTTCTTTCTAATCTATAAGCTCACTAAAACCGAGTTAGTAGCGCTTAAGGAGTTTATCTAGGAGAACTTATAAAAGGGATATATTAGACCGTTATAGTTATTAGCGAGATATCCAGTACTGTTTATCCCAAAGAAAAATGGAAAACTTAGGATGGATATTAACTATAGATAGTTAAACAGTATTACTAGAAAGGATATATATCCTTTACCCTTAATTAGTAAAATCCAAGACAGGATAGGTAACGCGAAGATCTTTATAAAGATAGATCTAAGGTGGGCGTACTATTAAATTAGGATTAAGGAAGGCAATAAATAGAAGGCAGCCTTTAGGTTAAAGGAAGGACTATATAAACCGCTAGTAATGCAGTTTAGGCTTATAAATATACTAGTAACGTTTTAGAAAAGAATTAATAGTGTATTAGAAAAACACCTTAATAAGTTTATTATAGCATACCTTAATAATATTATTATCTACTTAGAGAGTAAGGAAGAATATAGAGAATATATTAAGTGGGTCTTAAAAAGACTATAAAAAGAAAAGATGCCAATAGTAATTAAGAAATATAAGTTCTTTACCAAAAAGACCAATTTTATAGGGTTTGTTGTTGAACTAGGAAAGGTTAGCATAGACCTAAAAAAAGTCAAAGCTATAGTCAGTTAGCAAAAACTAGAGAACATTATATAGTTAAGATCATTCTTAGGGTTTTATAATTACTATAGGAGGTTTATAATACAGTGGTTAAGAAATATTAAGCCATTTACAAGACTTACAAAAAAGGAGGAACTATGGACATAGGGAGAGAAATAAAAAAAGTTATTTAAAGAACTTAAAAAATTGTTTATCCAGGATCTAATCCTTAAAATCTACTAACTAAAGCTAGACACAGTTATAGAAACAGATGTATTAGATTTTGCATTAGGAGCATACCTACTATAGAAGCATCTAGACGGATGGCATCCAGTAGCATATTATAGTTAAAAAATAACACTACTAGAACTAAACTATAATATCTACAACAAGGAGTTGTTAGGTATAGTTACAGCACTTAAAAAATAAAGAGCATTCTTATAAGGTATAGAGAAACTATTTATAGTTAAAACAGACTATAAGAACCTAATAGGGTTCCTAATAACAAAGGAACTAAACAGAAGATAGGTTAAATAGGCGGAAATACTTACAGAATATTACTTTAAAATTCAGTATACTAAGGGTACTAAAAACGCAAAAGCAGATATACTTAGTAGAAAGACAGAGTTGCAAAATAAAGAAAAGCTGTTAGGAGTAATATTACGCAAAGACAAAGATAGATTAATTAGGTATAATTATCCCAAGATTACAAAAACTAAAGAAGAAAGTTAGACCTATAAGTCGCTAGAGAGCGAATAGTTATAGCGAATCCAAAACGCACAGAGTAAAGATTTAGAGTTAGAGCAGTACAAGCACTAAAAAGCTACGTATATGCCAAGGGCAATTATAAAAAAGTTTATAGAAGAGTTTTACAAGGGAATAACATAAGGACACAACGGAGCTATAGGCTTAGTATTAAGACTTTAAAAGAAGTATATTATTTAAAAAATCTAGGGACTAGTAAAATAAGTTATAAAGAAGTATCTAGATTATTAGAGAAACAAACTAATAAGGCATAAGCCATATAGAGGGCTATAACCTATTAAAACACCAGAGAGACTATAGGAGGTTATATTATAGGACTTTATTATTAAGTTACTAAAGTTAAGAGACCCTATTATAGAATAAGATTATAACGCAATCTTAGTAATAATAGACAATTTAACCAAGTAGGGTTACTTTATAGCGTATATAAAAGGAATATTAGCAGAAGATATAGCTAGAATCTATATTAAAGAAGTGTTTATAAGATATAGAGCACTAAGCAAAATTATATTAGATAGAGATTTAAGATTTATAATAGTATTCTAAGAGGTATTTTTAGCAGAACAAAGGGTTTAAGTAGTAATATTAACTGCATATTACCTATAAATAGATAATTAGATGGAGAGACTAAACTAAACACTGGAATAGTATCTAAGGTACTATATTAATTACATATAGAATAATTGGGTATTGTTATTACCAATTACACAGTGTGTATATAATACTATACTATAGAAAGGGATAGGTACATTACCTTTTAAGGCAAATTACGGGTACAAGCTAAAAATATTGTTATTGCCATATTAAGCAAAGAAAATAAGTAGCACAGCTAAAAAAAGAATGAAGACGTTAATAAATCTCTATAATTACCTTAAAAGTATAGCAAAACTAGTATAAGAAAGAATAAAAAGGCACTATAACGCTAAGAGATCTAAGGGACCAGATCTTAAGAAGGGGGATAAAGTGTAGCTACTACACAAAAATTTTAAGAGTTAATAACTAAGCAAGAAGTTAGACCATGTTAGACTAGGACTATTTAAGGTTAAGATAAAGATCTTAGAAGTTGTATATAGACTTAACTTACCAGAGAAAATAAAGATCTACCCTATATAATATATCGCAATACTAAAGCTAGCATACAGGAATGTTAAGCCACTAGTTTACAAGATAGATATGTATAGAGGTTAAGAGGAGGACAAATAGAAAGTTTTAAAGATCGTTAGTTATAAGGACATTAATAGTAAAACATAGTATAAAGTAAAGTAGATAGGCTACAATAAGACTACCTAGGAGCCACTAGACAATTTAAAGAATGCTATAAGAAAGGTATAGGAGTATTAAAAGAGAACAGGTTAGGCAATATTAATAAGGAAAAGTCACTAAAAAATAAACTACCTAAAGGGGACTCAAAAGGAGCACCTGCTAAGGTATTTAGAGTTATTTCCCTCGCCATAGAAAGAACTTCTATTCTTTTATTACCAAGTTCCTAAAGACCTTATTCTACAAGTTTCTACTTCTTAGAACGCACCTTTTCACGCACCTTTTTAAGGTAAAGGAGACGAGCGTAAGCATTTTAACAGGCCTTAAGGGCACAGCGCTCTTTGTCATAAACGCAAGCCAGACAAAGCTCATTATCATGCTAAAGACAGTGAATCTTGGCCAACGCCTCTAATGGTTTACCATTAAGTTTCGCAGTAGTAGATTAAACATAAGACCCTAAAACAAATTACTTAAGGAATATAAAGGCTGTTAAAAGTAATAGGACGCGCATACTTAGCATTTAAAACAGAACGGACATCGTAAGACAACCGCATGTTCGATCGTGTGCACTTAGCGTAGGAGGACGGTTATCAGTTAACAGGTAACATAATCGCAACATAAACTAACCCCTCTTTTGCATAACGAGAACAGGAAGGCATAATCTCACCCAGTAATAGTATAACAGCTACAGTCCAAGACCTACACGCTACTAAGGTAAAAGAAGGAGCCTTAGGTATAATAAGTAACAATATTAACCAAGTTAATTAGACAGACATTACACCTCTAGTAGATAACTTGGAGATATTAGGAATCTTCAAGGACGAAGATAAAGAGGAGGGAGATAGTATTACGGACGCTTTAAGTACAATGTTATAACTACTAGGAGAGGAGTCGGAAGAAGCTAGTTAGTTAATAAGGGCACGGTCTAAAATGGATCCGGTGGAACTATGTAACAAAAAATAGTAACCGAGGTCACGTGGTAAGCTCTATAAGCTCTGCGAGATCTATAAGGAATATCTTATGTACCTTACGTATCTCATATACCTCACGTATAAGAAGGATTTCTAAGGAGTACGGATGTGTATTTAAAGGACCACAGTCCCTACCTAGATAGTTCCTTCCTTGTAGTGAATCTCAGAATACAATTGGAGTTAATCTATTAGGCAACCACTCCACCAGTTATTATTTGTTACTGTCACATTATTGACTTCGTTTGATATCTACATACCTAGCCCAATAACAAGTCCACCGTAGTATTTCCTACAAGGCTTCGTTACATGTAAGGTATCCGTTTTAGGCGTACGTTTATACTAAGGCCTTAATTATGCATGGTTCGCAGCCTATATTTGTATGGAGGCTTGGCAAAAATTTAATATTCAATATCTTTTCAATACTGAATTACTATTCAATATCAATATCAATACGGCCTTATGCTGATATTGAATATTGATGGAAGCCCTAGTTGCTGCATAGGTCTCTTCTTTAGTGATCTGCAAGTCTCCCCGGACACATAGTTGAGCTTTTAGCTTTTGTAGGTAACCGTCGATGTTGAACTTGTATTTGAAGACCTATTTCAGTGAAAGGATTTGCTCGTTGTATGCTTCTTCCTTTGGTATAGATTTGAATGTCCCTTAGCGTTTCAGGTCGTTGTATTCTTTTTCCGTGGCCTTTTGAAAGCCAGTAGTCGGAGGATGCTTTCTTAACTCCTTTAGATTCCTTGGTTTAGGAGGAAGATTGTTACGATGTAGAGATAAGAATAAGGATCTAGTTTGATTAATATCCTTTACTAGTCCTATAGCAAACCCAATCCGTTATTATAGTTAACGAAATTAACTACTACACTAGTAGTATTTACGTAGTTTTCTTAGGAGAATAGAATCTCGTTATATATTTAGATAGGTATAGCCTAATACCAATTAACTGTAAAGCCTTTAACTTTTATAAGGACGTCGCTAATCTATTACTTAGCTCCTTTATATAGTATTAGCGGTATACTTAATAAAGACATAATAAGTATGCTATTGTTAATTCTACTTAGTTTATACTTTAGTTAATTATAACAGTCTTTAAGGTTTATTAAAGGTAAAAAGGTAAAGTTTTTAATAGGGTTCCCTAATCTAGATAGTCTATTAAATCTAAATAGCGGTGTAGAGTTCTACTAGCTCTAATCGCTAACTAGACTAATTATAATTTTCCATCCCTAGAATAGAAAATCGCTATTAGCTTAGTAAAGATAGTAAGCGGAACTAATATAATAAAGCCTTATAGGAAACACCACGGTAGACTTATTATTAGGCTGGGTATATAGGTAAATAAGAAGTCAATAATATAATAATAACTAGTAGAGTGGTTGCCTAATAAATTAACTCTAATTATATTCTGAGATTTACTATAAAGAGAAGAACTATCTAGGTAGGGACTATAACCCTTTAAATATATAAACTATGCTTAAGAAATACTAAGTATATAAGGTACGCAAGGTATATTTAGTATATAACGTTCCTTATAGATCCTATAGATCCTATATACTAAAACGGTAATATAATCTATTATATAACTTGGTTACCCCTTATCCTATAGTTTAACTAGTTCTAACGCCTCCCACGCTACCACTACTAGTCCATTTACGTCTTCTCTAAGTAGCTGTACTACTACTAATATAAGGTCTATAACACTATCTCCCTCCTATTTATCTTCGTTCTTAAAGATATCTTATATCTCTAAGTCGTCTACTAAAGGTATGGCATTCCCGTCTTTAATTTAGTAACCATTAATATTTTTAATACCTTTTATTAGATTCTCTATAACGTACTTAATAAGCGAGTCGATTAGATAAGCAAGTCGATCGCCTTAAGACCCTACCAAAAATTAGAAAACTCACACCTTAATATCTTAACAACCGCTTAATAATAATTTTTAATAATTTAGATTTAGACTTTTATATACGCTCTGTAGCCTCTATTCGAGTTATATAGTAAATGGTTTAGTAGTTTTTAAGATAATAAAATTTGGGGGCTAAAACAAGGCCAAATTACTATATATTAATTAATTAATTATTCATTGCTTAACGTCCGATTCGGATCCCTATTGGGCCCACGCGGACTACTCCTTATATACATGTGGGGAGAAAACTCTACTTGAGAGAAAACCCCGTGATCCATCTCCCCGCCTTTTGGGACTCGCCTACTTGGCGCCTACGAGTCGCCGGTGGTACTCTACTACCTTACTTTTTGACCTCCTTGGGAACCACTGCTGCCGTAACAAGCCTACGGACGCGCTAGTATCACAAACTTTACTCTACTACTGTAGAGTTAACAGGGGGCGCCTATTGCTCGCCCCTTTGCCTTCTATTGCCATTTCCTTTGCAACCCGAAACTGGTCTAGCACATTTTAGCTAATAAGCCATTGGGTGACCGCCTTAAACTATATATTACTATATCTTAAAAACTACTAAACTATTTACTATATAACTATAATAGAAGCTTTAGAGTGTATATAAAAGTCTAAATCTAAATTATTACAATTTATTATTGAGTGGTTGTTAAGATATTAAGGCATGAATTTTCTATTTTTTTGGTAAGTTTTTGAGGTAATCGACTTGTTTATCTAATCGACTCGCTTATCGAGTACGTTATCTAAGTGTCGTGCTTATATAATTTTAATAATTCTTTTACTAGGTAAAATTATACCTTTCTACTTTTATTATGCGGAGAAAAAGTTAGTATATATTACGATCTCAGCTCTATCTAGTTGCTAACCTTTCTTTTACGCTAAATATACAAAATTAAATAACGTGCTTTATCAGCGAGCGGGCTATATCACCGAATGGGCCACCTCTATACCCTACCAAAAATCGCAAAAATCACAGTATAATATCTTAACAACTACTTAATAATAATTTCTAAAAATTTATATTTGAGCTTATATATATATAATACCTCATCTATTTTAATTTTAAAGCAATTTGCTAAGTAATTATAGAGATATAAAGATTAGAGCTAGATTTACGACCTAAAACTATATATCTCTATAACCACTTTATAGATTTATTTAAAATTAAAAGAAACGAGGTAAGGTATATATATAAGCCCAAATATAAATTTTTAGAAATTATTATTAAGTAATTATTGAGATATTGTATTGTGATTTTTGCGATTTTTGGTGGGGTATAGAGGTGGCCCGTTTAGTGATATGGCCCGCTCGCTGATAAAGTACGTTATACAGTTGTCCTGTAATATTAGATCCGTCTTTAGCGCTAAATATGCGCGTCTTATTACTCTTTATAGGCGTCTAGTGCCTTATCTAATTTGTCTTAGGGTCTTAGATTTAATCTGCTGCTAAGAAGCTTAATAGTAAGCTATTGGCTCTTAAAGAACTATGCTATACTTATATAGCGGAATCAGAAGCTGCCTCTATTTATAAATAAAAAGCCCTAAAGAATTGAATAAACGCCTCTACTTAGTTAGTCCATCTTAAAAAGGGTTATAAGAAAGTTTACTTAAAGGAACTTTATTTTACTAAATAGGGTCTTAATAAAATAAAAGAAGATAAAAAAAGGATTTATGCCTGTTAAAGGTAAAAATAACTCTAAGTAATACGACAGTTGCTTCTCTTAGGTTCTTCTTAGGTAACTTATTCTTTAGTAACTCTTCTTTATTAATACTACCTAATCTAATTTCTTCTAATACTTCTATACCTTTCTTAAAGCGTTTTTTTAGGTTATTTAGTAGTTCCTAGGTAGTCTTATTATAGCCTATCTACTTAACCTTATACTACGTTTTATTATTAATATTCTTATAACTAATAATTTTTAAAACTTCCTATTCGTCTTTTTCTTAACCTCTATATATATCTACTTTATAAACTAGTGGCTTAATATTCCCGTATACTAGCTCTAGTATTACAGTATACTATATAGGGTAGATCTTTATCTTTTCTAGTAAGTTAAGTCTACATATAACTTTCAAGATCTTTACTTTAACTATAAATAGTCCTAGTCTAATATGGTTTAACTTCTTACTTAGTTGTTAACTCTTAAGATTTTTATATAGTAGCTATATTTTATCCCCCTCCTTAAGATCTAGTCCCTTAGATCTCTTAGCATTATAGTACTTTTTTATTCTCTCTTATACTAGTTTAGCTATTTCCTTAAGGTATATATAAAGATTTATTAAGTTCTCCATTTCTTATTTAGCTATACTACTTATTTTCTTTACTTATTATAGCAATAATAATATTCTTAGCTTATATCCATAATTTGCCTTAAATAGTAATATGCCTATTCCTTCCTATAGTGTTACATTATATATAAACTATATAATTAGTAGTAACAACACCTAATTATTTTACGTATAATTAATATAATGCCTTAAATACTATTCTAATATTTAGTTTAGTCTCTCCGTTTAACTATCCGTTTATAGGTAATATACTATTAATATTACTACGCGAACCCCTTATTCCGCTAAGAATACCTCCTAAAATACTATTATAAATCTTAGATCTCTATCTAATATAATCTCTATTAGTACTATATATCTTATAAATACTTCTTTAATATAAATACTAGCTATATTCTCCGCAAAAATTTCCTCTATATATACTATAAAGTAGCCCTACTTAGTTAAATTATCTACTATTATAAGAATTATATTATAATCCTATTTAGTAATAGGGTCCTTAAACTTTAGTAACTTTATAATAAAGTCCTATAATATAACCTCCTATAGTCTCTCTAGTATTTTAATAGATTATAGCCCTCTATACGGCTTATACCTTATTAGTTTATTCCTTTAGTAATTTAGACACTCCTTAATAACCTTTTTCACTAATCTCTAGATTCCTTAAACAATATATTCCTCTTAAAGTCTTAACACTAGGCCTATAGCTCGGTTATATTCTTAAGTTATTCCCTTGTAAAACTCTTTTATAAATTCTTCTATAATTCCTTTTGGTATATATATAGCCTCTTAATGCTTATACTACTCTAAGTCTAGATCCTTATTCTATACCTTTTAGATTTTTTATAACTATGCACTCTCTAGTATTTTATAGGTCTTTTCCTTTCTTATTATTACAATCTTAAGATAATTATACCTAATTAACCTATCTTTATCTTTGCGTAGTATTACTCCTAATAGTTTTTTATTATTTTATAACTTAGCCTTTCTACTAAGTGCGTCTACTCTTACATTTTTAGTACCCTTAGTATACTAAATTTTAAAATAATATTTTATAAGTATTTTAGCCTATCTAACCTATCTACAGTTAAGTTCTTTTATTATTAGGAACTCTATTAGGTTCTTATAATCTATTTTAACTATAAATAGTTTCTCTATACCTTATAAGAATGCTTTCTATTTCTTAAGTACTATAACTATACCTAATAACTCCTTATTATAGATATTATAGTTTAGTTCTAGTAGTATTATCTTCTAACTATAGTATATTACTAAATGCCATACGTTTTAATGCTTCTATAGTAAGCATACTCCTAGTATAAAGTCTAATACGTCCATTTCTATAACCGTCTTTAACTATAGTTAATAGATTTTAAGAATTAAATCCTAGGTAAATAGTTTCTTTTACTTACTACCCCATATCTATAGTTTCTTCTTTTTTATAAGTCTTATAAACGGCTTAATATTCTTTAACTATTATATAATAAACCTCCTATAGTAGTTACAGAATCCTAGAAACGATCTTAACTATATAACATTCTCTAGTTCTTACTAACTTACTATAGCTTTAACTTTCTTTAAATCTATACAGATCTTACCTAGTTTAATAATAAATCTAATAAAATCGGTCTTTCTTATAAAGAACTCGTATTTTTTAATTATTACTAGTATCTTTTCTTCTTATAGTCTCTCTAAGATCTATTTAATATATTCTCCGTATTCTTCCTTACCTATTAAGTAGATAATAATATTATTAAGGTATACCATAATAAACTTATTAAGGTGTTCTCCTAATACGCAATTAATTCTCTTTTAAAACATTTCTAGTACGTTTATAAGTCCAAACTATATAATTAATAGCTTATATAGTCCTTCCTTTAATCTAAAGGCTACTTTCTATTTATCACCTTTCTTAATCCTAATTTAATGGTATGCCTATCTTAGATCTATCTTTATAAAGATTTGCGCGTTACCAATCCTATTCTAAATTTCGCTAATCAAAGGTAAAGAATACCTATCCTTCCATATAATGCTATTTAACTATCTATAGTTAATATATAGCCTAAGTTTTCTATTTTTCTTTAGTATGAATAGTACTAGATATCCCGCTAATAACTGCGATAGTCTAATATATCCCTTTTATAGGGGTTCTTAGATAAACTTTTTAAGTGCTCTTAACTCGTCTTCTATTAGCTTATAAATTAGAAAAAACCTTAAACTTATTCCTGGTTCTAATTCTATCTTATAATTCTGTACTATATACTCTAATAACTTTTCGCTTTTTAGGCTCTATAGCTTTTTACCGTACTTATAGTATCTTTTTAGTATATAACTTAAGCTTTACTTAGTCTCTTTATATATCACTCTAACTTAGTATTATACTATCTTAGCCTATTATCGCATTTTGCGTTATTAAGTATTTTTAATATTAACCTAACCTGTAATCTAATTAATCTTTAGATTATACTTCTGTAACTAAGGCATTTCTAATAGTGCCTTATCCTTTCCTAATAGTAGGATATTAAAAGACATCTTAACCTATCTTTCTTTAATAGTTAACTAAATAGGTCCTATTTTAAGATTAATAATACCTCCTCTATAGGCTATTAGATCTCCTAAAATTATTATTAATAGGTATAAGTGCTCCTTCTATCTATATAGTAACCATATCTTTTTAACCGCTACTAGTAATATATAGTTTCTTATTACTCTACTATCTACTAATACTTTAAACTTTTAATCTTGCTATTTTACTTGTAGATTTAGATATTATTTTTAAATTCCTTTAAGAGTCTAAGGCTCTACTACTAGCTTTCTCTAGTTTATAGGCCTCCCCTTTTTCCAACTATTAGCTCCTAGATTCTATTTATACTTAGTCTACTTTTAGTTAATACTTAGTTTACTTTTTGTCTTCTATATACTATAGATATATATTCTCTAGGTACTCCTACCACTATTATCTATCTAGGTATTCTTCTATAAGAAAACTTTCTAGTTAAAGTATTAAGTCTTCTAACTCCTAAAATTCTACTAGGTGCTAACTATGCATATACTTAGCATCTCTATACTTTTTTTATATATATCTATTATCCAATATATTTTTATTAGATACTTATAATACTTATCCTTAGGTATTCTATATATATTATATATATTATCTATATATATAATCCATGTTAATATATAATGCGCTAGGTGCTTTAGGTTAACTTATAGCTTATCTTTATCCTTAAGTTTAAACCTCTCCGGTATTATTTTAAGTACTACTATATTATCTCTCTTTAGTCTATGGCCTATTCCTCTAGATTCTTTAACGTTATAATTAATACTCCTTTAATATAACTTATTTGTTTTTTTTTAAAACATAGCTTAATCTGGTATAGCTTTCTTATCTAGCTATATATAAAAGTCTTCCTACTTATTATTCTTTCGCTATTTATACTACTTCTAGTATAGCTCTATAAGCGTATACGATTTATTTATAAGGAAGTATCTCCTTATTATTACATCGTTATAACCTTTTATATATTATTCTACAAATCTAGTTAGAATCCCTAGATCCTCTTCCTATTCTAGTTTATCTAATTACTTAGCTCTTAGCGTTCCTACTCTTGGCCTATTTATAACTTTCCATATAGATGCTCTATCCCTTATACGTCCTAGTATACTAGATCTTTAGTCTAGTTTCTGTTCTTGCTATATAATAATTTATTGCCTAAACTTATTTATACTTTCTTATTTTCTACTTTTTATAGCTAGATTCTTAAAGTTCTCTTACTTCTTAATTATTATATTAACTTTTTAACCTTTAAGCTAAACACTGCGTTTAACTAGAATTATTATAGACCTTATTTATTCTTTAAAATCTTGGCTTTCTAGAAATCTTTATCCTAAGCTTATTAATTTAACTTTAAACTAAGCTACTGCCCTTTCTTACTAGTTTTTATCTATAGTAGGTTCTAGGTCCTCTTTAATCTCTTCTTAAAAATCTTAAGCCTATAGCCTTTTGCCTTTATTAAGTGGTAAGCTAGTACTAGTAGTTATCTACTTACTTAATCCTTTTAGGATACCTTTCCTTCTATTTTATAAAGCAATAGATGCCGTATTCAATAGTATTATAATGCCTATTACTAAACCTTGCTCTATAGCGGTCTTAGTCTCTACTTCTATTACGTACTTAAGGTTTAAATACCTTTAGTTGGCCTCATTTTCTTCCTTATCACTATTAATTAATAAGTACTTTAACTCTATTATTATTTCTACTAATTATTGTCCATATATTATTGTAACATCTTAATTTAGCTTGTAAAGTCGATCTTATTCTTTGTTTAACTTTTTAGTTCTTTTAAATCCTTATAACTCTAGCTCTTATAGCCAATAGCTTCTGTTATACTTAGCGTCCTTATAAATTTGGTATGCGTTATTATAATAAAACGCAAAGTGCTTAATTAAACACTCCCTAGTCCCGTATAATACACTTATATCTATATTATTATACTCTAACGACCTAGTGCCCTTTACTACGTAGTTACTTTAACTACCTCTATAGTCTCTAGCGAAATAACCTTATTTTCTATAATTTATATAAGCTCCTTTTTTAAACCATTTTTTTTACTATAGAGTCCGCCTAAACGTCTTCTAATACTAAAATCCCTAGTTTGGCCTCTACTTCTTAGTTCTATAATTACTTAATCCTTAACCTCTAAGTTTCTATAGTTTCTTATTCTATCTCCTAAATTTTTAGTACTGCTTAGGTATATTAGCTCTAGTCTACTATTCTATAGGTTTTAACTTTAACTTTATTATTGCGTATTCTGCGTCTTATATAACTATAGAACTCTATCTTGCCCTTTCTTAGCTTGTTCCCTCTAATAGATCCTATTATTAATCTTTATTAACTAATTAATTAATTCTTATATAGTAGTGGTATCCTCTATAAAAATCATTATATCCTAGACTTTTGCCTTAAGTCCCTATTTATACTATACCATAAGCGCCCTATTATTCTATTTAATTTATATAGCAAGCGTTTAAAACTGTATTATATACTTAATTACTAAAGTACGTTATACTAGGTTTTGGAGTTTTCTTTCTACTATAGTTGTTGCCTTAGGGTCTCTAAATATCTGCGTTAACTATTCCGTAAATCCGTTTTAACTAAAGAATATATATCGTACTTCCTAATTAGTAGTTAATATACTATTTACCTATATCTTGGTAAGGTAAGGTTTAAATCACTTAAGTACTCTCCTAAATAGGAATAGTCCTATATACGCCACTTAATCTATAACTATTGCTAGTTTTACTCCTTCTTATATAGCCTTAAAGTGCATCTGCGTAAAGAATCCTTTAAGCTTTAACTTCTCTCCTAAAAGTTGCTTAATTAATAGTAACTTAACCTTAGCTGCTCTAATACCATTAATTCTATCTTTAAGTGCTTTATTATTATCCTATAACTAATTAACCATTTTTAATAACTGTTTAACTATAACTAGTTGCAAGTTAGTATCTCTTATACTGGTATCTCCACTTATACCTAAGGTGGTTACTACCATTAATAGCGTTATAACTAGTGCTTTTAGTGGCATATTATTTAACTTTGTTAATACTGTAACCTTAGTAGTAAATATATAACAAAGCTTTATAGGAAATACCACGGTGGACTTATTATTAGACTAGGTATATAGGTAAATAAGAAGTTAATAATATAATAATAACTAGTAAAGTGGTTGCCTAATAGATTAACTCTAATTATATTTTAAGATTTACTATAGAGAGAAGAACTATCTAGGTTGGGGCTATAGTCCTTTAAATATATAAACTGAACCTAAGAAATACTAAGTACGTAAGGTACGTAAGGTATGTTTAGTATATAATATTTCTTACAGATCTTATAGATCCTATATACTAAAACGGTAACGTAATCTATTATATAACTCGGTTACCTCTCGTCCTATAGTTCGACCAGTTCCAACGCCTCCCGCGGTACTACCACTAGTCCATCTACGTCTTCCCTAAGTAGCCATACTACTACTAATATAAGGTCCGTAACAACTAATATCTTTATAATAAATAAATCTAGATAGTTATATATAAATATTCTTCTGCCCTTACCTTACTATTAATATATAATAAATTCCTATAACTAAAAAGTAAGTGAAAAAGCGTAATAAGAAGGGTTTTAAGAAATATAGCAAATAAACAAATTGTACAGTTATTATTTACGTCCCCTCCCCTACTTTAGAACTTAACTATCTCCTAGTTAAACGTTTTATACTTAGTTCTATTAAATAATCTTTTTAAAATGCACACTTTTTTAAACTATCCGTGGCCTACGTAGCTGCGTCTTGACCACCTACCTAAAGGGTAAATAGTGGACACCCAAATTGTCAAGACACCTCAATCGCCAGGGTTTAAAAAAATCAATTATATAGCACTACTATAGTAATAATTATAAGTCTTCCTACTGCTTACGCACTTTATCCCATTCACTACATTCATCTATAGAGTTATTAGGAGTCTTAGGCTCTAGTATTGGTGTTTTAGCATACTTTTTACGCCTTTTTGCGACCTTCTTTTTATTAGCTATTTTTCTCTTTTTAGCTAGTAAACGACCCTCTGTAACTGTAATTACCCTAAACTTCTATATAACCTTTCTAGCATTAGTCTTCTGCTTTTAGCATTACTTATTTTTAGCCTTAGTCTCTTTTAGCTGCCATTTAAGAGATCTAAATGCCTGAAGCTAAATCTCTGCCCCGCACATATATTTCTGTATAGCCTTATTTAGGTCCTTATTCTCCTGCTCCTCTAAATTCTATCTAATATACTAAGCCAGGTCGCTTACCTATTAAAGTATTTTTAGTATTATAATATTAGTAGTTATTAACTATAGGTCCTTCTCTAGTGTAGCTCTAGATAGTAGAGGCAGTTTATTAAGTACCTTTTTTAGGTTAAATAGGTAAAGGCCAGTCTCTGTAAATACCGCTTTAATTATTATCTTCTTAAATATATGCTTTCGTACGTTAGAAATAAGGTAAAGAAATTCCATCTTATTAATCTTAAACGCGCTAGTATGGTAAGCTTGGTTTACGGCCTTGCCGTACTAGTGCTTAAACGGCTAAAACATAACTATATTAAGTGGCTGCGTCTTATACATAAAATGCAAGGAAAAGTAGGTTAGTAAGATCTTCTAATTAATATAATATTATATAAATTCTAGTATCTTATAAGAGCCGTGGCCGTTAAAAATTAGGAGTCTATATACACCCTTTATCCGGTTTTACGTATAAAGATTAAGGTGTTTAATCTATTTAAGCGCAATCTTGTTATTTGTATACGCCGTATCACTAATACCAATAGTATAGCTATTAGGAATTATTATCTCCGAGTACTAGCGTATCTAGTAGGTCTTGCCTTTAAAAATAATAAAAGGCAGGATAATATAGCTATCTACGCAAATTGTCTCTATAATTATAACAGATTTATAGCTAAACGCCTTACCTACCTTATACTGTACGGCCTTATTATAAATAATAAGTACCTTCTCTTTCTTGCCTTGTCCTATTTATACACCTAATTCGTCCATATTATATATATCCTTATACTATACTATATACTTCTTAATGTCTCTCCCTAATACGCTAAACCACTTTTCTACAAAAATAGGATCTTTAGCGACCTGTCTCTTTGCCTCTTTAAGTACCTTAGTTTTAAGTATAACCTTTTAGCGCTTACAGAATTGTGTAGCCTATTTAGTACCACAGGTACATAGTGGTTTAGTAGAATCTATATAACGGTTAACAAGAATACAATTAACAAATTGTTTAAGTAGAGAAATGCTAGGGTGGTGCCCAATATTATTTAGTTGTATAATCTATAGCATAATGCCTTCTTCTTTAGTATTGCTGAGTAGCCTATATATTGCAGGTCGATCTGATTAAGATGTTTATCTAGCAACGCGATTCTTAACGCGACCGTACAAATAAGGATTCTCACGCGTTGCCTCTGCAATTAAGGGATATTTGCTATTATAGATAGCTTAAGCAAGGCAAGTGACCTGATTTTTACTTAATAGATAATCGCTCATATTGGTGGTTGTGTAGTAATTAAATAATTAAGAAAGTTGATTAATTATGGCTATTGAGGTGTCCTGGTGATTTGGGTGTCCACCACCTACCCTTTAGGTGGGTGGTCAAGGCGCAGCTACGTAGGCCACGGATACGTGGCGTTGCGATACTGGTGGATTTTATATAATATCTTCCTTAAACTCTAGCTCTGTTATTATTTCTTATAGTATAGTTCCGCCTAACTAGTTAAGCCAGTCTTCCTAGCGAACTTTAGATACTTATTATTAATAGAACTTCTTTAATCTATTTTCTAGAGTTTAGTTACGGAACGGTGTGCTGTTAAGATCCTTAATTAAGTATTATTCTTTATATAGGTAACTCTTATATATACGGAACGGGCCTGGCTATTAGGATCTAACTTATAACTGCTAAAATAATCTTAGTCAAGCTGCATATTATAGAGTATAACTATATCTCTAACCTTAAATCCGTCCTAGTGAATATAATAGATAACTACTAGGACATAGCTACTAGTATATATTAAGCTGCCTAGAAAGGATTTATGTATATAGAACTATAGCGCTATAGCCTAGAGGCTGCATGCGTAGTATTGTACAATCAGTTCCCTATACTGTTTACTAATTACATACAAAGGCCTTCCTAACTTTAAACACTTATAACTCCATAACTATTAATCTTAATTACACCATTTTGAGCTCAAATTGAAGATATACTAGTGTTTCGTCGGTCCTCCTTTATTTTTAATACACGCATTAATCCGTTTCTCTATACTAGTATTTAACTTTTCAAGCATTTTAGGCTTGATTTAAGGCCAGACTTCTTATAAAGTTCGCTCCATCATCCCAATATTCCTATTCCTATGCCTCTTCTTACTAATTATATCCTTAATTTGCTTCCATAAATTCTCAATTAGTAAGAGATTGGGTAATTATGGAGGCCATTGCAACCGTAAGACTCCCTATTACGCCATATATTTCCTTACTACCTTAATAGTATGCCAAGGAGCGTTATCCTCCTGCATAACCACGCTAGGACCGTATTTCTTAACCATTCTCCTATAGAAAGGAATAAAATGCTTTTTAAGGGTTCTCCAAATAACGCTTTGCAGTCATCCGTCTACCCTTCTTAATAATAACTAACGGCCCTATCTTATTACCGCAAAAACAAAACCATACCTCTATACTAGTCCGTCTACTCTTAAAGCTAGGCTTTAAGTTCTTTTCTAAGTACTCTTTCCTAGGCCCGCGAGTAACGTAGATAGTATTTCTATTCTCTCCAATATGGAATATAACCTTATCACTCCAGCATATCTTACTATAGTTTCTTTTAGTCTTCTTTTATTGCCTATACCAAATTAATCGCTTATATTTGTGCTTAGGTTTTAAGTATAGCTTCTTACAAGGCTTACATTTAGCTTTACTATGGGCTTTAAGAATCTTACGGACGGTATTGCGGCCAAGCTTATGGCCTAATTTGGACGGTATTGCAAGCGCGTAGAGAGTGTCTTTTAGATTTTGATTTGCGTGGCGTATAAGTGCTCTATTGTCCCTATCACTAGTCTTCTTAGAAGGCCCGCTTCTGGGCTTATTTTTAAAGCTAGTATCGCCAGTTTTTAGCCTCCGTTGAATAATACTACGCATAGTAGAGTAGGGGGTCTTTTTAAGCTTAGATATTGTAGTAAATCCATACCCATCGACATAACGAGTCCAAATTTGAGCTCTTTTAACTACTGTTAGCTCTTTTAGATCTGTTTTGCGCACTCGACCTATAATAAAAAGTAGTGTTTTAATATAATAAAAATTGGATTAAGGCGGGGGATTTAAAAGTGTATAGGTGGGGTAATTTACGCTAGTCTATTTAGGAAAAATCAGTGAACAGTATAAGGAACCGCTTGTATATAGTATAATATAATTGTCAGGTGAAACCTAAGTAGATAGTTATATAGCCGCAAGGTACAGGCGACCCTGGGGCGACTCAGGGGTGACTCGCCTATGAGGCACGTGTAGGGCACGTGCCTAGGGAAAACCCTTCCTACCTCGCACACAGACTCCTCCTTTTCCCTTAAGGATTTGTCTGTATATACAATATACCCTATTATTCCATTATTAAGCTCCCTACCTATATCCTTACCTTATATTTAAATACTTACTAATCTCCTTAGAAGGATGGCCGGTTTAATTTTTCTATAATGCCTTTAAAAAGAAAACTAACGCCTACACCCAACGGTAATACGCTAATAATACAACCGCCAAACGCCTTAGGATTTAGTGTAGACGAAACCGCTAGAAATATACTAGTAGAATCTAAGCCACCTTCCGAACCTTAAAATGATTAGCTACCTGTAAACGCTAGAGACTAGTTTAACTTATATACCTGGGCTTAACAGGAGCTTAGTAAAATTACTAGTGTCCTACTAAATACTGCTGATATAAAGGAGCTAGATAAGCTGGCTAAGAAAATAGCCAACTTACGGAGTATTATTAATTTAATAAAGCCCTCCTGTTGCCTCTCTAGCGAAGAGCACGAGTTATATGGCGAACGTATACGCCAAACAAATCTCAACGCCCTAGTTAAGAAGTTACTACCCGATATTAGCGGTACTACTTAATAGCATTTTAACCGCTGGATCGCCGTAGTTAAGAACTAATTTAAGGTTAATGACGCTGACTATAACTGTAAGCGACGCACGCGCTAGGCCATTAAAGGTCTTGTAAAAGAGAAGACAATTGCCTAACTAGTTTATCGCTGGCTAGGCACTAAAGATAAAGGTCCTTTACTATAGGATGAGTTTAAGACTATAGTCTAAGACCAGATCAGGAACCCTATAGTGAGACGCTTTAATAACGCTACTATATACTATACGGCTGTTATAAAAGAGAACCAGAGGTTCGACGTCTTCCTAGCCCGTATGCGTAGCTTAAAGGACCTCTTCTTATATACCCCTTTGTTAATCCTAAGCAATAGGTAGACTTTTAGTTCTTATACCTCCTAGCCTACCTATAAGCAGAGCTCTTCCGCCAGAACTTCGCCTAATAGGTGAGAACCGCTAAGGACCTCTTTAATGAAATCTGTCGTATAGAGTAATTGCTTAATACTATAAAGCTCACGGAAGACCGCGTAAGCGGCAGTGGCAAATTATTGCGTATAAAGCGCGGTTGTAGTATAGGCTCTATAGAGTTAGGTTTAGGGAATAGAACCTAAAAAGGGTGACGCTTTAAGTAAACGTCTAGAGAGAACACCTAAAAGCCGGAGGGCTTAGGGGACCCCTAGACGCTAGTGCTACGCACGCGAGTTAAAAGAGACCCGTAGGTAACTACCGTAAAGAACACTAGAAGCAAGCCAGTAAAGATAAGTTAGGCTAGCTTTTGGAAAACCCGAAGCCCTAGTAGCGTATCTCTTTTAATTGTAACTAGGGCCTAACACAGAGGGAGAGAAGAAACGCATTGTGGTATATGTTGCGATGGATACGCCCTAGGGTAAAGTCCGCCTAAGTTGCTTATACGATAATAGGTGCTAAATTAACCTTATTAACTAAGATGTCGTCCGTAGGTTTAACCTGCCTATAAGCTACGCGCTATGTTTATATAAACCTATTATACGTTTTCTTAATAGCAACCAGATAACAATCTAGGATGCTTATAATTTGACGGTTACTACTAGCGACTTCTAGGGTACCCCTCGCACTATCGGCCCCTAGACCTTTTAGGGTGGCTTATTTGATGGTTATAATATAGTTCTTAGATGGGATTAGCTCGCGGAAGCAGATCTATTAATTAGCTTTCGATCTGGATAATTCGTCTAGGGTACTTCGGACCCTAAACACCTCTAAATAGTTACCCTTAATACGCTCTTAGCAGATATTAAGGCTGGCGAAACAGTCTAATTGCTATAGCTAGAAGATTCCCTCTTTACCCTAGTCGCGAATATAATAGAGGACCTATTATCACTGGCAGCGAGTACCTATACAGACCCTCCGGACATAGAGATACCGGTTATAAACACAATAGAGGACCTGTTATTACTAGCAGCGAGTACCTATAGAGACCCTCTAGTGCCGGCGTAGATTACCTTAACTTAGGGGGGAGGTAATTGAAACCCCAAAACTATTAAGTATACTGCAGCAGAGCTGTATACAGACTTGCTGATAAACAAACAATTCAAACCATCGATCTTCGGTTTGGTTAATTGGATATTTTAAAGCTTTGCGCTTATTTATTTCATTTAGTTAATTAAACTAGTAAACGGTTTGGATAGGTTTGACTATTTAGATAAATTTATATACATTTTTATATAATAGTAGGAGGATTTAGGAGCTCTACGCTATAATTTGGTAATAGGCGTTTAGTGTTATAATATGGTGGGGTAAGTTGGCCCACTACATTCAGCATCCAATTTGGGTATGGTTTCGGGAGAGCATAGGCCTCCTGTGGGTATATAGATTGGCCCGCGGCCTCAGAGTCTTTAACAACTCAGACAGGATTGATGGACAGTTTAGGGACACAATACACTCTTTTCTCTTCTTCTTACTAACTGCTTTCCTACTGATTTCTACTAACTGACTACAACCAACCGACAGACTAATAGTACACTAACTTCTCGTCTAGAGAGAGACCTTCCCTCCTACATACTTTATGGCATTCCATGTGGGGATGACGGCAAGCTCTTTAGATTAGAAGTCTAGCACTCTATATATAGAAGACATGTAGGAACGTGCTGCAGCCACAGAAGGACCAAAAACTGTTGAGTTACTGCTACTAAAAGTCGTTAAACCACTAATAGGTATAGAAATTAAGCACGGAAATTAAGATAAGTTAATAATATTTTTGGAGATTACTATCTAAGACCTATAGTAGATAGAATAGACGACTAGGAGTGGGAATGCAAGCACGGGGTACAGCAGGACGGAGGATAAAAGAGAGGGTTATAATGCATTAGGACCAGTAGAAAGAAGTCTTAAATTTTTTATTTACTATATTTATAACGGTCTATATAATTCTTCTTGCATTTATATAAGCCTCCCTTAAATTTATAAGAGCAATGGCGATAGGACTAATAAAGGGAATACTAGGGATGCTAGGTCTATTCTATAATAATAGCGGAGAAGGAAGCAGGCAGCCTATTAACCTATAAAGTTTTCCTAACCTAGAGGATGCGGTACTAGACCTAACTTCTGCAATATCTAGAACTAATAACCTTTAGTAGAGAGAGGATAAGAACTAGAAGGTTAACTTACCTATCCTAGGAGAAACTGTAAGTCTATTACCTTATAATAAACCACTAATAGAATAAGACAAGGTATATATTATAGCCTAGCCTATGCCAGCTCTAGGGACTCTAGGGACCCCTTACTTTATAGGATAAAACGTGTTGTAATTTATTAAATAGTATAAGCGACTATGCATCCAATACCGTGTTACGGATGATGAGAAACATTATAGACTTCTGGAATATTACAACTATTAAATAGGGACCTAGATCCAAAGCCTACCTAAGTTTATTATTAGCAGATAGACGGAACTTATAAAAAAGCTTTAAATAGACTACTAAGGAAGTAACTACTTTTAACAAGTTAAGATAGTAAAATTCTTAGAAGCTTATATACTGTAGTATAGGAATAACCTACCTAGTAGTATACGCGAATACTATAGATAATTTACACTGATTTCCTAGAAGGCTACTAAGGCTGGCAATTTAGAAAACTATAAATAAGGATACTAGTTTGCAAAAGGACTCCTATTTAAATATTAAAGATATACTATAACTAAGACAGGAGCTGACCTAGATAGACAAGAGTTTTTTAACTTCCACCTACTAAGGAAGGCTGTAGAAGATAGGCTTAATTTGTATAAGGGCGTAGACCGCCTATTAATAATAAACCCTAAGGAATAAGGTCTTCATTAGCTAGTTAGACAATTCCGTAATTAGCAACCAGTTATGTTAAACTAAAGAAAGGCTGCTCTTTAGCCGCCTATAGTCTCTTAGCTAAATAAGTTGGCAAGTACCTATTAAATAATATAAGAGATAGACCCTAAGCTAAAGAAACTTACTAGTTAACTCTAGAGGCTTAATCTTAGGATAGTTAAATTGGCAGGTGTTATGTCTTTAATGCCGTTCCTTAATAAGATTTGCTAAGATCTAACATGGTATACGCAGCTCCTAAACTAAGCATTAGTGTATTAAGAACAAACGGGTTTATAACCTATAACGAATAATAATGAGCTACTGCCACTATATGGGGGGGTGCTATAAGAGCGATATGAGCCTAACCTAAGAAGGCAAAGAGGACTAGGAAATCTTGGCGCGTACTAGGCATAAGCTAAGACATATTATAGATGTGGGGGTTCTTATTATTTTATTAACTAATACCTAATACTCTAAGAACTAGTTAACTATGGGTTTTTATATATAAACGAGTATAACCGAATCTATACTGGAATATGTAAGCGCCTAGGAAATCTAATTCTATATTTGCTGAGCAATAACAGGATTCAGTTTCTTAAAGACTGGCTAAGGTAGAATATAAATATTAATTCTAATATAATAGCAACAGCAATAATAACAGGCGTCTAGCTAGCGGCAGCCTTAGTAGAGTTTATAGAAAGCAATGGCGCTAAAAGTAAAGAAGAGCTTGGCAAGTCCTAGGAAGATGTATACTAAGTAGAGTTAGTATACATTAACTTGGTAGGAGCAGTAACTTAATTACAGCCCATAATATGGTTATACGATCTTAGGAAACCGCAAGGGGACGTTAAAGTAATAAAGCCGCCCCTAAGACCGTCCGGTCCACAACCGGCAATAATTTAAAATATATGACTAGGAGGACATATCCAAATCGCACTATAATTACAACGGCAGGCTCCTTAACTGCCGTTAAATAATAATAAGATTAATAAAATGAACTATATTAAATAGCTAAGAAGACAAACGGAATAAGAGATGGACGTAATAATAACTGCTAAAGTACCGCGACTAAAGCCAGTTAGGATAATAGATATACTAAAAAAAACGTCCTGAGCCTAACTGTAATGGCAGACAAGATCTTATTAAAAACTATTAAAGTTACTATTAGTAACTGCCTTATATATATACCCGAAGTTGCAAAGTTATTTTTTAAACCTCTCCTGCTACCCCTTATAGAGCCCTACTAATAAAAGCAAGAGGAAGTTAAAGCATCTATATTATTAGCGCGCCTAACGTTTTACGCTAATTAAACTGGCCTAATAACTGCTAAGGTAGACCAGATTAAACGGGAAGCTAGGTTCACTCAGTTTTAAAGATAATATTTAAAAGTAGAAGCGTAGATAGGAGACAAAAAGGTTAAATGCTTAATTAACTTTGGAGCGGAACTTAACCATATTAAGGAAAGTGTAGCTCTGTAATACGGACTGCCAATATTAAGTCTGCCCCTATAGTTATAAGGCGCACGTCTAACGTCTACCAATAGGACTTAGTTAGAGTTTATTGGATTAGTGTATACGGCCCCTATAGTAATAGGTGGCGTCTTAATATCTATAACGTTTATTACTATAGGAGAGATGTCACATAAAGTAATACTTAATAAGCTATGGTTAGTAAGGGCTAGACTAGCAACAAATTAAACCGTAACAGGCTAGGTATCTTGCATTATTTAATTAGAAGATGGCGGGGTTAAAATAAGGTTCTTAACATCCTATAAGGATGCAATACTCTTTAGACCAGATAAAGGAATTAGTATAGGTAGCAGTTTAGGAAATGTGTAACTAGTATAACCGCTAAAATCGTATCCGGGGTTATTTATAACCTGGTGTATTAGGACAAGGAGGGCGCCGAGGACGGAGAGGAGGGAAATGGGGTGCGATTTTAATAAGGACGTTTGCTATTTTGGATATCCGCTAGATATGGCCATTAATAGAAAGAAGAACATAATACTAAATGGAGAGAGCTTAATAGTAAAACATTAAAGGAAGTCCTAAAAAAGCACATAGGAGGAAAGTAGAAGCCAGTATTTAAAGTGAAGGCTGGATTCCATATATATTAAATATCAAAGATAATAGATCTATTTATAATATAAATAGAAAGTTATAGGAGTAAGGCCTAATAGAACGCTATAAGTATAGTAACTATATATAAATAAAAAGCGGATAAAGTCCATCTAGTTAACTTATTAATACTAGATAGAACAGTTATGGGAGGCATAATGGAGTAGTAAGAAGTAGCCCTGCGTTGGTAAAAGGCGTTTATTTAAGGATTACCTTTTAGTCCATATAATTATTTCCTTAAGCCGCAATATACTAAGCTAGCCCGCGGCGCATAACTAAAGCCAGAATAATTAGAGTGTATAATTATAGGAGATATTTAGCCAAGAGAATAAGAAATCTTTAAGGCCATATTGTTTAACTGAGAAGAGGCTCTAGTATGGGAGTTCTCTAAAATGGGTTGTGTTAGCAGGGATGTAACTCCACTATTAAAGATTAAGACCGTGCCACATAAAGTATAGTAAGTACCGAACTTTCCTGTACCAAGGGCCTTACGAGAAGAGGTAATTAATATGTTATAAGACCGACTAGCTTAAGGGACTCTAGAATATTACAAAAGCCTATATAGGAATCTATAGTTTCTTATAAGTAAAAAGGAGCATAAGAAGTACCAACTAAGTGACTATTAGGGATGTAAATCTACCGCTATATACTAATAAGTTCTCTAAGGAGTTTATAGGGTATAAGGTTATATCTCTAGTAGACTTCTTCTCTGGCTATAACCAATTGGAGCTAGATATAGAAAGTAGGAACCTAATAGCCTTTATAACACCTTTGGGACTTCTATAATAAATAACAGTACCCATAGGAGGCACGAATTTAGTAGCTTAGTTTATAAGGATAATTACTAAGATCTTAGAGCAACACATCCCACACTATGCCTTGCCGTTTCTGGATAATATTATAGTAAAAGGACCATAAATAATGTATAATGGAGAAGAGAGCCTTCTAGGCATATGCAGATACATTCTGGAATACATTATATGGCTAGACAGAGTACTTGCGGATTTAGAATAAGCTAGGTGTATAATCTTAGGCGCAAAGTCTCATTTCTACAAAGACGAGATTATAGTGGTTAGCTACCGCTATAATAGAAAGGGACAATATCTAAAAGAGTTAAAGGTTGCAAAGATTATTTACTAGAGAGACTGCGAAGATATTATATCTACCTAAGCATCCCTAGGAGTTGTTGTGTATTACCAAATATAGGTAGAAAACTTCGTAATAAAGGCAGAGCCAATCTTCTAATTGCTACAAGTGAATGTTCCATTTATATAGGGCATAGAGTAGATAGCCGCTATAAAGACTCTAAAGTATGTAATTACTACCGCACCCGCGTTAGTTTAACTGGATTATAGTAAAGGGGCTAGGCTAATTATTCTCGCCATTAACAGATATAAGAATAGATAGGGGTGCGGTCTTATATAACTAGATATGTAAGGTTATCACCATCTATGTCAATATAAGAGCGGCATCTAGTCTTAAGCGGAGCAGAAATACAATTTAGGAAAGCTTAAGTGTTGGGCATTGCTATATGCATTAAAGAAGTGTTAAGTATACCTATACGGCGTCCGCTTTACGGTCGAGATAGATGCAAATACCTTAGTTACGCAACTAAATTGTGCTGTCACCGATTTACTAGGAGCCTTAATAACTTAATGGCTAGTATAGATCTAGTTATGGGACTTTGATATTAGATATATGCTAGGGAAGAAGAATAGCCTAGCTAATAGGCTATCACGACGGCTACTAGATAGCAAACGGCCTAATGAACCAACTAAGGATATTAAAGAATTTATTAACTGTGAGCTGAGTACTTTAGAATATACGGCTAGCCTAGTTAAAATAGAGGTAGATCTGCCACTAGAGAACTTATATTTAGAGAAATCTTAGAAGATTGCGGAATGGCTAGTAACCTTATAACATCTAGAAGAAACAAATACTAAGGAATTTAAAAGATTTAAATGGCAAGCGCTGAAGTTCCTAGTGCGTAATTAATAGCTCTTCTACTAACAGTTAAAAAATGTGCCAATATAGAGGGTAATTAATAATAAGAATACTTAGCAAGAGATTATTAAGAGCCTTTATAATTAGAATGGATATTATGGATAAGAAGGGACGGATTAGAGAGTCTTAAATTAATATTGGTAGCTAGGGCTATGGGATTAGATATTATAGCATATTAAGTTATGCCTGCGATGCTAAGGGCGGCAGTTAGGATAGAAAGAAGAAGTAATACACCCTATATAGGAGTCTACTTTATGGCAATGAGTAATAGTAGATATTATATTTATGCTAATAACCTATCTTGGATTCCGATACCTGGCTACTGCTTAAAAATATATATCTAGATAGGTAGAAGCCCAAGCCCTTTAGAAAAAGGATGTAAAAAGTGTAGTAAAGTTCCTCTATAAAGACGTTATCTGCAGATGTGGAGTATTCGGACAGCTTTCTATAGATAGTAGTGGAGAAAATGCTAATATAACCACTACGCTCGCGGAGCTCTATAATATTAAAAGGGTTATAGCTTCTGTATATTACCCGTAGGGACAAGGCTTAATAGAGTAAGGGCATAAGCCTATAGTAGATACTTTAGCAAAGATAAATAGCTTATAGCTGGACAATCTCTATGCCATTTTATAGGCAGATAAAATAACTGTTAAGCAGCCTATGGGAATAACACCAGCAAGAGTTATATGCGGATATGAGTATGTCCTTTCTATTAAACTCTACATACCCACTTAGCAAATGCTGCCTTGGTAAATAGTTCGGACCACTATAGAGCTACTAGCACTCTATATAAAGCAGTTTAACTAAAGAGATATAGATGTAAAAGAGGCTATTGCGCGTATAAGACGACTAAGGGTAATAAATAAGAAGTACTTTAATGACACCCATCGCATTTGCTAGGACGGATTTAAGGTTAGAGATATGGTTATGCTCTATAATATATAGCTTAAGCAAGATTATTCTAGCAGTTGCAAGTTAGATCCGAAATGGCTAGGCCTATTCTATATACGTAAGAGTTACCTATATAAAGGATAGTACTTAATTAAGGATTTTAACGGCACGCTATTCCATAACCAAACTCTAGGGAATAGATTAAAGAAGTTTTACTAGTAATAGGTATCTAAAGTCCGCTAAGAAAACCGGCTTAACCAGTTAGGCGGGACTATGCTATAAGAAATAACAGCAGAGCTGGAGTCTAAGGAAGATATAATATAAAAACCCACCTATATCGCAACGCTGTGTAGTTTAAGAAGTATGTATTCTAGAAAGATTGTTTAACAGAATTAAGTATAAAATGTTTAACTAGGGGACAGTTAAGTTCTAAAGCGGGGGAAAGGATGTTAATAATAACCGCGCAGCCTATCTATTTATTCGCCATATTTTTTAAAGCTCTTTTTATTTCTTATTTGCCTTTTAGTTATAGGAATCTAATGCATGTTAACAGTAAGGTAAGGGCAGAAGAATATTTATATATAAATACCTAGATTTATTTACTGTAAAGATATTAGTTCCGCTTACCGCCTTTACTAAGCTAATAGTAATTTTCCATGCCGGGTATAGAAAATTATAATTAGTCTATTTAGCAGTTAGAACTGGTAGAACTCTACACCACTACCTAGATTTAGTAGACCATTATAATTAGGAACCCTATTTAGAAATCTGCCTTCTTATCCTTAAATCTTAAAGATAGTTACAATTAGCTAAAGCGTAAACCAAACAGAATTAATAATAGCACGTTTATTATGTCTTTATTAAGCAGACCGTTGGTACTGTGTAAAGGAGCTAAGCGCCAGATTAGTAACGTCCTTGCAGAAGTTAGAGGCTTTATAGTTAATCGGTATTACGTAGTACTCGTCCAAATCTATACCGAAATTTTGCTCTCTTGGGAAAACTACGCAGATACTGCTAGTGTAGTAGTTAGTTTTATTAAAAACAATAGTGGGCTGCAGGCATCTCTAGGAAAGGACGCGTTTATATTAATTTTTAGGGATATCTCTGACGTTAGCAAAATGGCTAAAGATTAGAGAAACCGGTGCAATAAAGCTAGAGAACCCATCTAAAAGGCCTAGGGACAAAATATCCTTAATAGACTGCTTAAATATGTAGTCTCCTATAACTTCCTCTCCGCCGTCTAAAAGCTCGCAGTTTATCTACTTCCTAAAGTTATAGCAAGAGTTAATAAAGCGCTAGTTAAGAGACTTAATTATCCAGGACGCGGCATTAAGACAACTACTTAACTATAGCTAGCCGATTTCGCGCTTGCGCCTATAAAGTCAGGAAGGGTAATATTAGACCAGGTGGTGAATAAGTATGGTTTAGGGAGACACTTAACTGGCTTCCTTATTCTAAATAAAGACCTACCGCTAAGAAGTAGGAGATTAACTATAGTGGGACCAGAAGTCACTAATGTTAGAATTAGATAAGTAGAAAAGAGCTTAGCTCTTATACTACGAACATATTTATAATATGCTTCCAATATAATAAATCTATTAGCTTTTTAGCCGTTAATACCTGTTTAAGGAGGAGGCGTTAGTATTATACCAAGCCCGTCTTAATAAGGATTACCTATGTTGGTTAACTTGCCTTTATCTTCTATAAATAAAAGTATTCTTATAGCTGGAACGCCTGTTAGCTTGCCCCCGTGGCTGCCAGTATCCTCTTTAAGAAGGAATCCAAGGAGAGGGCTGACGGTTGCTTACCTAGAAGTAGGAGGGCTAGGAGTAGAATTAATGTTTAATAAAAACGTTATTAAGCCTAGAGATAATAAGGAGTATATTAAGGAGACCGTAGATGTTGTAGCAATACTCCGTTTAAAATAAGGGTGTAACTATAAAAATAACATGCTAGCTTATCTTAAAGCGTCCCTAAACCAAACTACTAAAATCAAACTAACCAAGGTTATAAAGCTCTTGCGCAGTTAGTATAGGGCGGCTGGTTTTAACCTGGAGATATATAAGGTCTACTGGATACATACGCAAGCTATAGAAGGACGTATGGGTTTGGCAATAAAGGGTCTAAACTATGCCGCACTATGCTATAGACTCCATTTAATATACCACGCTTATAATTATCTCAGCACTATAAAGATAGATCCTACTACGTACTTCTAGTTTAAAAAAGCTTATAGACCTCTAGTTTCGTCTAACTCCTTAAGACCGTACAAGTTTATTTACAATTCAGCACTAAGGTTTTCCTATAACAGAGGGGCTTTGCTTAATTGGATGCTATTACTAGACAACTAAGGTATATGGCAGCGAGACAGATCCGTAGTTTTAAACGTGTTTAGATAGTAGTAGGATTCTAGCATTTCAGTAATAATTAATAAAGAAATGCGCATATACCGTTATTACTAGCGTTTAATTAATGGACGGCCAAATTACGGATAGTTAAAAATAATAGTCTATAGTTTCTGCTAGTAGCTAATAAGACAAGATCCTAAGTACTACTATCTCTATTGCGCTCTTAGGCCTAATAGCTAGTGGCAACTTATCTCCTATCCCTATTATGTGAAGTTCACGGTTAAGGGAGACTCTACAGCTTTCCGTTATATTGACGTAAATATTCCTTCTCTTATAGAGAGCGGGCACAGTGCTAATATAATTTAAGAAAGCATTTCTCTAGATAATAAGACTAAGGGCAATTACATGGTTATCCTGCCTAGCATGCATTATTACTTAGAGTTGTAGTAGGTAGATCTTAAAGCGCAAGGATTAACTAAAGGCAATGGATTTATATATAAAATCTCAGATTAGGACTGAACCACTAAAGACGTAGAAAAATACGCGACCGACTAGGTGGCTTAGCCGTGCAAAAAAGGAGTTATACGTATAACCATGCCACACCTTCCTTATGGGGTAAAAGGACCTTTAACTAGGACCCAGCAAATAATGCTACTATGGTTTATTAGCGTTTAGGATAATTATAATAATCTTAAGGTTATAGAAGGAGGAACCTAGGCAGAGCTAGTAGATACTTACTAAGACTTAAAAGCGCCGCCCCGCACGCCATCTAGACATGCTAACCTTTACGGCACAATCCTATATTACTTCCCTACGGCAGTTAAACTTATAGCTGCCAGCGCCTTGTCTAACACCCTTCTAGGTAGACAATAATGGGACTCTCTAGTAGTAATCTAAAATTGTGATCTTTTTCTGACTGGTAATTAGAACAAAGTTATAAAATAGATGTATTCCTACCGTCTTAAAGCTATTAAAAACTATAAGGATGCGTTTTAGATTATATATACAGTTAAGATAAAGCGCTTTAACAGCCGCTTATACTTCTACTGTGTCGACAATAGAATCAACCCTTTAACTATTGCGGTAGATCTAAGTAGGGTGCCCCCTATTGTTATAGAAGGATAGAGTCATGCGGAGTTACCTAAAGAGTTATAGGACAGAACTAAGTAAATAGAAAAACGTAAAAGAGCGAGGTTATCTAAAAGCCGCCTATTTAATATCGCTTATACTGTCCAACTAGGCGAACGAGAGCGATCTTATTTAACCAGAATAGAGTCTATTTGCTTACCATCTCGGGTTTATGGCAAGGGTAAGGAGCATATACGGTTACCTGCTGCGCCTTTATTTTAAAGATAGGGAGTTTTAGAGTTTTAGAGGTTGTTAGGGGACAATAACTTAGGCGGGGGAGGTATGTAGTAGGGTAAGTTGGCCCACTACATTCAGCATCTAATTTGGGTATGGTTTTGGGAGAGCATAGGCCTCCTATAGGTATATAGATTGGCCCGCGGCCTTAGAGTCTTTAATAACTCGGACAGGCTTAACGGACAGTTTGGGGACACAATATACTCTTTTCTCTTCTTCTTACTGACTGCTTTCCTACTGATTTCTACTAACTGACTATGACCAACCGACAGACCAACAGTACACTGACTTCTCGTCTGGAGAGAGACCTTCCCTCCTATAATAATACTTACACTAAGCTTAAAAGTTAAAAGGGAATATAATTAAGGTCTTTAATAATTATATACTCTCTACCTTATTTGGTTTAAACGCTTCCTTATTAAGTTAGATACTTCCTTATTAAGTTAGAATACTATATACGTTTAATATTTGCGCCTATATTACAAAAATTAAAGTACGCGCTATATAAGTTTTATAACTATAATATTATAATTAAGTTTTAATTTTAGTTATAGTATAAATAGTAGAGTCTAAATTTTAATCGCGCTTAAGTTAATTAATTGGATTGCGTAGTGCTTTGCAAGGCGTCACATAAACTAATTTAGGTGCTGCTGCCTCTCTACTTTGCGCCTACTTTGCGCCTACGCCTATACCTACGCCTGCGCCTAATAGGACCTAAATTAATACTTTTACTTTGCATCTAAGAGCCCGCAATTATAGAGCGTTATAGTAGTTAGCTAACTAGCTCTATAGCTAGCTCTATAATTCCTAATTACGTTAATAGATCTACTTATAGAGAGCACTTTAATTTTTATAATATAGGCGCAAACAATTTAAATGCATATAATATTCTAACTTAATAGGGAAGCATTTAACTTTATAAGGAAGCGTCTAAACTAAATAAGATAGGGGGTATATACGCATTAATTAGGGGGTATACGCGTATTATTTAGGGAGGCCACATTTGTAAGTAATAAAACTTAAGTATATTACTAGGCTTGGAGTTATAAAGAGGTTTTAATAAGGCCGTTAATATCTCTCTCTCTATATGGTCCCAATTAAGGCCCTTATATTTATCCTAGGGGGGTTAATTCTTATAAGGTATCAGAGCCTTTATAGGCTTTACTAGGCGCAATTATAGGCGCGTTCTCTACTAAATTAAGAGGGCTAGCTTTAGTAAGATAGGAAGATATAATATAGGCAGTATAGCGATAGGAATTGGTGGGTAAAAGAGGAGATTTTAGATAGTTAACTTAGAAAGACGCGTTTAGATGTTTATTTTCGGCGCGTATATTATATTACAACCGTAGAACTGCCTATAACTTAACTACTAAGAACCCCCCCTTAACCAAAAATAACACCTATATATTAAATATTAAATAAGTAAACCAACTTAATTAAATGGGACGTATAGGGCTTAATTAACTGCTAAAATCAGACCTCTAGGCTTAATTAGTTGTTTAATTACAAAGCAAATAAGTAAACAAACTAGCAAACGGGGTTTGTTTATTAGCAAGTCTGGCTATATACACTTTTAGTGCAAGCACACCTGCGAAACGTATATTAGCCGCACCCTTCTTTTTACTGGCTCCTGGAAGCATACTACCACGTAATAGTCGCCTTAACCTCCGTGGACCCCGGCCTACTAGATGTATATAAAGAGGAGATTAATGTCTTCTCTAATAAGCTAGCAAGTATACTACCTTAGAACTCTAAGTATGACTATGCAATTGACTTAGAAGAAGGTAAAACACTACCGCAGATGCCTATCTATAACCTCTTATAGAAAGAGTTATAGATCTTATAGGAGTACCTAAAGAGTGCTCTTAAGAAGGGCTGGATTAGGCTTAGTAAGTTGCCTACTAGAGCGTCTATTCTCTTCGTACTAAAAGCAGAAGGTACGATGCGGCTATACGTTAACTATAGACGCCTAAATAAGATCATAATTAAAAACCGGTACCCCTTACCGCTAGTCGGCGAACTCTTTAATAGGCTTAGCTATGCGAAGATATTTATAAAGCTAGATCTTTATAATGCGTACCATAGGATTCGCACTAAAAAGGGAGATAAATGGAAGACCGTATTTAAGACACGCTATGGTTACTTTAAGTACCTAGTAATGCCCTTTAGTCTTACTAACGACCCTATAACTTTCTAGAGCTACATTTAAAAAGCTCTAGGGACCCTAGTAGATACCATCTGCGTAGTTTACCTAGATAATATTCTTATCTACTTAAATAACGAGGATAAGCACGTTAAGCACGTCAAGCAGGTACTATAACAGCTCCGCGCTTAGGGCCTATACGCCAAACTATTAAAATGCATCTTTTATACTAAGAACGTTAAGTTTCTAGGCTTTATTATTATACCTAATAGTATTATAATAGATCCTACCCGCGTAAAAGCTATTAAGGAATAGCCTAAGCCTAAGTCCTATAGGGACATCTAGGTCTTCCTTAGCTTCGCCAACTTTTATAGGCGATTTATCTAGAACTACTTAGATACTGCATACCCCCTACATATATATCTTATACAGGCATATCGCGACCCGATGTTAGATGGGGAGAAGAAGAAGTAAAAGCATAAGAAAGAGCCTACTAAATGGTATTAACCCTGGTCCTGGCCCAACAATGCTTAGTAGGCGTTTTATAAGCTACACACTGCGTTTATATAGGCTCCTCTACTTTGCCACTTTAACCCTAATCTACCCCTAATGGTGATTACTAATACTTCTAATTACGCCTATAGCGGTATATTTCTACAGCCTTTTAGGTAGGGAGATTAACTCTACTAGCACCCAATTACTTATTACAGTTAGAAGCTTACTAGCCTAGAAGTGCGGTATAATACGCATAATAAGGAACTATTCACTATAGTATAATGCTTTAAGACGTGGCGCCACTACCTTAAGCACGCCGTATATATAACGCGCGTGCTCTACGATTATAACAATCTTAGGTACTTTATAACTATAAAAAGCTTATCTGCTTACTAGGCCTAGTACGCTAAGAAACTAGCTAAGTTTAATTTTAAGATTAAATATAAGCTAAGTAAAGCAAATCCCGCTAACGCACTATTCTGGTGCCTGGATTATGCCAAAGGCTTTAAAGATAGTAGCAAGAGGATAGTCCTTAATGCTATACTACCTATATTACAGCAAAAGTTGCGGGTTATAGGCCTTATGGGCGGCCCTAGTGCTACTATACTAAACTAGCAAGTAGCATACATGCAGTATACAAGCAACCCTCGCGAATATAGCGCCGGCGGACTAGGGTATCCTGCCATTCTCTATAAGACCTCCTCAACCAGCCTAATAGCGTTTAACCCTAGGGAAGATCCCTTGGCCCAGGCAATAGTCCCCCACAATAACCCAGTAAGTCACCTACATATTACACGTTACTTCACTGGCACCAACTTTACACAGAGTCTCATGCTACGGCAAGAGGTAGTAGTAGCTACCTTAGCCAAAACAGCGTTTATAGAATACCCCCCTAAGTTACTAGTTAATTTTATTCGCGGAGTATAAAAAAGGGACGCCTTTATACGCTTTATATATAATTAGTTAACCTAGGGACAGGTTCCTACTAGTAATAAGGACTATACCCTTAATAATTAAGGACTTTTAAGGTAAAATAATAAGGTCTAGGTGCTAAATTATATACTACTATAACAGGAGATCCTTAAGCGGAATTATAATAATCCTATAGGTGGCCACTATGGATTTAACCGTACCTACAGGGTAATTACGCGGAAGTACGCTTAGGACGGCCTTACTAAAGATCTCTATAAATACCTAGATAATTACAATGCCTACTAACGCTATAAATCGCGCCATTATAAACCCTATGGCGAGCTACAGCCTCTTTAGGTCCCTACCTAAGCCTAGCAATATTACTTACTTAACTTTATTACGGATCTCCCTAAGTCTAAGACTTCTAATGGCGTAGAGTACAACTCCATCCTTATCCTTATAGACCATTTTATAAAGCTAGTGCGCTACTATTTAGTACATAAGATAATTAATGCTACGCAACTTATAGAACTCTTATTTAGAGTCTTTATATAAATAGGGCCTCTAAATAATATCGTCTCTAATAAGGGTAGCGTATTTATAAGCGAATACTAAAGTACTATATACTACCATCTACGCGTTTAACGTAAGCTTAGCACCGCATTCCACCCATAGATAGATAGTTAGACAGAACATTAAAACTAGGAGCTTAAGGCATACCTATATATATTCACGAACTAAGAACAGTCTAATTAGGCCTCCCTACTTAATAAAGTAGCCTTTGCCTACAACTCTAAGGTCTATACTGTAATAAAGCGTTCCCCTATTAAGCTCACCTATAGCCAGCTACTAAACATCCTAGATAGAGTCCTGGACGGCGTCCAAGACGCCTAGTAAGGTGGGAAGGGGTCTAAGTTAATAAATATTAAACTTATAGAGACGTACCTATAGCGCCTGCGCCTTATACATAAGGTAGCGGCAGCGTTAATAATGCACGCCTAATAGCTTTAGGTAAAATACTACAATCGTCACTATTTGGCCAAGCATTTCGCCGTTAGTAAACAAGTCCTACTCTCTTCCAAGAATATCCGTACAAAATATCCCTATAAGAAGCTTAATAGTAAGTTTATGGGACCGTTCTAGATCCTAAAGCGCGTAGGGCAGTAAGTATATAAGCTAGAGCTTCTACCTACTATAGCATAGCTCCACCCGGTCTTTTATGTCTCCTTACTAGAGCCTTATAAGTTACGTCCTAGGTTTTAACCCCCAGCAGTAAAAGAGCTTAAGAAAGGCAGCTAGGAAGTAGAAGCAATTATCGCCTACTAGGATTGTACTAGACAACCACAGTACCTTATTAAATAGCTAGAATGGCTAAATAAGTACAATAAATGGAAATATAAGATAGAACTTAAGAATTGTTAATAACTGCTAGATAAGTACTGTAAGCGGAACACCCTAGCCTTGTAGCTAAAGCGCAGGCGAAAAGCAAGCGTTGCTACTAAGATATAACCTATATAAAAGCGGAGCAGAGGACGTCCTAAGGGATTAAAGAATAAGTTAACGCTTATAGTAAGAACTGCGGTATATATATAGGGTGAAACGTGATTTATTAATATCCTATATAAGCCACACTCTAATACAACCTAGCTATGCCGGCGACTTATAGGCAAAGCTATAGCGTACACTAATAATAAAGCTTAATTTAGAAAGCACCCTTTATAAACCTAGTCCGTTACTCTATACTAGCTTAATAGATTATTATATTAGAGAATAGGTCCACTTAACTAGGGTCTAAGACCTACTAGTAACGTCCTAGCAGTAACCTATACTAACAACTTATACACTATTCCATGTATATACTATATAGATAACGCGTAAGGCTAAAGCATAGGTCAGCGGCGGATTTAACAGGTATATAGCCTTACCGTTTATAAATCTGGCTATATATAAGTAACCTATAACCTACCCACAAAGTATATACGGCGCTATACCGGTATAGTGTAAGGCTAAAGCAGGGTCAGCGGCGGATTTAATAGGCATATAGCCTTACCGTCTATAAATCTGGCTATATGCGAATAACCTACGACCTACCTACGAGGTACCAGCGACCTACCTATATAAGCAAGCTTTGGAATATTTCTAGTCTACTAAATTCAGGCAACAGTATCAAGCTCTACGGGCTCTACCCGTTAAATAGACCAATTAGGATTTTCTATACCGGGCATATAAAATTACTACTGGCTTAGTTAAATGCGGGGGAGTTTTAGCAAGGTAAATCTGACTAATTAGATAACTTTAACCGCCAGTTAAAGTTCCTTAACATCTTCGCGCCATATATGTATACCACCTATCCCTCTATACGCAAAATTAAGACGCTCTTTCCCCTCTAAAAATTTTCCTTATTAAGGTTTTTTATGGGGTTTTATTAAGGCTTAAGTATATAAAGGATTGGGGACAATCCTTTTAAAAGGGGGGGGGGGCATTATTAGGTGAAACCTAAGTAGATAGTTATATAGCCGCAAGGTATAGGCGACCCTAGGGCGACTTAGGGGTAACTCGCCTGTAAGGCACGTGCAGGGCACGTGCCTAGGGAAAACCCTTCCTACCTCGCATATAGACTCCTCCTTTTCCCTTAAGGATTTGTCTATATATACAATATACCCTATTGTTCTATTATTGAGCTCCCTATCCACATCCTCACCTTATAATAATGGATTTAAAAAAATATAATGGGTATTGTTAAAATACTCTTTATTTGCTGTTCTTAGTCGTCTTATATATATAATAGCCTCTTATATATCTGTATTTTTTTAGTTAAACTACTTTATATAAAGCGCTAATAGCTCTATAGTGGTCCGGACTATTTCCTAAGGTAGTATTTACTAAATAGGTATATAGAGCTTAATAGAAAGAATATGCTTATACCCGTATATAACTCTTACAAGTATTATTTCCGTAAACCGCTTAATAGTTATTCTATTTACCTATAAGACAGTATAAAGATTGTTTAGCTATAAGCTATCTATCTTCGCCAAAGCGTCTACTATAGGTTTATACCCCCACTCTATTAAGCTTTGCCTATATAGGTAATATATAAAAGCTATAACCCTTTTAATATTATAGAGCTCTACGAGCATAGCGGTAATATTAGCATTTTCTCCTCTACTATCTATATAGAGCTATCTAAATACTCCCTATTGGTAGATAAAATCTTTATAGAGGAACTGTCACGGGACTGCCCGTTACATGCACTACGCGGTGCGCGTAGCTGGCGTCATGGGATTCCTTCTTTGTTTATTTGTTTCCTTCCTTATTTAATATCGCTCGGCAGCTAGTTTGTCCGCCCCGATTGCCCCTATATAGATTCGCCCGCAGCTGCATTCTTGTTAAGCTCTCCAGCAATCTTCTTGAGTTTCCACGACAGCCGTATATAGCTATCAATTCTACGAATCTGATGCTTGTTTATCTAGCGTTCGTATGTAATACATCGTCATCGTGACAGGAACTTTACTATACTTTTTATATCTTTCTTTTAAAGGGCCTAAGCTTCTATCCATCTTGAGATATATTTTTAAGTAATAGCTAGGTACTAGAATCTAAGACGGTTTAGTGACATAAATATAATATTTACCGTTACTTATTACTATAAGGTATTGTTATGGGGCGGGGGCAGTAGCTATAACAAAGCCTTGTGGGAAATACTACGGTAGACTTGCTAATAGGCTAGGTGTATAGGTAACAAATAAGTTAACAATATAATAATAACTGGTAGAATGGTTGCCTAATAGATTAACTCCAATTATATTCTGAGATTCACTATAAGGAAAGGAACTATAGGTCTTTAAATACACATCCATACTCCTAAAAAATTTATTACTCTATCTACTCTATCTGCTCTATCTACTCTATTATAGATCTTACAGAATATATAGATTATATAGATCACATTACGTAACCTTAGCTACTATTCCTTATTATATAGCTCTACTGGTTCCATCCTAGACTATGCCCTTACTAACTAACTAGCTTCTTCCGTCTCTTCTCTAAGTAGTTATAATATTATACTTAAAGCATCTATAATACTATCTCCCTTCTCTTTATCTTCGTCCTTAAAGATTCCTAAGTCGTCCACTAGAGGTATAATATCCGTTTAACCAATTTGGTTAATACTATTACTTATTATACCTAAAGCATCCTCTTCTTCTTCTACAGCTTATTAGTCTTATACCATTGCTGCTATATTATCTCTTAGTAAGATAATGTCGTTTCTATATTCTCGTTGTGCAAAAGAGGGGTTAGTTTATATTATATTAGAGAGTCCCTTATCTTAGCAACCCTCTTCTTGTTTAGAGTGCACTAAAGTAAATATTTAGTTGTCCTATAACATTTGCTTAGTCTTTAATGCTAAGTATACGTATCCTATTACTTATAACAGTCTTTAAGTACCTTTATTAATTACTGCTAGGGTCCTAAGTTTAATCTATAGCTATAAAACTTAATAATAAGCTATTAGTAGCGCTGGCCAAACTTTATTATTCTTATAACGCTAAGTAAGAGGCTGCCGCTGCTTAATAATGGGCTCTTAACTCTTATCTTGCTACTTCCGCTTAGTTAATCTATCTTAAAAAGGTGCATAAAAAGGTTTATTTTAAGGAGTAGAAACTTAGAGAATAAGGCCTTTAGAAACTTAGCAATAAAAGAACAGATTCTCCTCTAATAAAGAGGGAAATAACTCTAAATACCTTAGTAGCTGCTCCTCTTAGGTCCCCCTTAGGTAAGTTATTCTTTATTAATACTACCTAATCCATTTTTTTAAAATACTTCTATACCTTTTTTATAGCGTTTTTTAAGTTATCTAGTAGCTCTTAGGTAGTCTTATTATAGCCTATCCACTTAATCTTATACTATATTTTATTATTAATATCCTTATAACTAATAATCTTTAAAACCTCCTATTTGGTTTCCTCTTAACCTCTATATATATCTGCCTTATAAACTAGTGGTTTAACATTCCTATATACTAATTCTAGTATTATAATATATTATATAGGGTAGATCTTTATTTTCTCTAGTAAGTTAAGTCTATATATAACTTCTAAGATTTTTACTTTAACTGTAAATAGTCCTAGTCTAACATAGTCTAGCTTTTTACTTAGTTGTTAACTCTTAAAAATTTTATATAGTAGCTACACTTTATCTCCCTCCTTAAGATCTAGTCCCTTAGATCTCTTAGTATTATAGTACCTTTTTATCCTTACCTATACTAGTTTAGCTATTTCCTTAAGGTATATATAAAGATTTATTAAGTTCTCTATTCTTTCTTTAGCTATACTACTTATTTTCTTTACTTATTATAGTAATAATAATATTCTTAGCTTATATCCGTAATTTGCCTTAAAAGGTAATATGCCTATCCCTTCCTATGGTGTTATATTATATATAAACTACATAACTAGTAATAACAATACCTAATTATTTATGCATAATTAATATAATACCTTAAATACTATTCTAATGTCTGGTTTAGTCTTTCTATTTAACCGTTTGTTTATAGGTAGTATGCTATTAATATTGCTACTTAAACCCCTTATTCTGCTAAAAATACTTTTTAAAATACTGCTATAAATTTTAGATCTCTATCTAATATAATCTTTATTAGTACTCTATACCTTATAAATACTTCCTTAATATAGATTTTAGCTATATCCTCTACTAAAATTTCCTCTATATATACTATAAAATAGCCCTACTTAGTTAACTTATCCACTATTACTAAGATTGCATTATAATCTTATTTGGTAATAAAATTTCTTAATTTTAGCAACTTTATAATAAAGTCCTATGTTACGGGATACCTCCGTAACACCTTATACACGTCCACCTGTTCCCACCTGTTTCTACCTGTTTCCACTAACGCAGCAAGAAGAGACCGACCGCGAGATGACAATCTGACGGCAATCTGCCGCATTCTGCCATATTCTGCCAAGTCCACCGAATCCTGCCAAGTTCTGCCAGGACCGCTACTCAAATCCTATTCTGCTCCGTGTATGTGTTAACTAAGCAACTAAACTAACGATATATACCCTTTCTTCCCGTTTCCTTACCTTCTCTCCTTATGCAACATCTTAACTTTATTATACAGTTTATATATATAGCTTAATAATATCTACTTCGCTATATATTATTACCACTTATACTCACTCCGTGACACTATATTGCGTTAAAACCTATATTCCGCCCCGCCCTATTTAAAATGCAGAACGACCTTAAAGCCCCTATAACGGCCGCCGATATTATATCCGCACTCTAGGAACAATTGGTAGATATATAAAAGTCCTTTATAGACGCCCTCGTATAAAACTAAGCTGCTATAGCTTAACAGTAAGCCAAATAAGAAGTACGGCACTAGAAAATAATTGAGGCCCTCTAAGAAGAAATCCGCACCCTTAAGACGCCTACGCTAAGCCCTTAAGACTGGTTGCTATTACTAGAAGCTAATACGCGGAACGCAAGCCCTAAACTAATAATAGTTATCCCACTAGTAGAACCGACTACTACGCTATAACGATCTAAACGATTACTAGACCCTCTAATATTTACTAGTAAATAATAAGAACTCTAATTATTTCTAAGCCGGCTTAAAAATAAGCTAACTAGTAACGCTAACCGCTACCTAACTAAAGCTAACCGACTCTATTATACCCTAAGTTGACTAGGAGGAGATACAGCTAACCTTGTTAAACCTCTTTAACCGAACTTAGTACTAAGCCTAATTATACTTCTTAAAGCCACGTATAGTGACCTAAACTACTAAGCTACTGCCTAGAGAAAGATAAACTATATAACTTAAGGAATAAAAAGCTTTCCAGTATACTTCTCTAAATTTAACCGTTACGTAAAAGAAACAGGCTGGAACAACTCTGCACTAATTAATAGCCTTATTAAATCCCTAAGTCCTAAACTGAAAACCTCCCTAATAGGTATAGACCTACTAGGAGCCCTTAACGCCTACACAAATGTTATTAATAAACGGTATAACGATATACTACGCCTAACACCGAAGTCTACTCCTTAATATAATACGACAGCCCCGCAAATGTCTATTAAGTTATTGTCTTAGCCTAAGCACCCTAACGCTATGGATATTGATATAGGGACCCTAGGATACGCTCCACTAGGGTCCCCTAAATAAGAACGACGTATTAAGCTAGGCCTTTGATTTAAATGCGGAAGCAAGAAATATATCTTAAGATATTACTCCGTCCCTATGCCCCAATATAACTTATAAATAGCCAATACTAACAACCGTTTACTATATTAATCCTCTAGTTACTGTCCCCGATCTTTACCTGGCTCCAGCCCCGCGTCTAGTAAGTACTACTTATAAGGACGAAGTTATAACTGACGTTCCGTAGGAACCCCTTCCCACTCGCCACTAAAAGGCACGTCCTAGAGTTAAGTCGCTCTCCGGGACAGCTATATTATAGGATCTCGTTAAACGCATTAGATGTTGCAAACCCTAACTCTTGGGATTATAGTATAACCGTTAACTGCCGTCTTTGGTAGAAAAGTTAATAGGCTAACGCTTAAGTCCTAATTAACACAGGAGCTAGCAGCATAGGATTTATTAATAAGATCTTTATATAAGACAATAGGTGTATAATTACAGCACCTGGTATACGAACGCGTATTTACGCGTTCGGTGCACCAACCACTTGTATGCTGACTAATCAGGGGGGAGGCGCGTCAGTATATAGACCACGTAGTCTACCTCAATAGAATCAACAGTCACCACCATCCAAAAGAGCATACGATACTATACGTATTTCGTGCCCCTGGATATAACTCAATTATATCATTAAGTTGATACAAACACTGATCAGTAAGCGCGCACAGATTAGCAATCACTCGACACCTCCCCCCGAGCAATACATACGACAGCAACCACCCGTTTAGAATCCTAGTACGACCTGCTAGAAGGTCGGAAGTCGGGGATTACGGACTTATTACCAACTCTATATACTTATTTAAGTCTTAGTACGGTTTACCGGAAGTATAATAGACGCGAATACAGACCTATACGGAACCCCTACCCTTAATCTACCTCTAAACCTCAAACCCCTATTCCTACCACACCCTCCAACCTCTTTTTCAGACCCCTTACCCCTCTACGAACCACTACGGACCTGTTAATCGCTTTTACGGACCGTTACAAGACCTTACGGAAACCTCCTACCCTCCTGCAAACCGTTACAGACCTATTAACCGCCTTTACGGACCACTACAAGACCTTCCCTACCCGCAACGCATTATACTACACTATATAGCATGGCAGACCTAAGCAAGCAAGTCGATAAAGGTCAAGAAAAGTGGAGGTAGGGAGTTAACCTTACGTCCATAACCGATGTTAATAACTATATTAAATTCAAAGTTCTTAAATATAAATATTTCAAGCTTATAAATGACGACCTATGGGAGCAATACTGGGAAGACTTTGCGGACTTTACGGAAGCTATTTTTAAGGCCTATAACCCTACTACTATCCATAACCTACAAACCCTTTTACGTTACTAAGGTGTATAGGTTAAAAGGGACAAATAAGTTACTGTTGCATAGTCTTTATATAATACAATATATAAAAAGGACTAAACGGAATAGACTAAAGAGGAAATCCTAGATTAGGTTAAAGCTACTAAAGAACTCTTTACTTCTTCCAAACTTAATAGGATTGCTAGCCTTATACCTAACCCACTTAACCAAATTCGTCCTATAAACCCAAGCAGTTTCGGAATTAATCTTATAGGCCAAAGCACACCTGGTGCTCAAGTTACGGACCGTAATACCCCTATAAACCAAAATACGGACCAAAACCCTTCTGTTTAAGTTATAGATCCGCAAACCACCTAAGCAAAGACCTATGGCAAGGAGCTAGCTAACCTAGCTAAGCTCTATACCGACGAATCTAAGTACAGCGGTAAAAATGATAACTTTAACTTTAAACTATCCATCTTTACGGACCTCTATTAGAAGGCCGATATTCCTAAATAGGAGTTCAGCCAAGCCTACTCTACCATGCTGCGCGGCCTAGCACTTAACCACTACTATACCAACCTCAAGAGCAACCCCCTTAGTGTTTCCTTTAATAAGCTATATAAAGCCATATATAACTACTTTAAAGGACCGGAATATAAGCGTAATATCCTTACCTAATAGAATGCAACTAAGTTACGGACCGTAATAGATAAGAACACTAAAAAATCAACTATAGAGTACCTGCAAATCCTTATTAAAGACCTCTGCTACCTATAGCACGGTTTTAATATTAAGCTTCAAACGGACAACTTCCTGCACAATAAACTTATTACGGCTTGCCAGGAAATAGAACCCTATAAATACGCCTATTATAAGCCCGCAGATACCATAGCTAGCCTTATCAACGATTTACGGTCCTCTATTATAACGTACAAAGCCTTAAACCCGCTAGGCAGTACTTAAGCCTTTGTTACGAACCTATAAAATCCGCAAACTAACTTAGATGCCTACTTTATGGACCGCCGCTACCGCTAGCAGCACCCGCATTAACTAGGTCCTACCCGTAACCCCCGCAGTAACTCCTGTATAAAAGCATACCCCCACAAATAAACCAATTAGAGGTGCTTTATATGTGGTAAGGAAGGATATTAGTCTATAAAGCATACCTAGGAAGAACGCAATAAGTCTAAGAAGAGATTTAATAGACAGATCAACTAGTTTATCTTAGACTACAAAGGAGAGAAAGTAGAAGAGTCTCTTAACAAGTTAATAGAAGCCCTTATAATTAACTTTAGTAGTCTGCGTAGGCCAGTAGGATCCGTATCAGACGTTAATCAAAGAGTTACTACTACTAATTAACTTTAACTTAGATACTTAGGAACAGGAGACCTTAGAGATGTTCTTAACTACTTTCAGACCTTTTATAGACAGCTAAGCCTTTAATATTACGACCGTATTAGCCAACCACTCCTTTACACACTTAATTACACCCGAAAACTGGCCCGTAAGCACACCTATTGGACCTATTATGGATATTACAGACCGCGAATAGGACCCATTTGCATATATTACCACAGAACGCTACACCCCTAAAGAATTCTATGGCGTTATAATTAATATAGGTGCCTCTAAGAAGTCTACTATAGGTTACGGACAGTACCTTACATATAAGACCACCATAAATAATAATACGGATATTAATACTATGCAAACTAGGGCCGTAAACGTCCAATTCGGCATTGGCTCAACCATATTAATTAGATTAGTGGCAGTTAAGACCCTAATTAGCCTAGTTAACTTCCATATAGTAAAAGCAGACACCCCTTTTCTACTCTATCTTACGGATATAGATAAGTTATAGGTTTACTATAATAATGTTACAGACACTGTAATTGGCCCCGCAACTGCCCTAGGAAGTAAGTATATTACCCTACCAATTATACAACAATTTAGACACCCGTTTCTTATATAGGGAGAGATGTTACGGACCTATATTTAGGAATCTTTTAACTATAACCCATGCTACCTTACTAGCACTAAAATCCACTACCTGCACTGCCATTTTGGCTACCCGTTAGCCGAAAAGCTATATAGAGTCCTTAAACGCTCTAGACACGACAACGTTAATAGAAAGGCAATTAACCACCTAACTAAATACTGCTCCTTTTACTAGAAATATAGACGTTCCCTAGGCCGATTTAAGTTCACCCTTTATAAGGATCTCGATTCTAACCACTTAGTATATATAGATATTATGTACATTAACGGCAGCCTAGTATTATATATAATTAATAAGGCAACCCGCTACTAAGCCACCCATTAGTTGTAAAATATATCCGTAAAATATACTTAGGACATTTTACGGACCTGCTAGATTAATATATACCTTAGACCTCCTAAGTATATTACCCACAACGCCAGTAGGAACTTCATCAGCAAGGAATTCCAACAGTACGCTATAGCCATAGCTATTTTAACAAAAGCCGTTCCAGTTAAGGCGTATTAGTCTATTGAGCTTATTAAGCGGGCTTACCTAGCTCTATAAAGAGCTTACTAGATTATTACGGACGAGTATAAAGATATCTAAAAGGAACTGGCTTTATAGATAGCCGTAAAAGCTATTAACGATACCGCTAGCCCTAATAGACTAGTACCCACCCTCTTGGTTTACAGAGCCTACTTAAGAATAAGCAACCTAGGCCCTCCTACCCCGTCTATTACAGAACAAGCAGCTGCAATACGGAAGGCAATGGCCGAAATAGTCAAATTATAGGCCAAACAAGCTATTAATAGCGCCTTATATTACCGCAACGGACCTAATACAACCTTAGTATACAACCTCCCGCTTAACTCTGAAGTCCTTATATAGCGTAAGAGCGGCAATTAGACTGGACCTTATTATTTACTAGCTATAGAAGATAAAACGTACTGCGTATAACTTCCTAGCGGACTAACTAGCTTTAGAAGCACGTCTATAAAACCCTACTTTTGGCCCAAAAACACCCATAACGTCAAACTAGATAAACTGGAAGCACCCGCCAAACTAGATAAACTAGAAGCACCCCTACCTACTTTAGGAGTCCCCCGCAAACCCACTGAACCTATTAAACCTACTATAAAGCATGGCCAAGAACGCTCCCGAAAGCACCCCATAACTAAGAACCCTATAATAAAGAATTACCTAACCTCTGTAGGTACATCCGTAAGACAACCTCTACCTATAGATATATTAGTTCTAGTATAGGAAAACCCTTTTACGGACTTAAGACGTAAAGAGATTAATAGACTACTTAAAAAGGGCGTCTTTGCGGTTATAATGGAGAAAGACGTCCTGTAAGGCGTCCGTATATTTAACTTACGCTTTATTAACGAGATTAAGCACCCTAGTACTAATAAAGCCTTTAAGAAATTAAGGCTTATTATATAAGCTTACAACGACCAGGGAAAGGGCTTAGTCCTTACGCAATCGCCTACAATTTAACGAGTTAGCTAACGGATTATATTTATACTTATGCCTGGACTATAGCAAACCAAGCCCGTAGCCCTTTACTTACGGGACATCTTATAAGCCTATATACAGTCTAATACCTACCTAAGTAGGGATATCTTTATATAACCACCCCCTAAGCTTAACTTATAACTAGGAACAATTTTACAGGTTATAAAACCCCTTTATAGAGTACTAGAAGCTAGAAACTATTAGTTTAAGACATATTACTAGCATTACATTAGTAAACTTAAAACGGAATAGTTAACCTATAACCCCTGCCTTCTATACACACTATTAAACGGCCTTAGTATTGTTAGACTCTAAATAGATAATACCCTCTTCTTAGCGGACCAGACTTTTATGGACATTAAAGAGACTAAACTGTAAAAGGCTAAGTTCCTAGCAAAGCTATAAGAGTAGTTAACTAAGCAGACTCTAATTAAGTTTAATAGAGGCTTAATTATACAAAAGGGCAACCTAATCTAGCTAACTTAGGAATGCCAAGCTTAAAACCTAAGGCTTTTTATAGCAAAGCCTACGGACCTTACTAGCTCCCGTGGAGAGACCTATAAGACCGTAAATATAAAGAACCAATACGCTGCATAACGTGCAAGAGGCGCCTATATTGCCATAGTCTGTCAACCCGAATCTCCCTATAATTTATCCTTTACGGCCTAGGTAACAGATCCGCAAAAGGAAAATATTAAGCAGCTAAATAAGCGTATTTAGTGGCAAATTAATAATGTAATAAGAGGACTTACTTTTATACCACTAGACCTAAATTCCCTTAGCGTACTAGTATTTACGGACGCCTCCTTTACTAATAATAGGGACCTATTATTACAAATCGGCTTTATAATTGTACTTACGGACCGTAATTAAGACGCAAATATACTATACTGGTCTTTAATTAAATGTAAATAAGTAACCCGCAGCATACTGGCTTCTAAGCTATACGCACTAGCCTATGGCTTTAATATAGGAGCCGTAATTAAGTTAACAATCCAGAAGATCCTATAATTGGAGCAACTACCCCTAGTTTTATACACCGACTCAAAGTCCCTTTATGACTGCCTAGTTAAACTAGGCACGACATAAGAGAAGAGGCTTATAGTTAACCTAATGTGCTTATATTAGGCCTACGAACGACGTAAGATTACAGAGGTCAAATGGATCAGCAGCGGAGATAACCTAGCGGACGCCATAACTAAGGCAAAGCTGTGTTAAGCTCTTAAAACCCTAATTAATATAAATAAGCTCAACCTAAAGGTTATAGAATGGGTGGAATGAGACTAACGGAGCACCTACGGTTTATTTACGGCCCGTCGGAAGGCTGTACGGTTTATTTACGGCCCATTAGAAGGCCGTACGGTTTACTTTACGGACCGTAAGCAGGACTTACGGCCAGCTTAGAGCACCGTTTGGAAGGCAGTCCAGAAAGCACCTTAGGAGGGATTTCCTATGTATTTCTTTTATGTTCTATGGTCCTATTAAAGCAATTACGGGGGCTATATACAAGTAGGCCTGTTTTTTAAGTGCCGCCAGTGTATAATTACAGCACCTGGTATACGAACGCGTATTTACGCGTTTGGTGCACCAACCACTTGTATGCTAACTAATTAGGGGGGAGGCGCGTCAGTATATAGACCACGTAGTCTACCTTAATAGAATTGACAGTCACTACCATCTAAAAGAGCATACGATACTATACGTATTTCGTGCCCCTGGATATGACTCAATTGTATTATTAAGTTGATACAAACAATAGGTTTACCCTAATACCCCTTAACTGATATATTAACGTATTTGGATTTAATAGCAAACGCACTGTCTTGGGCTGTATTACTTATGTAGCGGCCCTAAGACTCCAATACCTAAACCACAAAGAATTAATTAAGCTCTTTGTGACTACCCTAGGTTACTAGTGATCCTTAGATAACCCTGGATGAAGCTATATAAGGTAACTATTAATTAGGACAACCTTAAGCTTCTATTTACCGCCTCCTATTGTAAGTAGAAGTGCCTTATGACTTGCTACTTAGACCCCAAACTAAAATCTAAAAAATCTACTAGGATCTACCAGTCTAAAATTTCTATTGACGTTTACTCTATACCTAAAAAGTCTACCTAATTCTACTAACTTGAGAATTCTACCGAATTCCACCAATATAAGAATTCTACCGACGTCTACTAAGAACCTGGAAATTATACTAAACTATATAAACTGACTTTAACCACTGTACCCCAAACCAAGTAGAAGCTTAAGCTTAATATATAAAGGTACCAGAAGAACTGGTATTCTACTATAAAAAGGATACTTAAAGAACCCGAACCTAAATTTAATACTAACTCTATACCTAATACTGAACCCAAAACTACGTAAGAAACTAAGGATAATCCGAGCCTACTTAACACCTTAGATATCTACATGATTAGAGCTACCCTATTAGCACGACTTGCTAGGAAACCTAAACACACAATCTTCGCCATTATAATAGCCGATATTAAGGAGGCCTTAGTACTAAAGAAGCACACTAACCCGGCTACAAAAGTACCAGTAGAATACCATAATTATTTAGATATATTCTTATAAAAGGAAGCCAATAAGCTACCGGAACGCCGTCTATATAATTATAAGATTGTAGTTAAAGAAGGAAAACATCCTAGATTTAGACTCTTATACGGAATGTCCTAAAACAAACTCTAGGTACTACGGAAGTACTTAGACAAATATCTGGATAAAGAATTTATTAGAGTAAGTTCTTTACCTATAGCCGTACTAGTAATCTTTGTTAAAAAACCTAGTAGCGGTCTGCGCTTCTACGTAGACTACTAAGCTTTTAATACTGTTACTGTTAAGAACCAATACCTAATCCCGTTAATTTAAGAGATACTAAACCGATTAAGTAAGGCTTGCTTTTATACAAAGCTTAATATTATCCACGTATTTAACCGCCTCCGTATTACAAAAGGAGATAAATGGCTTACTGCATTTCGTACTTAATACGGATTATTTAAATACTTAGTAATGCTATTTAGCCTCGCAAACGCCCCAAGTTCATTCCAACACTTTATAAATAATACCCTACGCCCATACCTGGACGTCTTTTATACTGTCTATATTAATAACATCTTAATATACAGCAATAATCTGGCTAAACACCAAAAATATATTAAACTGGTCCTGTAAGCCTTGCGCGGAGCCGGCCTATAATTAGATATAGATAAATGCGAGTTCCATAAAACGGAAGTCTTATACCTTGGACTTATTATTTCTATAGACGGCGTACAAATAGACCCTAAGAAAGTTAAAGTAATTATAAACTGGCAAGAACCTAAGAACGTTAAGGACGTAAGGGCCTTTATAGGCTTTGCTGACTTCTATTAACGGTTTATTAATAACTTCTCCGCCTTAGTTTTACCCCTTATGGCCTTAACCCGAAAGGATAAAGCTTTTATCTTTAATAAGGAATATAAGAAGGCCTTTGCTTATCTAAAGGTTATGTTTACTACTGTACCTATGCTCTAATACTTTAACCTAGACTGAATAAGTGTTATAAAAGCTAATTTATTTAATTACGTTACTGGAGGCATTCTGTCTTAATATAATAAGGAAGGAGTATTGCACCCTATAGTATACTTTTTGAAATAACTAAGCCCAGCTAAATATAATTACGAGATCTATAATAAGGAATTACTGGCTATTATTAGATACTTTAAGCAATGGCGACTAGAACTAGAAGGAGCTAGATTCCTAATTAAAGTTCTTAGTAACTATAAAAACCTATAGTACTTTATAATTATAAAATAGCTAAGCCACCATTAAGCCCGCTGGTTAGAATATCTATTCTAATTCCAATTCTTAATTATGTACCGCCTAGGCGTTTAAGGCTAGAAGCCTAATGCCCTAACCCGATATTTATAGGACGCACTAGCTTAAGAAGAAGCGTGCTCCTACCGCAATTAGACCCTACTCCGCCCTAAGCTATTTAAACCTCCTGCTAAAGATCTTACGGTATATATCCTTGAAATAACTAAGCGAACTATTAAATAGATTATAGTTAACGAATATCCAAATAATAAGTTTATCTAAGAGACACTTAAGCTAATTTGAGATGGCGTTAAATGCTCTAAAAAGATTTCTCTAAGCGAATGTAAAGCCCGTAGAAACTGTTTATACTACTAGAACCACCTAGTTGTCCCTAATTATAATAAGCTTAAGCTTAAGCTTCTTAAACACGTATACGATCTACTAGTAGCTGGCCACCTAGGCTAAGGAAAAACCCTGAAACTACTCTAACGGGAGTACTACTAGCTAAATATACATAATATAATACAGAAGTACGTCTCTAGCTACTATACCTACCAACAAGCTAAAGCTTTACATAAGACGTATAACGGCTTCCTAAAACTACTGCCTATTCCGGACCGAAGATAAAAGGATATCTTAATTAACTTTATTGTTGACCTCCTCGTAAATAAAGGCTGCACGAACATTATAGTAGTTATAGACCAACTATCTAAGATAAGACACTTAATCGCCTGCCCTAATATATTAATATTTACCGTTGCCTAACTGTTCCTGGATCACGTATGGAAACTTTACAGACTCCCTAAAATAATTGTTTCTAATAGAGGCCGCTAGTTTATCTTGGTGTTTTAGAAAGAACTAACTACCTAACTCTATATTAAAGTACTATTATCTATGGCATTGTGAGGGGAACTTGTAGACAGGGGGCTATAAGGACACGATTGTGGAACAAGATAGATTGGTAAGAGAGACGAATCCTTGAGGAGGTAAGGCCTTAAGGATCGTGGAG
>Ga0307507_10000583_pt1 | contig 78486 bp, 32 predicted proteins | sample 7_EM_MG_FD_207223 | JGI IMG/M metagenome (GOLD analysis project Ga0307507, IMG submission 207223) | Populus trichocarpa ectomycorrhiza microbial communities from riparian zone in the Pacific Northwest, United States - 7_EM | ecosystem: Host-associated > Plants > Roots > Unclassified | place...
CGTTATAATCTTGTCCTGTAATAGGATCTCTTAACTTTAGTAACTTAATAATAAAGTCCTATAATATAACTTCCTATAGTCTTCCTGGTATTTTAATAGGTTATAGCTCTCCATACGGCTTATACCTTATTGGTTTGTTTCTTTAGCAATCTAGATATTTCTTTATAACTTATCTTACTAGTCCCTAGATTCCTTAAATAACGTACTCCTCTTAAAGTCTTAATACTAAGCCTGTAGCTCTATTATGTCTTTATATTATTCCCTTATGGAATTCCTTAATAAATTCTTCTATAATAGACTTAGGCATATATATTACTTCTCTATTTTTGTATTACTCTAAGTCTAGATCCTCTGCCTATACTTCTTAGATCTTCTATATCCAATTACTCTCTAGTAATTTATAGATTTAACTTTCCTTGGTTATAGTAATCTTTAGATAATTATACCTAATTAATCTATCTTAATCCCTTCGCAATAAAGCTCCCAATAGCTTTTTATTACTTTATAATTTAGCCTTTCTGCTTAGAGTATCTACTCGTGTATTGTCTGTACCCTTAGTATACTAAATTTCAAAATAGTATTCTATAAGCATTTCCGCCTATCTAACCTGTCTTTAGTTAAGTTCCTTTATTATTAGGAATCCTATAAGGTTCTTATAGTCCGTCTTAACTATAAATGGTTTCTCTGTGCCTTATAAGAATGCTCTTTATTCCTTAAGTGCTATAACTATACCTAACAACTCCTTGTAGATATTATAGTTTAACTCTAGTGGTGTCATCTTTTAACTATAGTATGCCACTAGGTGCCATCTATCTTAATATTTCTATAGGAAGTATGCCCCTAGTGCAAAGTCTAATGCATCTATTTTTATAACCGTCTTTAGACCTAGTTAATAGATCCTAAAAACTGGCTCCTAGGTAAATAACTCTTTAACTTTCTTAAATAGTTCTTATTGCTCCTTTCCCCATACCTATAGTTCTTGTTTCTTTATTAATTATATAAATGGCTTAATATCCTGTGACCATTACGCTATAAACCTTCTACAATAATTGCAAAACCCTAGGAACGATTTTAACTATATAACGTTCTCTAGTTCCTGCCAATTCACTATAGCCTTAATCTTCTTTAGATCTATACTAAGTTAGCCTAGTTTAATAATAAATCTAACAAAATTAGTTTTCTAGGTAAAGAACTTGCATTTTTTAATTACTACTAGCATCTATTCTTCTTGTAGTCTCTTTAAGACCTATTTAACGTGTTCTCTATGTTCTTCCTCATTCTTTAAGTAGATAATAATGTCGTTAAGGTATACTATAATAAATTTATCTAGGTGTTCTTCTAATATATTATTAATTTGCTTCTAAAACGTTACTAGTGCATTTATAAGCCCAAACTGTATAACTAATAGCTTATATAGTCCTTCCTTTAACCTAAAGGCTGCCTTCTATTTGTCACCTTCCTTAATCCTAATCTAATAGTATGCCCACCTTAGATCTATCTTTATAAAGATCTTTACATTGCCTATCCTATCCTAGATCTTGCTAATTAAGGGTAAAGAATACCTATCCTTCCTAGTAATGCTGTTTAACTATCTATAGTCTATACATATCCTAAGTTTTCTGTTTTTCTTTAGGATAAACAGTACTAGATATCCTACTAATAACTATAATAGTCTAATATATCCCTTGCGTAAGTTCTCTTAGACAAACTCCTTAAGCGCTACTAACTCTGTTTTAGTAAGCTTATAGATTAAAAAGAACTTTAAACTTATTCCCTCTTCTAATTCTATCTTGTAGTCCTATGCGGTATGCTTTAACAGCTTTTCACTTTCTAGTAACTATAACTTTTTACCATACTTATGGTATTTCTTTAGTATATAACTTAAGCCTCGCTTAGTCTCTTTATACGTCACTCTAACTTGGTACTATACCAACTTGGTTTACTGTTATACTTTGCGCTGTTGTGTATCTTTAATATTAACCTAACCTATAACCTAATTAATCTTTAGATTGTACTTCTATAACTAAGGCATTCCTAGTATCGCCTCGTCCTATCCTATTAGTAGGATATTAAAAGACATTCTAACTGGTCTCCCTTTAATAGTTATCTAAATAGGTCCTATTTTAAAATTAATAATGCCTCCTCTATAGGCTATCTGATCTCCTAAAATTGTTATAAGTGGATATAGGTATTCCTTTTATCTATATAGTAATCCTATCCTTTCTACTACCTTTAGTAATATGTGGTTCCTAGTTACTCTACTATCTACTAATACTTTAAACTGCTAATCTTACCACTTAACTTATAAATTTAGGTATTATCCTTAAATTCCTTTAAGGGTCTAAGGCTCTAATACTAGTTCCCTTTAGTTCTATACGCCTCCCCTTTTCCTAACTGTTGGCTGCTAGATCCTACCTATACTTAGTCTATCTTAGGCCAATACTTAGTTTGTTTCTTTTCCTCTATATACTATAGATAAGTGTTCTCTAGGCACTCCTACTACTATTATCTATCTAGGCATTCTTCCGTAAGGAATCTTCCTAGTTAAAGTGTTAAGTCCCCTTAACCTTATACTTCTACTGGGTGCCAACTATATATATACTTAGCATTTCTAAACCGCTTTTCCTCTAGTGCCCAATATATCCTTACTAGGTACTTCCAGTTTTTATCTTTTAGTGCTCTATGTATATTATACATATTATCCATATAAGCTATCCACAATAGTATATAATACGCTGCATGTTTTAGGTTAACTCTTAGTTTATCTTTATCCTTAAGTTTAAACCTATACCTAGTTAACCTAACCACTAGTATCTCTACTATAGGTACTAAGATTTATCGCTCGCTTCTCTAGTCCTTAAATCCTTCTTCTAGGTTCCTTAACGTTATAATTAATACTCCCTTAATATAACTTATACGTTTCTCTATAATGGGTTAGTTTTAGACAACTTTTTTGTTTAGCTATATATAAAAGTCTTCCTATTTATCGTTGTGTTGTTGCCTATACCACTTTCCATACAACTGGTTTAGTGTGTATGGTCTATCCATTAAAAAGTACCTTGTTATTACTATATTATAACATCCTTTAGTATGTCTTTTTTTGAACCTAGTTAGAATATCTAGATACTCTTCTTATTCTAGTTTATTTAACCACTTTACCCTAGGTATCCCTGCACTTAGCCTATTAATAACTCTTTATATGGGTGCTCTATCCCTTATATAACCTAGTATAGCTAACCTCTTGTCTAGCTTTTGCTCTTACTATATAATAATTCTTATCCTAAACTTATCTATAGTTTCTTATTTTCTGCGTCTTGCAGCTAGATCTTTATAGTCGTCTTGCTTTTTAATCCTAGTATTAACTGTTCAATCTTTAGGCTAAATACTGCGTTTACCTAGGATTGCTAACATTCTTATTTGTTCTCCAAACTTATAGTTCTTAAACTTGCGTCCTATACTTATTTATTTGTTACTAAACTAAGTCACTGCCCTTTCCTATTGGTTTTCGTCCGTTATGGGTCCTTAGGTATATCTTATCTTACTTTAAAAATCTTAAGCTTCTCTTATCTCTTCTTAAGAATCTTAAGCCTGTGGCCTTTTACCTTTATTAAGTAATAAGCTAGTACTAGCAGTTGTTTACTTACTTAGTTTTTTCTAAACGTTGCTCCTATTATCTTGTAAAGCGATAGAAATTGTATCTAATAGTATTGTAATACCTATTACTAAACCCTATTCTGTAACGGTCTTAGTCTTTACTTCTATTTTAACTTCTCTAAGGTCTGCATGCTCCTAGTAAGCTGCCTTTATTGCCTTATTATTAGTAAATGCTTCGCCTGTGTTAAACTTATTATCTTTAATGTCCGATTTACAAGCTGGTTCGTTAGTTCCTTTAAACTTAGATAATAATAGCTCTTATAGCCAATAGCTTGCGCCGTACTTAGCGTCCTCATAAATTCGGTATGTATTGTTGTAATAATACGTAAAACTGTTAATTAAACACTCTTTTATTTCTTATAGTGCACCGTCGTCCCTCTGTATATACGTGCCGTCTGCTAGTCTGGTTCCGTTTACTATATAATTACTCTAACCACCTCTATAGTCTCTGGCGAAATAACCTTATTTTCCATAATTTATGCAAGCTCTATCTTTAAACTATTTTTCTTGCTATAGAGTCTGCCTAAATATCTTCTGCTGCTAAGATCCCTGGTTTGGCCTCTACTCCTAAGTCCTTTAATTACTTAATCCTTAACCTCTGGGTTTCTATAGTTTCTTTTCCCACCTTTAGGTTTCTTTAGTACCACTTAGGTCCATTAGCTCTGCGCTATTCCATAGTTTTTAACTCTATGTCTATCGTTGCGTACTCTACGCCTTATACAACTATAGAACTCTGTCTTACCCTCTCTTAGCTTGTTCCCTTTAATAGATTCTATTATTAATCTTTATTAACTAATTTATTAACTCTCTTAGAGTATCCGCATCTTCTATTAGGATAATTGCGTCCTAGACTTTAGCCTTAAGTCCCTATTTATACTATACTATAAGCGCCCTATTGTTCCACTTAACCTATATAGCTAGTGTTTAAAACTGTGTTGTATACTTAATTACTAAAGTGCGTTATACTAAGTTTTAAAGCTTTTGTTCTGCTGTGGTTGTGGCCTCTAGGTCTCCAAATATCTGCGTTAACCATTCCGCAAACCCGTTCCAACTGGCAAATATATACCGTACGTCCTAGTTAGTAGTTGTTATGCCATTAGCCTATATTTCTGTAAGATACGGTTTAAACCACTTAAGTGCCCTCCCCATTAGGAACAATTCTGCATAGGCTACTTAATCTAATAATATTGCTAACTTCGCTCCTTCCTATACTACTTTAAAGTGCATCTGCGTAAGAAATCCCTTAAGCTTTAACTTCTCTCCTAAAAATCGTTTAATTAAAGGTAGCTTGACCTTTACTGCTCCAATTCTATTAATGCGTTCTTTGAGTATCCTATTATTGTTTTATAAGTGATTAACCATTTCCTGTAACTAACCTTGCGTAACCACTTAAGAATCCCTATTGTCTATACTGGTATCACCTGGCCCTAAGGTTGTGGCTATTGCCGACGTTATTACAACTGGTGCTCTGGGTGGTATATTATTTAATTTTGTTTAATACCATAACCTTAATAGTAAATGTGTAACGGTACCTTATAGTAGGAACTACGGTGGGTCCTATTATTAGGCTAGGTATATAGGTAAAAACAAAACAACAATATAATAATAACTGGTGGAGTGGTTGCCTAACAGATTAACTCCAATTATATTCTAAGATTTACTACAAGGAGAGAACCATCTACGGTAGGAACTAAGGTCCTTTAAATACACAACCGTACTCCTAAGAAATCCTCTCTTATACGTAAGGTACGTGTTATACGTGTTATACATAGACGTACACTGCGTATACCTCGTACACTGCGTATAATATTATGTGACTCGCTTACTATTCCTCGTTATATAGTTCCACCGGATCCATCCTGGACCGTGCCTATATTAACTAACTAGCTTCCTACAACTCTTCCCTAAGTAGTTGTAACATTGTACTTAAAGCGTCCGTAACACTACCTATATCTCTATACCCCTAGCAACCTTACCTACTTAATACTTAACAGAGGGTTAGCGCTAAGCAGCTTTGCCTAATAGGAACCCCTACTATAGTAATAACAAAAGCTATAATAACTAAACCTAAACTACTACTATAGGGTCTAATATATACTACCTTAATCCCCTAATCTTTAAGGGTAACTATAAGGAATACAGCTACTAGAAAATATAAATCCGTAAAAAACTAACCTAGAGCGCCTACCTTTTCCCTATAGAAGATGCTAAAATTGGCTATATTATTAGGCGAATAAAGGGCATCCTATTTAATAGGCTCTTTACTTAATAGGAGACTAGCAGTCCCTAAAAGTAGCAGTCCTACTAGGAAGTCCTTAATAACCTTAACTAAATATACCACAACTATAACCTAGTGGCCACTAGTTAAGCTAAACTACGTGCCCTAAAGATAAGTTCTACTAAATTATTTAATAAGTTCTATATTAAATTCTAGGAATATACTAGAGTTCTTACCTAAGACAATACTAAAGACTAGGAAGACCTTCTTAAAAAAGTTACTTATTACCTTAGTCACGCAGCCGCCAGCTACAATTATAACAATATTTATAATATAGTAGCAGCCCTATGGAAGATTAAACGACGGCTAAACCAGATTGCTACTATAAACTCCCGCCTAAAGACCTCCCTATAGAAGCCCTCCGGACCTACTAAACCACTAACGCCTACTACCTTAAGCAACACTACTGGTCCTAATATCAACTTCTCTATACTAACCTTCCTATAGAAGTTACTAGATAGAGAATATAAGCTACTCTAGAAGCTAAGGCGTTACTATAAATGCCGTTAAAAAGGCTATTATAGCTATAGCCTAAACTACCTAATAGCTAGGTTTAGTAGCTACTGCCTAATACCTAACCTAGTACCTTAAACACTAAATATATTACTATATACCACTACCATATAAGACAAAGACGTAGTAATAGTAGTAGAGTTAGATACGGAAATAGAAAACGCTAAGTCCTAGCCCTAAGTTATAGGTTAGGACACCCTAATAATAAGGGGATCTATATATTAGCCTACTTAATAGATAACTTAATAAAGATAAATAGACGGAAATAGATGGTTTTACCTATAATAGAAATTACTACTAAAAAACAATATAAAAGCCGTTCTATAATTAATTGTGAAGCTACTAATAAATTTATAAATACCTAATTTATACGCACTTATAACCTACCTACCTTACCCCTTACTAAAGCCCGCGCCCTATAACTTGCTAATAGCAGTTATACCGCATAAAAGATTACCTATATAGCATAACTCCACCTAGATATAAATGGGCACTAGGAAGAGCTCTAGGCCTATATTATACCACTTATTAACTACCCTATTATCCTTAAAATAAACTAGCTTAAATAACACAACCCCACCATTAACTAGAAAAAGAGAGAGGTAACCTTTAACTCTAAATACTACAGAGAGACTTGCCTAGGATATAGCCTAGCCACCTCTATCTACTCCCTAGGATACTAACCTAAGGAACCCCTTATTACCCTACCTATAACTAACTACTACTATATAAGTGCCACGGCCTTCTACTGTATAGTATATAAGAAAGGCTAGAATATTACCATAGCCTCCTAATTATAACTATATAAGCTTAATAAAGAATAGGACTACGTCCTCTATAGTAATAGGATAGACACAATTAACCTCCTAGAAAATAATACCCCTATAGAACTCTATAAACTTTTACCTTTAGACTTTAAGAAGTTTATAAAGCTTAAAAAAGGACTTACTAATAAAAAACTCCGTAAGCTCCTCCCTAAGAGGTACTAAACTTTATTAATATATACTTACAAAAGAGCGTAGATATACTCCCCCTATATTAACCTAATAACCATACTATTAATATTAAATAAAGAAAAACGCTACCCTATAAAAGACCTTACCTAATATTAAAAGATAAACTCCTAGTTATTAAAAAGTATATTAATAAACACTTTAATAAAGGATTTATTCGTCCTAGTATATCCCCAGTAGCTATCCCTATCCTCCTTACTAAGAAGCTAGGAGGAGATATCCGATTCTATATTAACTATAGAGGACTTAATGCTATTACAATTAAGAACCAATACCCTATACCGCTTATATGTAAAACTCTTAAGCGGCTTAGTTAAGCCAAAATCTATACCAAGCTTAATATTATTGCCGCCTTTAACTACCTTTAAATATAGGAAGGTAACAAATAGAAAACCGTATTTATATCACGCTTTGGCTAATTTAAATATACTATTATACCCTTTAGTATATATAACGGCCTAGGCAGCTTTTAAAGCTATATTAATAATACCTTATGGGACTACCTTAATAACTTCTGCTCTGCGTACCTGGACAATATACTTATTTATAGTAATAATCCCTTTAAGCATACTAAGCATATTTAAAAGGTCCTATAGCGCCTTAGGGACGTAGGACTTTATATTAATTTAAAGAAGTGCGAATTCTTAGTTATAAAAGTAAAATACCTTAAACTAATTATTACTACTAAGGGTGTCCGTATAGACCCTAAGAAGGTATGTATAATTACTAAATAGTAAACCCCTAACTATATTAAGGACGTATAAGCTTTTCTTAATTTCGCTAACTTTTATTAAAAATTTATATATAACTTCTTAGGTGTTATAGCACTACTTATAGTAATAATATAAACGAAGGGCCTATCCACAAAAGAAAGAAAAATATATCTATATTTTATCTAAACGCCTAAATATAAGAAGGCGTTCTAAGACCTTAAATATGCTTTTACTAAAGTACCTATCCTAACCTACTTTATACTAGGATAATAACTCTATCTTAAAACTAACTCCTTAGACCACGTTAACGCAGGCGTCCTTTTCTAAATAGGTAATAATAGCCTCCTCTACCTAGTCGCATTCTACTTATCTAAGCTTACACTATAAGAATATAACTATAAGATCTATAATAAGGAACTTCTTGCGATTATATAAGCGTTTAAGAAATTCTAATTAGAACTCTTCTTAGCAGAACCTAACTAGCTAACTAAAGTCCTTACGGATTATTATAATCTTAAGTACTTTATAACTATAAAACAGCTAAACTAACGCTAAGTATGCTAGAACGAGTTCCTCTCTGGTTTTAACTTCAAAATTATATATAGGCTAGGAGTATAAGGTACTAAGCCTAATAGCCTAATACGCCGCTTATAAGACCTTCCTTAGTCTAAAGATAACCCCTATAACCAGTTCCAATAATAGATAATCCTAAAAGCACAAAATTTGGCCCTAGGTATGCTACCTATAATAGAGCTAACTATACATTAGCTCTATACTATAGAACTAGAATTACCTCCTAAAATTAATAAGCTTATTACTATGGCATATAACACCTCTATTAACCTATTACTGTATTAACTTATTGCCGTAAAGACCGCCAGTACCTATATGCTGCCAACTAACCTTTAAAGCTTAGGCTAGATTAATATAGCAGCCTTAGAAGTAAAAGAAAATAGGCTCTATTATAGAGGCTGTCTATTTATCCCCAACTTAGAAAATCTATAATAGCAACTAATCTAAATAGCCTATAACCTCTAATTAAGCGGCTACCTAGGTAAAGAAGGAACCTATAAGCTTCTTAGCTGATACTACTTTTAGCCTAAAATAATAGACTTAGTTAAATACTTTATAGGCGCCTACTATAGTTATAAGCGCGCTAAGGCCTTTAATATAAAGTACTAAGGACTACTATACCCTCTACTAGTACCTATATAATAATAGGCAGATATTGCTATAGATTTCGTTATTAACCTACTACCCTATAAACAACACGGCCGTACCTATAAGAATATCCTTATAATAATATGCCGACTTATAAAAGAGCGCCACTACGTCCTAACTAAAGGTGTAGCCGTTAGCAACGTTACTAACGCCTTCCTCTATAAAATCTACTAATTATATAGGTTACCTAACTTAATTACGTCTAACCAAGGCATATGGTTCAGCTCTAATATATAGAGACGAATCTACTAACGCCTTGGCATCTCTATTAAGATGTCTACATCCTTCTATTATAAAACTACTAGGTAACCGGAAAACGCTAATACTAGCATAAAAGCATACCTATAATAGGTAGTCGCCTATAATTAAGACAACTAGGTGGATTACCTCCTACTAAGTAAATTTGTAGTAAATAACTACATCTTAACTACTATAGGACTTACCCCGTTCTTTGCAAATAAGGGATATTACCCTGTCACGGAACGCGGGCAATGGCTACAAAGCGTATGTATTCGGGGAGTCTACAAGACGTTGCGCGATCGATCGTAAGGGTCGAGGGCGTAAGGAGGTGATATACCCTCGCGTAGCTGACATAAGCTGTACGCGAGGTGTACGCGAGAGCACGGGGTTCTCCTATGGAGGCCCCTGCGGTCGGGTTCCGTGACACTACCCCCCCTCCTATTAAGGCGGAGCTCCGGCGACGCTGTGGTTGCTATGTATATGTAGGGGGAAATGCTTGGGGTATCTAGAAGAAGGAATATCGTTATAGGTGTGACGGGCTCGTATAGGTGCTTCTGACTTGAAGCTTGTAGGTTGCTACTATGCGAAGGTACTAGGCTATAGAGGGGAAGGAGGCTGTTAGGGACTTGGTAAGGTGTGAGGGTGTTGTTAAGGCGCTAGTAGTAAGCAAGCTAATAGCAATTTTCTATCTTAGGGATGGAAAATCCTAATTAGTTGGCTTCTCCTTAGCGTCTAGAATCTGACCAATTAGACAACTTTAACCAGTGGTTAAAGTTCCTTAATATCTCATTAGAGTAGTTACGTAACGGTAATATACAACGATTTAGCTGTGACGGCTCCTATAGGGGATTAGGTACGAAATCTCTGCTTAGGCCTAGTTTCTATGGGTTTATATAGTGGAAATCGCTAATTAGATCTTTTACGTTTTTAAAATCTTCCTATAGTTGCCATTCTGGCTGATCTATGTTAAATCCTATATAAGTAGCTTTATAGTAGAGCTGCCGTCCTCTGCCTTTGCCAAAGTATTTGGAGTTAATAATTTGTTTAATAGTCCACTCCTTATAGTTCTTGTCTTCGTTTTCATCTTGGATTAGTACTAGTAGGGGTTTAGGCTGTATTTATCCTAGTAGAGGGTTAGGCTGGTGAAGGTGTAGTAGCTATAGGTAAAACACGGGCTATATTCCGCGGGTGGCTAAGGTAGGCGGGAGCTCTAGTTTATATACAGCTCCTCTATTAATGACTTGTTTAATCTAGTAAGGGCCAAGGTTCTTATAATTAAGTGACTTTATAGGTCTCTATGTAGAGATATTGCGTGCATCTAACTATACCTAGTCGCCAACACGTATCTTAGGTGGTGGTGTTCTATAGCAGTTGGCGAAGTAAGCTTGTTTCACTTAGGCCCAGGCTATCTCTCCTTTATAGTAGTTAAGTAGGTCTTTTATACAGTCTGCATATTGATTGGTAAGTAGCATCTTAAGGCGTTTTCTATATAGCAGTTTCTTATCAATAGGCTCTAGTGGCTCTATACCGGATTATAGGTGATATCCTTTATTCGCAAAGAATGGGGTAAGTCCTATAGTGGCTAAGACGTAGTTGTTTGCTGTAAATTTACTTAGTAGAAGGTAGTTTACCCAGTCATCCTGACTATAGGCGACTACCTGTCGTAAGTACGCCTTTATACTAACGTTAGCGTTTTCTAGTTATCCCGCAGTTTCGTGGTAAAAGGATGTAAACATCTTAACGGAGATACTAAGGCGTTGGCAGATCCGCCTCTATATATTAAAGTTAAATTGCGTGCCTTAGTTAGACGTAATAGAGTTAGGTAACCCGTGTAGTTGGTAGACTTTGCGGAGGAAGGCGTCAGCAACGTCGCTTACAGCTACGCCTTTGGTTGGGACGTAGTGGCGTTCTTTTATAAGTTGGTATATTATTATAAGGATGTTCTTATAGGTTCGGCTATATTGTTTGTAAGGTAGTAGGTCAATAATAAAATCTATGGCAATATCTGCCCATCATCATATAGGTACTGGTAGAGGGTGTAGCAGTCCTTGGTACTTTATATAAAATGCTTTAGCACATTTACAGCTGTAGTAGGCGCTTATAAAGCATTTAACTAAGTCTATTATTTTGGGCTAGAAGTAGTATTGGCTAAAAAGCTTATAGGTTCCTTCTTTGCCTAGGTGGCCGCTTAATTAGAGGTTATAGGCCATTTAGATTAGTTGCTGTTATAGGTCTTCTAAGTTGGGAATAAATAGACGGCCTCTATAATAGAGCCTATTTTCTTTTACTTCTAAGGCTGCCATATTAATCTGGCCTAAGCTTTGGAGGTTGGTAGGTAGTGTATAGGTACTAACAATCTTTGTAGCAATTAGTTAATGCAGTAATAGGTTAATAGGGGTGTTATATACTGCGGTAATAAGTTTGTTAATTTTGGGGGGTAACTTTAATTCTGTGGTATAAAGCTAAGGGGCGGTTGGTTCTGTCTTAGGTAGTATACCTAGGGCTAAGTTTTGTGCTTTTAGGATTGTTTGTTGTTGGAATTAATTATAAAGGTTATCTTTTAACTAAGGAAGGTCTTGCGAATGGCGTGTTAGGCTATTAGGCTTAGTACCTTATACTCCTAGCCTATATACAATTTTAAAGTTAAAACTAGAGAGGAACTCATTTTAACGTGCTTAGCGTTAGTTTAGTTATTTTGTAGTTATAAAGTACTTAAGGTTGCGATAATCTGTAAGGACCTTAGTTGGCTAGTTAGGTTCTGCTAAGGAGAGTTCTAATTAGAATTTCTTAAATACTTATATAATTGCGAGGAGTTCCTTATTATAGATCTTATAGTTATATTCTTGTGGTGTAAGCTTAGACGAGTAGAATGCGACTAGGTAGAGGAGACCGTTATTGCCTATCTAAGAGAGGATACCCGCGTTAACATAGTCTAAGGAGTTAGTCTTAAGATAGAGTTATTGTCCTAGTATAAAGTAAGCTAGGATAGGTGCTTTAGTAAACGCATCTTTTAAGTCTTAAAACGCCTTTTCGTATTTAGGCGTTTAGATAAAATATAGATATATTTTTCTTCCTTTTACAGAAAAGCCCTTTGTTCGCATTATTGCTATAAGTAGTGCTATAATACCTAAGAAGTTGTATATAAATTTCTAATAGAAGTTGGCGAAACTAAGGAAGGCTTATACGTCCTTAATATAGGTAGGGGTTTACTATCTAGTAATTATACATACTTTTTCAGGGTCTATATAGACACCCTTAATAGTAACAATTAGTCTAAGGTATTTTACTTCTATAACTGAGAATTTGCACTTCTTTAAATTAATATAAAGTCCTGCGTCTCTAAGGCGCTGTAGGACCTTTTAAACGTGCTTAGTATGCTTAGAAGGGTCATTGCTATAAATAAGTATATTATCCAGGTACGCGGAGTAGAAGTTATTAAGGTAGTCCTATAAGGCATTATTAATATAGCTTTAGAAGCTGCCTGGGCCGTTATATATACCAAAAGGCATAATAGTGTATTTAAATTGGCTAAAGCATAATGTAAATACGGTTTTCTATTTATTACCTTCCCATATTTAGAGGTAGTTAAAGGCGGCGATAATATTAAGTTTAGTATAGATTTTGGCTTAGCTAAGCCGTTTAAGGGTCTTGCGTATAAGTAGTATGGGGTATTAGTTCTTAATTATAATAGCGTTAAGTCCTTTATAGTTAATATAGAATTAAATACCTCCTCTTAGCTTTTTAGTAAGGAGGATAGGAGCGGCTATTAGGGATATGCTAGGACGAATAAACCCTTTATTAAGGTTCTTATTGATATACTTTTTAACAACTAGGAGTTTGTCTTTTAATATTAGGTAGGGTCTCTTATAGGGCAGCGTTTTTCCTTATTTAATATTAATGGCATAGTTATTAGGTTAATGTGGGGGCAGTATATCTGCGCTTTTTTGTGAGTATATGTTAATAAAGTTATAGTATCTCTTAGGGAGGAGCTTACGGAGTTTCTTATTAGTAAGTCCTTTTTTAAGCTTTATAAACTTCTTAAAGTCTAAGGGTGAAAGTCTGTAGAGTTCTACAGGGGTATTATTTTCTGGGAGGTTAACTATGTTTATCCTATTACTATAGAGGACATAGTCCTGATCTTTATTAAGCTTATATAGTTATAATTAGAAGGCTACGGTAACGGTCTAGCCTTTCCTATATGCTATGCGGTAGAAGGCCGCGGCGCTTACATAGTGGCAGTTAGTTGTGGGTGGGGTAATAAGGGTTTCCTTAGGTTAATATCTTAGGGAGTAGATAGAGGCGGCTAGGCTATGCCCTAGGCAAGTCTCTCTATAGTATTTAGAGTTAAAGGTTACTTCTCTCTTTTACCAGTTAATAGTGGGGTTATATTATTCGAGCTAGTTTATTTTAAGGATAATAGGGTAGTTTATAAGTGGTGTAATATAGGCCTAAAGCTCCTCCTGGTGTCCGTTTATGTTTAGGTAGAGTTGTGCCATATAGGTAATCTTTTGTGCAGTATAACTACTGTTAGCGAGTTATAGGGCGCGGGCTTTAGTAAGGGGTAAGGTAGGTAGGTTATAAGTGTATATAAATTAGGTATCTATAAATTTATTAGTAGCTCTATAGTTAATTATAGAATAGGTTTTATATTGTTTTTTAGCAATAGTTCCCTTTATAGGTAAGACTATTTACTTCTATCCTTCTATTCTTACTAAGCTATCTATTAAGTAAGCTAATATATAGATCCCTTTATTATTAGAGTGTCCTAACCTATGACTTAGGGCTAGGACTTTGCGTTTTTTGCTTTTGCGTCTAATTCTACTACTGTTGCTGCATCTTCATCTTGTGCGGTAGCGGCGCGTAGTGATATATTTGGTGTCTAGGGCATGGGATTAGGTATTTAATGGCAGCTACTAAACCTAGCCATTAGGCAGTTTGGGCTATAGCTATAATAGCCTTCTTAATAGTATCTATAGTAACGCCTTAGCTTTTAGAGTAGCTTGCGCTCTCCATCTAGTAGCTTCTTTAGGAAGGCTGGTATGGAGAGGTTAATATTAGGACCAGTAGTATTACTTAGGGTAGTAGGCGTTGGTGGTTTAGTAGGTCCGGAGGGCTTCTATAGGGATATCTTTAGGTGGGGGTTTACAGTAGTAATCTAGTTTAGCCGTCGTTTAATCTTCTATAGGGCTGCTACCATATTATAAACGTCGTTATAGTTGTGGCTGGCGGCTGCGTAACTAAGGCAATAAGTGACTTTTTTAAGGAGATCTTCCTGGTCTTCAGCGTTGTCTTAGGTAAAAACTCTGGTGTATTTCTGGAATTTAACATAGAACTCGTTAAATAATTTAGTAGGACTTATCTTTAGGGTGTGTAGTTTAGCTCGACTAGTAGCCACTAGGTTATGGTTGCGGTACATTTAGTTAAGGTTATTAAGAACTTCTTAGTAGGACTGCTACTTTTAGGGACTACTAGTCTCCTATTAAGCAAAAAGCCTATTAAACGGGATGCCCTTTGTTTGTCTAATGATATAGCTAATCTTGGTATCTTCTATGGGGAAAAGGTAGGCGCTCTAGGTTAGTTTCTTACGGGTTTACATCTTCTAGTAGCTATATTTCTTGCGGTCACCCTTAAAGATTAGGGGATTAGGGTAGCGTATATTAGACCCTATAGTAGTAGTTTAGGTTTAATTGTTATGGCTTTTGTTATCGCCGCTGCTGTGGTAGGGGTTCCCGTTAGGTAAAGCTGCTTAGCACTGACCTTCTGTTGAGCGTTGAGTAGGTAAGGTTGCCGGGGGCGTAGAGGCTTAGGTGGCGTTGTATATAGTGGAGAGGTATCTAGTATTGTTACAAATGTGCTTGTTAAGCTAAGATTATAGGTATTTAATTGTACCCTTTCTTTTGGTAACTGTAGCAATAAGTGTAATCTCGGCCTTCTTTAATTGTTAGACGTTGTGTTTAGACGCATAGAGGTTGTCTTTAATTTCTTAGTATGTATTGTTAGCGAGTGCCTTATAAGCTTATAGGTCTTAGATAATATTATAATCTTAGGTAGCACGTATCTTAGCTTGTATAAGCTTTAGATAGTAGTTCTATAGAAGGTGGTAGTATTTATTAGGTTCTTGTGCTACTATTTTTATAAATATCTTAGCGTCTCGTATCTTAATCTTAATAGGTAGTAGCCCTTTAGCTTATTTATCTGTGGTTATATAGTTAATAAAGGTGTCGGTACCAATTTAATGGTATAAGTAAGTCGTGTCTAGGGGCACAAAATACGTATAGTATCGTATGCTCATTTAGACGGTGGTGACTGTCGATTCTATTAAGGTAGACTATGTGGTCTATATACTGACGCACCTCCCCCCTAATTAGTCAGTGCTTTAGGGGTGCACTAGACGCGTAAGCGGGTGGTTAGTGCACCGAACGCGTAAACGCGTACTTGGCGTACCGAACGCGTAGGCACGCGGTTGGTACGACAGGTGCTGTAATTATACACTAGCGGTACTTGGAAAATAAAACCACTTGTGTATAGCCTCCGTAATTGCCTTAATAGAACCATAAAACACATAAGAAAATATATAGGAAATCCCTCCTAAGGTGCCTTCTAGGTTGCCTTCCAAATAGTGCTCCAATCTGGCCGTAAGTCCTGCTTACGGTCCGTAAAATGAACTGTACGGCCTTTTAACGGGCCGTAAATGTACCGTACGGCCCTCTGACGGGCCGTAACTAAACCGTAAATGCTCCGTTAGTCTTGCTCTACCCATTCTATAACCTTTAGGTTAAGCTTGTTCGTGTTAATTAGGGTTTTAAGAGCTTAACACAGCTTTGCCTTAGTTATAGCGTCTGCTGGGTTGTCTCCGCTGCTAATCTATTTAACTTCCATAATCTCGCGTCGTTCGTAGGCCTGATGTAAGCACATTAGGTTAACCATAAGCCTCTTCTTCTATGTCGTGCCTAGTTTGACTAGGCAGTCGTAGAGGGACTTTAAATTAGTGTATAAAACCAGGGGTAGCTGCTCTAATTATAGGATCTTCTAGATCGTTGATTTAATTACGGCTGCTATATTAAAGCCATAGGCTAGTGCATATAGTTTAGAAGCTAGTACACTGCGGGTTACTCGCTTACATTTAATTAAAGACCAGTGCAGTATATTTGCGTCCTAATTATGGTCCGTAAGTATAATTACGAAGCTGATTTGCGATGACAGGTCCCTATTATTGGCAAAGAAGGCGTCCGTAAATACCATTATGCTAATGGAATTTAGGTTTAGTGGTACAAAAGTAAGTCCTCTTGTCGCATTATTAATCTGCCATTAAATGCGCTTATTAAGCTGCTTAATATTTTCTTCTTATAGATCTACTGTCTGGGCCGCAAAGGACAAGTTATAGGCAGATTTGGGTTGGTAGACTGTGGTAATATAGGCGCCTCTTACACGCTATGCAGCGTATTGGTCCTTTGTATTTACGGTCTTATGGGTCTCTTTGCAGGAACTGGTGAGGTCCGTAGGCTTTACTATAATAAGCTTTAGGTTTTGAGCTTAGCGTTCCTAGGTTAGCTAGATTAAGTTGCCCTTTTATATAATTAAGCCTTTGTTGAACTTAATTAGAGTCTACTTAGTTAACTGCTTTTATAGCTTTGCTAGGAACTTAGCTTCTTGCAGTTTAGTCTCTTTAGCATCCGTAAATGTCTGGTCTGCTAAGAAGAGGGTATTGTCTATTTAGAGTCCAACAATACCAAGGCCGTTTAATAGGGTGTATAGGAGGCAAGGGTTATAGGTTAACTGCTCTATCTTAAGTTTATAGATGTGGTGCTAGTGGTATATCTTAAACTAATGGTTTCCAGCTTCTAGTACTCCGTATAGGGGTTTTATAACCCGTAAAATTGTTCCTAGTTATAGGTTAAGCTTATAGGGTAGTTATATAAAGATATCCCTACTTAGGTAGGTATTAGACTGTATATAGGCTTGCGAGATGTCCCGTAAGTAGAGGGCTATAGGTTTGGTTTGCTATAGCCCCAGCATAAGTGTAAGTATAATCCGTTGGCTAACTCGTTAAATTATAGGTAATTGCGTAAGAACTAAGTCCTTTCCTTAGTCATTATAGGCTTGTACAACAAGCCTTAATTTTTTAAAGGCTTTATTAGTACTAGGGTGCTTAATTTTGTTAATAAAGCGCAAGTTAAATATACAAACGCCTTACGGAACGTCTCTCTCCGTTATAACCGCAAAGACGCCCTTCTTAAGTAGTCCGTTAATCTCTTTGCGTTGTAAGTCCATAAAAGGGGTTTCCTGTACTAGAACTAATATATCCGCAGGCGGAGATTGCTTTGCGGATATGCCTATAGAGGTTAGGTGATTCTCCATTATGGGGTTCTTGTAGGGGCGTCTTCGGCCACGCTTTATAGCAGGTTTTATAGGTTTATTAGGTTTCTAGGGGACCTCTAGGGTAGGTAAGGGTGCTTCTAGTTTATCTAATTTGGTAGGTGCTTCTAGTTCGTCTAGCTTAACGTCATAGATGTTTTTGGACCGAAAATAGGGTTTTATAAATGTGCTTTTAAAGCTTATTGGTCCGCTAAGGAGCTATATACAGTAGGTCTCGTCTTCTACGGCTAGTAGACGGTAAGGTCTAGTCTAATTGCCGCTTTTACGCCACATGAGGACTTTAGAGTTAAGCGGGAGGTTATGTACTAGGGTTGTATTAGGTCTATTATAGTAGTGCAGAGCGTTATTAACAGTTTATTTGGCCCGTAATTTGACTATTTCGGCTATTGCCTTCCGTATTACAGCTGCTTAATCCGTAACGGACGGGGCAGGAGGGTCTAGTTTGCTTATCCTTGGGTAGGCTCCGTAGACTAAAAGGGTAGGTACCAGTCTATTAGGGCCAGCGGTATTGTTAATGGCTTTTACAGCCATTTATAAAGCTAGTTCTTTTTAAATATTCTTACACTCGTCTATAATAATCTGGTAAGCTTTCTGTAAAGCTAGGTAAGCTTGCTTAATAAGTCCAACGGACCAGTACGCCTTAACTAGAACGGCTTTTGTTAAAATAGCTATAGCTATAGTGTACTGTTGGAATTCCTTACTAATGAAGTTCCTACTAGCGTTGTGGGTGATATACTTAGGGGGTCCAAGGTATATGTCAATCTAATAGGTCCGTAAAATGTCCCAAGTATATTTTACGGATATATTTTGCAACCAACGGGCGGCTTAATAGCGGGTTACCTTATCAACTATATATAATACTAGACTGCCGTTAATATACATAATATCCATGTATACTAAGTGGTTGAAGTCAAGGTCCTTATAAAGGGTAAACTTAAATCTGCCTAGGGAACGTCTGTATTTCTGGCAAAAAGAGCAGTATTTAGTTAGGTGGTTAATTGCCTTCCTATTAACGTTGTTATGTCTAGAGCGTTTAAGAACTCTATATAGCTTTTCGGCTAATGGGTAGCCGAAACGGCGGTGCAAACGGTGGATTTCAGTACTAGTAAGGTAGTATAGGTTGTAGTTAAAAGATTCCTAAATGTAGGTCTATAAAGTCTCTCCCTATATAAGAAACGGGTGTCCAAATCGTTGTGTAATTAGTAGGGTAATATACTTGCTTCCTAGGGCAGTTGCGGGGCTAGTTAAGGTGTCCGTAATATTGTTATAGTAGACCTGTAACCTGTCTATATCTGCAAGATAGAGTAGAAAAGGGGTGTCCGCTTTTACTATGTGGAAGTTAACTAGGCTAATTAGGGTCTTAACTGCAACTAATCTAATTAATGCGGTTGAACCAATGCTAAATTGGACGTTTACAGCCCTAGCTTGCATAGTGTTAATGTCCATATTATTATTTACGGTAGTCTTATATATAAGGTATTGTCTATAACCTGTAGTAGACTTCTTAGAGGCACCTGTATTGATTATAATGCCATAGAATTCTTTGGGGGTATAGCGTTTTGTAGTAATATATGCAAATGGGTCCTGTTCGCGGTCTATAACGTCCGTAACAGGTCCAACGGGTGTACTTATAGGCCAGTTTTCGGGTGTAATTGAGTGTATAAAGGAGCGGTCGGCTAATATGGTTATAGTATTAAAGGCTTAACTGTCCGTAAAAGGTCTAAAAGTAGTTAGGAATGTTTCTAAGGTCTCCTATTCCTAAGCGTTTGAGTTAAAGTTAATTATAAGGGCTTCTATTAACTTGTTAGGGGGCTCCTCTACTTCCTCTCCTTTGTATTCTAAAATAAACTGGTTAATCTAGTTATTAAGTCTCTTCCTAGACTTGTTATGTTCTTTCTAGGTATGCCTTATAAACCAACATCCTTCCTTATTGTACACAAAGCACTTCTGACTGGTTTGTCTACGGGGGTATGTTTTTGTACGGGGGTTGCTGCGGGGGTTACGGGTAGGACTTGGTTGGTACAGGTGCTGCTAGCAGTAGTGGTGGTCCGTAAAGTAGACGTCTAAGTTTATTTGTGGATATTAAATATCTGTAGCGAAGGCTTGAGTGCTGCTTAGTAGGTTTAAGACTTCGTATATTATAATAGAGGAGCATAGATTATTAATAAGGCCAGCTAAGGTATCTGTAGGCTTGTAGTAGGCATATTTATAGGGCTCTACTTCCTGGCAAGCCGTAATAAGTTTGTTATACAGGAAGTTGTCTATTTGAAGCTTAGCGTTAAGGCCGTGCTATAGGTGCCGGAGGTCTTTAATAAGGATCTGCAGATACTCTGTAGTCAATTTTTTAGTATTCTTGTTAATTACGGTCTGTAGCTTAGTTGCATTCTATTAGGTAAGAATATTACGCTTATATTCCGGTCCTTTAAAGTAGTTACGTGTAGCTTTGTATAGCTTATTAAAGGGAACACCAAGGGGGTTGCTCTTAAGGTTAGTGTAGTAGTGGTTAAGTGCTAGGCCGCGCAGTATGGTAGAGTAGGCTTGGCTAAACTCCTGTTTAGAAATATTGGCCTTTTAACAGAGGTCCGTAAAGATAGTCAGTTTAAAGTTAAAGTTATCGTTTTTACCGCTGTACTTAGATTTGTTGGTATAGAGCTTAGCTAGGTTAGCTAACTCCTTGCCGTAGGTCTTCGCTTGGGTAGGTTGCGGATTTATAACTTGGACGGGTTGCGGATCTATAACTTGGGCGGGTTACGGATCTGTGACTTAGGCAGTGGCGGAAGGGTTTTGGCCCGTATTTTAGTTTATAGGGGTATTGCGGTCTGTGACTTGGGTACTAGGTGTGCTCTAGCCAGTAAGGTTAATTCTAAAACTGCTTAGGTTTATAGGACGAATTTAGTTAAGAGGGTTAAGTATAAGGCCAGCAATTACATTAAGTTTGGAAGAAGTAAAGAGTTCCTTAATAGTATTATACTTGTCTAGGATTTCTTCCTTAGTCTATTCCGTTCGGTCCTCCTTATATATTGTATTGTATAAGAACCGTGCGACAGTGACCCGTTTATTCCTTTTAACCCATACGCCTTAGTTACGTAAAAGGGTCCGTAGGTTACGGATAGTAGTAGGGTTGCATTCCTTAAAGATAGCTTTTATAAAGTCCGCAAAGTCTTCCTAGTATTGCTCCTATAGGTCGACGTTTATAAGCTTAAAGTATTCGTACTTAAGGATTTTAAATTTGATATAGTTGTTGACGTTATTTATAGACATAACGTTAACTCCTTGTCTCCACTTCTTTTGACCTTTATTAACCTGCTTGCTGATGTCTGCCATACTGTGTAGTGTAGTGTGGTGTGTAGCGGGTGGAAGAGGTCTTGTGAGAGTCCGTAAAATCGGTTGACGGGCCCGTAACGGTTTATAGAAGGGTAAGGGGGTCTCTATAGGGTCTTAATAGGTCTGTAGTGGTTTGCAGGAGGGTAAGAGGTCTCCGTAACGGTCTATAAAAGTGATTAACGGGTCCGTAACGGTTTGTAAAAGGGTGAGGGGTCTCCGTAAGGGGTCAGAGAGGAGGCCGGGGTATTTTAGTAGGGTGTAGTGGTCGCGTTCTTGGTGTAATTATGTTCTTAACATAGTCGCGTTAACTACTGGTACAGTGGTCAATATCTCTAATTAAGGTGGAGCGTAAACGTCTTCCAAAACTAGGATAGATTTAAGGTAATTCTAGGTAAAATAGAGCGTTAGACATCTTCCAAATCTAGAGTACTTTAATTCTCTTCAACTGAAATAGGGGCTTGTAAGGTGGAGCGTTAGACGTCTTCCAAGCAAGTATATATCTCCTGATCTGTGCGCGCTCACTAATTAGTGTCGGTACCAATTTAATAGTATAAGTGAGTCGTGTCTAGGGGCACAAAATACGTATAGTATCGTATGCTCATTTAGACGGTGGTAACTGTCGATTCTATTAAGGTAGACTACGTGGTCTATATACTAACGCACCTCCCCCCTAATTAGTCAGTGCTTCAGGGGTGCACCAGACGCGTAAGCGGGTGGTTAGTGCACCGAACGCGTAAACGCGTACTCGGCGTACCGAACGCGTAGGCACGCGGTTAGTACGACAGGTGCTGTAATTATATAAAAGGATAAAACATTATTAATGTCCCCCTTATGGTCGTTATAGTCTTTTAAGCCACTAGGCTTCCCTTTAGGGGTTAAGGCTAGGGCTAATAAATTAAATCCTCCTAGGACTAATTGGTGTCGTGGTTTTAATATAGGTATTAGGTTGTTCTTTAAGTTTAATATAGTAGCTAGTAAGGAATTTTGTCTTGCTATTATTGATTCTTTAGGAGTATAAAGTAAGGTAACTTGTAGACACGCTGCTTTTGGCAGCGTCTGCGGTATCATAGAGACGTAGAATTGGTCGTAGGCTAAGCGTCGGTAAAGAAAAAGGCGTAACGTAATGTTACGGAACGCGGGCAATGGCTACAAAGCGTATATATTTGGGGAGTCTATAAGACGTTGCGCGATCGATCGTAAGGGTCGAGGGCGTAAGGAGGTAATATACCCTCGCGTAGCTAACATAAGCTGTACGCGAGGTGTACGCGAGAGCACGGGGTTCTCCTATGGAGGCCCCTGCGGTCGGGTTCCGTGACATACCCCTAATCCAATATAGAGCCACCAGAACCTATTAATAAGAAACTACCATATAAAAAACGCCTTAAGATGCTACTTACTAACCAGTATACAGACCGTATAAAAAATCTACTTAACTACTATAAGGGAGAAATGGCCTAGGCTTAAGTAAAGTAGGCCTACTTTACCAACTATTATAAAACACCACTACTAGAGATGCGTATTAGCGACTAGGTATAGCTAAATATATACAACATCTCTACATAAAGGCTTATAAAGTCACTTAATTATAAAAACCTTAGCCCCTATCTAATTAAACAAGTTATTAATAGGGGAGCTGTATATAAGCTAGAGCTCCTACCTACCCTAGTTACCTATAGGATATAGCCTATATTCCACCTATAGCTACTACACCTTTACTAGCCTAATCCCTTACTAGGATAAATATAGCCTAAACCCCTACTAGTACTAATCCAAGATAAGAACGAAGACAAAAACCATAAGGAGTAGACTATTAAACGAATTATTAACTCTAAATACTTTGGCAAAGGCAGAGGATAGCGGCTCTACTATAGAGCTATCTATACAGGATTTAATATAGATTAGCTAGAATAGCAACTATAGAAAGACTTCGAAAATATAAAGGACCTAATTAGCAACTTCCACTATACAAACCCACAGAAACTGGGCTTAAGTAGAGATTTTATACCTAATCCTCTATAGGAGCCCTTATAGAGTTAAACCGTTATATATTGCTATATAAGGGCAAATTGCCGTCAGACTGCCATAGATTGCCATTATATAATAGTAAAGCGTAATTACGTAACCGGAATATTATTAAGATGTCTAGGAACTTCAACCAGCGGTTAAAGTTGTCTAATTAGTTGGATTCTTAGGTGCCAAGCCTTATTATATAATATTGTTGCAAACCTTTAGCGATACCCCCTTTTCCTTTCTCTTCTCTATACCCTAAGTGTCCCTTCTACCTTAAGTGCCCCTTCTATATATACATAGTAACCACAGCGTCGCCGGAGCTCCGCCTCTATAGGAGGGGGGGTAGTATCACGGAACCCCACCACAGGGGCCTCCATAAGAGAGCCCCGTGCTCCCGCGTACACCTCGCGTACAGCTTACGTCAGCTACGCGTAGGTATATCACCTCCTTACGCCCTTAACCCTTACGATCAATTGCGCAACGTCTTGTAGACTCCTTAAATACATACGCTCTGTAGCCATTGCCCCCGTCCCGTGACAGTATGCTACTTAGAGGGGTATATGCTGTATTACCTCTTACGTCTCCCTTAGAGGTTTTTAGTTCACCTAAAAATGGGCTTTTTCTCTGTAAATAAGGAGGTTTTTCCTATAGGAATTAGTCTGTGTGGACCCATTAGGGGGACTAGGTCGGACGGTAAATTGAATTTTATATAATTAGCAAAAGGGTCAAGCCTTCGGACTAGTCGGTCCACCCCCCGTGCCCAGACCTCGCCTCTCTTACTCTACTGCTAGAAAACCAAACAATACACGTCTATAATGTCTATTCCGCCCCGTTAGGAGGCCTAAGGGCGGTAAACCGGGAGTCGCTAATCTACTTCCCGCAGCTACTTGATGCGTGGGGAGAACATATTATAGTAGGGAATTTCAACCTACACCATCCCTACTAGGGAGGACCGCTATGCCTAAAGCGACACGAAATGGTAGACGATCTTCTCAGAATTACCCGTAAGGCAGGCCTACGGCTCCTTATCCCACTAAGGGAGGAGTCGGGGAGGCTAGAGGAACTATAAGTACAATAGACCTAATCTTCACCTCAGAGGGCATAGCACGGCAGCTAGTTAGCTACAAACGGGGCAGTCAACTAGAGAGCGGTTCGGACCACCCGGTCGCAACGCTTTTTACGTTGGACCTCCCCCCGCAAAACCCCCAGAAGCGCCGCAACTAGAAAGAGATGGACCAAAACGGCATCGCAGCGGATTCAGCGCAGTTGCCGCAACCAGGGGCCCTTACTAACGCGGAGGAAATCGAAGATTACACAAACAGCCTACTAAGCTTCCTAGAAGAACTAGTCGAGAAGACGGTACCGGCGGCTAAGGACGTAGTAGGCTACTTATGCCCCTAGTAACGTAGTTCACAAGCGAGCGAGACACACAAGCGGCGAGGCACGCGCGAGAAGTTACCAACTTCATCGCCTTATGCAAGCCCAAACACGCGCCTCTTAGGTGCGAAAAGAGGGCCGTACCGTTCTCGCGTTCCATGCCGTTCGTAACGCCTATGTCTCAAGCGGCCGAGCCGCCGCACTGCTTTACGATGTGCCAACTCGACCCTCGCTCACCGCGCGAACGAACGCGTCACGCGTACGGAACTTCGCGCAAACAACCACAAAACTTACCAAAACCGAAGAGCTAGCCCTTGTACAATGGATTCTATCAATGGATGAACGCGGCTACCCGCCTAGAATTTGTGCTGTAGGCAAGGCGGCCGAATTACTCCTTAAACAACGAGCAGCCGGGCCGTCAGCCTCGATCGGGGTAAACTAGCCTCGTAACTTCGTTAACCGCACACCCGCGCTAGAGGGAAAATATACCCGTAGTTACAACTACCAGAGGACTTAATACGAAAATTCAGATAAATTACGGGATTGGTTTCGGCTTATAGGGAATATGGTTCACAAATACGGCATCTTACCTAACAATACCTATAACTTTAATAAAGTCGGCATCGCTATAGGTCTAATTAGGATAACACGCGTTGTTATTAGGTCAGACCGACACAGTGGACCCGTAATAATGTAACCGGGCGACCGCGAGTAGTTAAGGTCAATTAAGGGTGTTAATATATACAGCTAGTCGCTCCCTCCGATAATCATTTTTACAGGCAAGGTTCATATCTCTATATATAATACGAAAATAACGAAATCCCACGTGATTGGGTAATTAACCTTAGCGAAAACGGCTAGACAATAAATAAAAATGGTTTAGAATAGATTCAGCGCCTTGTACGGTTGGCTCACATCGGCTCCTAATCCTCAACAGCCATAGCAGCCACGCAACGCCTGAATTTGATAAATTTGGCACGGACCGGTCAATTATTACCCTCTGCATGCCTGCGCATTCATCGCACCTTCTTCAGCTCCTTGATGTGGGCTGTTTTTCGCCTCTAAAGTCCGCGTACCGGGGAATTGTCGCCAAGAACGCAAGGCTTGGCATCAACAATGTCGACAAGCCTGAGTTCCTTTCAATATATAAACAAGCTCGTTTCGAGGCCCTATCTACGGATAATATCCGTAGCGGCTTTAGGCAACAGGGCTTATACCGTTCGACCCAGATCAGGTGCTTTCACGCCTCTAAATTACCCTCCGTACGCCGTTACCACCAGTCACAACTTCCTAGGACCAGTGGCAGTCCGGAACGCCGCATAATATCGCGGAGTTAAAGCAGCAAGCTACGCTAGTTACCGACCAAGTTAGGCAGGGCATGCAGAGCTCGCCTACGTCGACAATTCGTGCGTTAAACCAGCTCGTTAAGGGCTGCAAAATGGCTATGCACAGCGCCGTCCTTTTAACAAGCGAAAACGAAAAACTACGGGCCGTAACGAAAAGCAAAAGAAGAAGATGCAAAGAGAGAGGTCTTATATAGCTAATAGAGGCACTCTTACCGTAGAAGAAGGAGCGAAGCTTGCACAGGAGTTAAAAGAGTTGCAATATTCAGACGCTGTATAACGCGAAGAAACGCGCCCCACCGCGCTGTAGTAGATACTATTCTTTTGAATATAAAGCTAAATATGTGGATCGTTGGGTACCCCCCAACGAAAATTTAACCCGAGTTTACGATTAATAAGCCGATCTAGAGCCTTATAGTATAGGGTTCAATTAATATATATATAGATATGAGGTTTTCCAGGGGAGACCCCCTGGAACCCCCCCCCTTGTACATAAGGGGTGGTGTTAAGGTTAAGGCGTCTCGGTCACTCGGTCACTGGTGGGTAGGGTTAAAGCGCCTCGGTCACTAGTGGGCGAGGTTGAGGCGCCTTGGTCACTAGTGGGTGAGGTTATCTAATTAAGAGGATCTACTACAGTGACTGAGGCGCCCCTTGATTTAGAAGCAATATATAGAGTTCAATTATATCTTCGGATTATGGTCACGTGACTTCTTATATAAGCGATATTTCTGCCCTAAAAAAAACTTCGAAAATTTCCAGAAAATCGATTGGCGCCACGGACGGCAGCAATATCGATCCGGCAATACTGCCAATTCTCCCTGTACACCATTGTATGTATATCTAACAGCTCCGGAGGCGGTAGAATGGTAGGGCAGACGGGAGGGCTAGGATTTCGAAAAACTAGATTTCGCGGTTTAAAAGTCAGAAAACCAAGTCGAATGCCGTATTCTCCGCTTACCTCCAAGCCAGTACATGATTTCCTATTTAGGAATAGTCGTTTCTAAATAGTTGCTGCTGCCGCCGCTCAAAGTCTTACTGCCGTGCCTCTTTGGTCTTACTTGTAGTTAGCTGAAATCGTTCCTTATCAAAGCATTGTTCGAATAGAAGGCCCGAAAGCTTCTTTACCCGCGAGATGGCTACATAAGTCATCCCAGCCGTCTTATCCTTATCTTTAATATCCAGGACCGCCCGATCAAGCGTTAGGCCCTGGCTCTTGTGAATGGTGAGAGCGAATGCCAGAGTAATAGGAAATTGACGCCGCGAGCAGGTGCCTCTAGTACCCTCCCACTTACGAAGAACGGAAAAGATAGGGATGACCTTTTTACTATCCTGCCGGGTGAATAGAGCAGGCCCGTCGTACTGACCTACTGCAATAAGCAGCGCTTGGGGCGGATCCTTTTTGATATCCGCGCCTTCCTTCCATACAATATCCTTAATTGTGCCGGTAGTACCATTTACTAAGCCTAGTTTAACCCATATATTCTGTATCAGCATGGTTTTCGCGCCTATACACACGGTTAAATTTGCCACAGTCTCGCACTGATTATGAGTAGCCTTTTCTGAGCCAGCGCCGCTGTCGACTAACTTAATAGCCAGCACCGGCCGCAAGAGGTCTCGGAGTCGGTTACTATTGTATTTGCCTACCGCAGCGCGTGTGCCATATAGCCGGATTGCGTTGTTAAACTTTGTAACCTCACCGGCAGTCAAATTCTGCTTACACCTAGTTAAAAGAAGTCTCTAGGTTGAATCGCTCACGGTATCAGTATGCAATTCCGCGAGAGCGCTCCTAAATGCGGAGTTCTTAGCATTATTACCGCCCTGCCGCATAACTTGATCCAAGACGGCTGTTCGATTAATTGCTTCATAGGCTCTCTTTCCATGGCCGCCGAGCTCCGACGGGCGAGCAGGTAGATTACTGTACAAGGCCGCCTGGCCTACGGGTAGTAACTGATGGAAATCACCCACCAACAGGACGCTTAACCCACCGAAATATTCGTTACTGAACCTAGGAAATATCTGACGAAGCCGGCGATTAATCCAGGCCAAGTGCACCTGCCTAATCATTGATTTCTCATTAAGAATAAGGTAGTGAATATTCTTAAAGGTTTGCTGTAGAGGCGTAAGACTAGCAGGAGGCAATTCCTCAAATGGGCGATTTACCGGCAACCTCAGAAGCTCATATGTAGTTCGGCCGTTAATATTAAAAGCAGCTACTCCAGTAGGAGCGGCTCGAGCTAATGGTGACGGCTTATCACAAGATGCTGCCATTTCACTGAGCGTTCTAGATAGAACGGCGATGAGGTGTGATTTGCCCGTTCCTGCTTCTCCATTAATATTAATCCGCAGCGGATCAGGCACAGCGGAGCCTAATTGAATACGCCTATAATGATCAACTACAGCATCATAAACGCCCCGCTGGGCCGATTGTAGTGAGGACGGAGTTACTGCTAGTAGTGGTCGTTCTAGTAGAGGCTCTAATCGTGCGTTCTGCCAATAGGTCCTCTCATCAAGCTGCGGATAGGTACCCCGGTGCCTACTCCAATCGTATTCACGATCAAGCTCTCTATCGCCAAGTTTGTCAGGATCCTCAATTTCAACTCCGTCGGTGTTCCGAGTGCGCGCATGAAGGGCCTCAAATGACTGATATAGCTCCAAATCGTCCATAAACTGATCCTCAAACTCATCGTCATCATCGCTGCCTGCTGGGCTTCCTTAAATTCCTCATTATACAGATAGTCAGGCCTGTGCTGATGAGATTCGGCGCAAAGTTAATAAGAAGCCACATAATCCGAAGCTCCGAATTCGTCTAGGATAGTAGCTATATCCTCAGACTCCCTCCACGGATAATAAAGAAGAAGCTTTGTGTGGCAAAAGTCGGTATACTGCGGGCTAGAAGCATCGCCCTTGTAGCGCGGAAAGTACGATATGACTCGAGGCTTTGCCCTCGGCCGACGCCTATATCTGCGGTGATCGTAGTGGAGCAGAAAGTCAAGGAAGGTGACGTCCTCTGCCTCCTCAGGCCTCTGCGTATACTTCTCATACAAAGAACGCCCGCTTCTATTCAGCTGCCCATCCTCAAGCTCATATATAGCGATTTGATCTTCCTCCCGCCGACAATCCAGTAATATCGCCTCCCTTGAGCCTTCGCAGAGGGGAATATCGAGAAGATGGTGGCAAACCTCCTACGCCGACCAATCACGCTCAGCAATAAGCTTGTTCATAAATTTAGTAACAATTGAGCTGAAAGCATAAAGCTCATTTGCGCGCGGCTGTACCGTTTGGAGTAACTCCTTATAGGAAGTCGACTTCTTCTCTGCCTTGCTACAGTATTTGCCAACATATGCATCCGCAGGTGCTGCTGGTGCGTCTTCAGCAGCCGCTTGCTGTGAGGAAGGTAGTGTAGATGCCAGAGGAGGCCGTGGAGCCGGTTCCGATGAGGAAACTCCCAGGGGGAGACCCCCTGGACCCCCCCTTCCGCTGCGCGGAGCTTCATCCGGGGCATATAATGGTGGAGTTCGCGAGTAAGGCTCGCCCTGCCGATTAAGTAGGCGGTGCGCCCGTTGAATTGTATTAATTTGCTTCCGTCGCTGAGCTATTTCAGGTGTATCTTGACTGTTTTGGCCACGCCGTAAGAAGGCGTTCTCGGTGTCGTTTTCAACGGCAAGATTTCGCTGGCGCTTCGCAGTATAACGACGGGCATTAGAATCTAGCTCAGTAAGAGCTTTCCGCTTGTTCGAAGAGTATTTTAAAGCCTATAAGGTTAGTAGTTATAGCTACAGTTAGGTATAAACAAAACGTACCCTTACGCGACATCCACGACACGTCTTTAAAAGCGTCTTTTTAGGGCCGTCCTTTATAAAATTATCCTAAGCCTTCTTACGGCCACACGTTGTACACGTTATCTGCGCCGTATTAGCCATTATTAGTAAGTTGCAGTTAGTATAGGCGGTTCTTGTAGGTGCAATATTCTAGATGAGGTTGAAAAGTTCAAAATCTTAATGTTTATTACGTGCACGCAACCTAATCCTATCTAAGAATTCTGCCACTCGCTTATACACCGCAGAACTTTTTTCAGCCAATTAGAAGCGGACTTGGCAAAGTTTGTCATTTTTGGTCCCCCCCCCAATCCCCCCAATCTGAAGTTAAATACTTCGTAAACTCGGTGATAAGTGTCTAGAGCCTAAGTAATGTAATATACTAATAATAATAAATTATTGTTTAACGTCTTATATGGTCCCCTAATAGGTCTATAAAGATAGTATATACCTCTAAGGAAAAGCCCCCCTAGGGGGAAAACCTTTGTCTGGCCACCCTGGCGTCTCGCTTGCGCCCCTCGCGGAGCGCGCTAATATCGTATCCCTTTCTACTTCGTCTTGCCATTTGGGCCATTGCTTCCGCCTCTTAGCGGGCAAACTCACGTCTAGGAGTCTAGCTCCCGGAAGGGCATTATTACGGGACTTATACGTTCTTACGTCTCTGTAGGGGTTCTAATACACCGGTGTAATAGAAATCTTACACCGTATATACGATGGTGTATACGAGTGTAATACACCGTACAGTATATTCACGTGATATTATCAATATATATACAACACCTTAGATCTTATATACCTTATCGTCAACCTCACCGGCGCCCTTATTGTTGCCTTCTACAACACCAATCCGATATATATCAGGCGTATATTTACCCCCTACTTAATCCTCATTCTCCTTTTCATTCTTATCCTCGTCTTTATTAAACTAGTAGTTCTTCTGGTCTCCAATTCGTTCTTTAATTCGAAGGTTCCAGTATATATACACAAGCTTATTCACCCGTTTGTTTAACAATCGATTCCTCTTCTTACTATAAATATGGCCAAAAGCCGACCAGTTCCTTTCTACAGCACCTATAGTAGGAGTAATATAAAGCGCCTACTTTGCTAAAGTAGTAAGCTTAGGATAAGAAGAAGAGAAGAGGCTCTACTACTATAGAATAGGATCTATATTATACGCGACATTCCAATTTAGTTCATTACTAAAAGAACCTGCGCGCGCTCGCAGATAAAAAAGGTGTAACGGGACTAGCCCAGTTACAGTAGGAATGTCTCGGTAAAACACTCGACAGATGAAGTCCGACGCTTTGACCAAATTCTACCAAATTCTGCCAGCTTGATCGACTTCTGCCAAGTTCTGACAGATTAATTGAATTACCGAAGTCCGTTGAAGACCGCGCACGCATATACACACGCATTGACCACTAAGACCCCTGACTATTTAATTACAGGGCTCTCCCGTAATTCCTTTCTCTTCTTTATGCAACGTCTTGTTCTCTGCAAGAGCTATATACCCTTAGATTTAAATAGAATTTATATTGTTCCTTTGAATCTTCCTTGAAGCCTCTTCGCGCCCTTATATTATGTTGCGTTAATACCACTATCCTTGAAATGGCAAACGAACTTAAATCCGCCATGTTAACTATTATGGCCCTAGTTAGGGAACAAATGACTATAATATAACAGTCCTTTATGGATGCCTTGGCCCAGCAACAAGCTATACTAGAAGCCTAGCATTAGCAATTAATTGAAGCAATATGTAAAGAACTCTATAACGCTAAAGTGTTTGTGTTGGAAACCCTAATAGCAACACCTGTAAATGAGATTAAGATAACTGTATGCGAACCCGGCCTGTTAAATGCGAACCCTAAACTAGTAATGGTAGCTTAACCCGTACCTGTAACAAACCTAGTACCTACCACGAAATCAGAAAAGCTTCCTAACCCTCTAATATTTGATAGAAATTAAAATAACCTGCGCCCCTTTATAACTAAGCTCCGTCTTAAACTTTTAATAAACCATAACTAATACCCTACTGAAGCTAGCAAGATTAGCTATGGAATGTCTTATTTAAATAAAGACGCTGTATAAACTATGGACCCATTCTTCTGTAACGGCACCTTCATTAATTTTAAAACCTTTATCTCTCTATTAGAATGAATATATAATAATGCCAGCCGTGAATACACCGCTGTTACTAAACTTGAAAACCTATAATAACGGAACCGAGAATTTACCAGCTTCTTTTTGGAATTTTTAGGCCTTGTTGGCGAACTGGATTGGAATGAAGCTGCTAAAGTTGCTGCTCTTTGATGAGCTATTTCAGATAAAATTAGAGCATAGTTAGTAGGTAGGGAACTGCTAAAGGACCTACCTAAATTTGCTATAATATGTTAACGAATTAATGAAGACCTTTGATATAATAAATAGACTTGTTCCCTAAAGCCAACTATACCTTATGTTTAAGACTCCACGAAACCAATATATACCCTAAAACGTGACCCTTCTCCGAAACCTATGCATAACCCTATGGACCTTGACGCCACTTAATCCTACGCACCCTTAGGAACCAATGAACGAAGAACTTGAGCTATAAATGGAGAATGCTTTAGATGTGGTAGAAAAGGACATATCTAAAGGAATTGCTAAACTTACCCTTTTGAAAAAGTCTGCCGTAGTTCCTCCTAGTCTTTAAATTACACTTATTCTTTAAGCTATACTCACTCCTTGACTTATACTTGTTCTATAAATTATACCTGATTACTATAAAGCACCTTACCTTTGGTTAACTTGGAAAATGAATTATCCTAGGGCTAAGTCGCGCCTTAGGACAAGAAGTGGAAGAGCATAAATATTTAGGCTCTTCTAGCGCTAATACACGACACAACTCCCTTAATATACTTGGTGAAATTTAAATACTTGGAAAATGGAAGGAAGTATAAATCCTTATAGACAGCGGAGCTACTAGCATGGGCTTTATTAATATGAACTATGCGAAAACCCAACGCCTAAATTTAAAGAAACTTGATAAGCCCTAAGGCCTATAAGGCTTTGACGGCAAACCCTTAATATATGGTAAATTAATGCACTACGCTCTTGTAAAAATGTGGATGGGTGAACACCTTGAATATGTTTCCCTATTTGTAACACCCCTAAAGCAATATAAGATGATACTTAGACATGGATGGCTAAAATGACACGACCCTTTAATTAGCTGGGTTAAAGAAACACTGAAGTTCCGCACAACCTACTGCTGAAGTTATTACTTGAAATACCACCTACCCTACGAACATGCATAAGATTATTTAAATTTGATATGATATGAACTACCCCTACTATGGACCCTAAACCAAAATAATAAGGCTATAACTGCCGATTGTAATAAAAAATGTGAAGACGTTATACTGAAACCTTTTGAAATTTGTATAATATAAGCCGCACCTTTTGTTTTGTTAGTATGAAAATGAGACCATGAAATCTTCGCTATAACTATAGAAGATATTAAGAAAGTACTAGAACCGAAGCAATATATTAACCCTTGACCTCTTATGCCTAAAGAGTACTATAATCTAATTAACAAGTTTAAGAGAAGATTTGTAGACTAACTACCCCTATATTAGGATGTATACGATTTTAAGATAGAACTTAAACCTGGTATAATACTAAAGTTTGGTCCGCTATATGGTATGTTATAAGAAGAACTGCTTGTGATGTAATAGTACCTTGATAAGCATCTAGAAAAAGGATTTATTTGCCCTAGTCGATCTCTATTCGCCTTACCTGTACTATTTGTTAAAAAGCTAGGAGGAGGCTTAAGATTCTGTGTTGATTATTAAGCTCTAAACGCAATTATAATTTAAAACTGATATCCTATTCCCCTGATTTAAGAAACGCTTGACTGCTTATTAAAGGCACGGTACTTTATAAAGCTTGATATAGTCGCTGCCTTTAACTAAATCCGTGTCTGTAAAGGAGATGAGAAGTATATAGCTTTCCGTATATAATAGGGACTCTTTGAATACCTAGTAATGCTATTTGGTGTAAAGAATGGTCCTGGTATATTCTAGCAATATGTTAATGATATGCTTTATAAATTCCTTAATGTATTTGTTACTGTGTATATTAATAATATCTTAATCTACTTATCTTTGCTTTCTAAACACTAGAAGCATATCTAAATGGTCCTTAAATGCCTACGAGATGCGGGTTTATAATGCAATATTAAGAAATGCAAGTTCTACGCGTCTGAAGTTACGTATTTAGGCCTGATTATATCCTGTAATAGAATTAAAATGGACCCTAAGAAGGTCGCTGCGGTTGTGAACTGGGAAAGCCCTAGTAATGTATAAGACATTTAAGGATTTCTAGGATTTGTAAATTTCTATTGTTGATTTATTGATTAGTTCTTAAAAATTGCCTAACCGTTAGTAAACCTAATAAGGAAGAATGTGAAATTTAAATGGACTGCTAGATGTAAATAAGCTTTTAATGACTTAAAACAACGTTTTATAACCGCTCCAATTCTTGCCCACTTTAACCCTGACCTTAAATGTATTGTTAAAATAGACTTATCTGATTATACCCTAGGGGGAGTGTTATTGCAATATGATAAGAACGGTGAACTGCGCCCAGTAGCCTTTCTCTCCTAAAAGCTCACCCCTACCAAATTAAACTACGAGATATATGATAAGGAATTGCTTGCAATTGTTAAATGCTTTGAATAATGGCGCCCAGAACTTAAAGGATCGTTGTTTCTAATATGCGTGTTAACAGACCATAAAAACCTGCAGTACTTTATGACTATGAAGCAGCTAATGCAGCACCAAATTCATTAGGCTGAATACCTCTTATAATTTGACTTTAAGATTATATACTGACTGGGCAAACTTAATTAGAAGCCTAATGCATTAATATAACAATTATAAGACTTACCTGCGAATACTTTGGACGAACGGATTATAAATTAATTACGGATCTTATTACCCCCTAAACGTTTTGAAAAACTATATCCTATATTCCTAGATACGGAACTTAACAAAAATGAATCAGAAGTTAATAAATGGGAAATAGAAATTGATGAGCTAATAGAATATGAATATAAGAATGATATATGGATAATAGATGTAATGAAAGTGATTTGAATGGGAAAATGACAGTATAAGGATATTATACTTGCTGAATGCAAAATTTGAAAAGATTGATTGTACTATTAATAGAAGATGGTAGTTCCGAATTCCGAACCTTTACAATTTAAGATACTTGGATTTATACACAACTCCCCTATAGTAGGGCATCCTGGCTGTATAAAGACTTATAAGATTGTTTAACGAGTATACTACTAGCCTATGATGCACGACTACGTATAAAAATACGTTCGAGTATATAGGATGTGCGTATGTGGAAAGACCTCTTATGTGAAGAAGCAAGGAGTACTTTAACCACTACCAATTCTGATGTAAAGATGGCGCGACATCTTGATTAACTTTGTAGTTGACTTGCCTAACAGTAATGGGTTTATGAATGTTATGGTAGTTGTTAACCGTCTTATAAAAATGCGACATATGATCCCTATGGACTCAATTGATGTGATATTAGTAGCCGAATGTTTTGTTAAGCACATCTTTAAGCTATATAGACTTCCTAACTCGATAATATCTAACTATAGAAGCTAGTTTGTTTCAGACTTCTGGTAAGCTCTATATAAATAATTGAGCATTTGAATATAACTCTTAACTGCATTTCATCTGGAGACAAATAGTTAAACTGAAATTGCGAACGCGATTATGGAATAATACCTATAAATGTACTGCTCCTACCTATAAGATGACTGGGAAAAGTGGCTGCCTTTAGCTGAGTTTACTGTAAATAATATAATAAATGTATTAATAGGCGTAACGCTGTTTTATATAACCTATAGATAAGACCTCTGACTCAGATTTAAACTATAACCTGAAATTAACATAATAGGACCTACAATTAAACGGATTTAGTTAATTGACGCGCACAACTTTGCTAATTAAATGAAGCAGTTAACGGAACTATTATAAAGTGAATTAATGTATGCTTAAACAGTATAGGAATAGCATGCGAACAAAGGACGAGCTCCTATATAGGACTTTAAGGAAGATGACATGGTTTACCTAAATACACAAAACCTAAAGACTTAATGGCCCTTAAAGAAACTTGATTGGAAATTTGCGGGCCCATACTAAATTGAGAAGAAATTGAGCCTATATGCTTATAAGCTTAAACTATTAACTGAGATGAAAATACATCTAATATTCTATGTAAGCTTGCTGTAACCCTTAAAAGACAAACCTATAACCTGTAAAGTGCCGCCGCCACCTCCTATAATTGTTAACAACGGTAATGGTTCTTACTTTATTGACTTAATTGATGATATGCAATGGAAAACATAATCTAAAAGATTTGAACTTCTTGTTAAGTGGGAAGGATATAAAACATAAACCTAGGAACTCTATAAGCAAATTAAAATCGATACGCCTTCCCTGGTAAAAGAATTTTATAAAGACCATCCTTTACGGCCTGCTCTGGCTGGATGGACATAATATAAAGGTAAACGACTGCTACCTGATATGAATATACGAAATACGACAGCAGGAAGCTCGAACTTAAAAAGAACTTGAAAAATATTATAACATTTATAACACAGTCACGTGACACGCAAGATATTAAGGAACTTTGACTGGCGGTTAAAGTTGTCTAATTGGTTAGATTTGCCTTGCTAAGACCTACTATAAAGATGTTAGTTTGGCTTACTGCCCTAGACCGAGCCAATAGCAATTTTCTATGCTGGGTATGGAAAATCCTAATTGGTCCATTTAATGATTAAAACTGGCAAAACTCTACACTGCCACTTAATGTAAAAAAATATACGATATAATAAAAATGAATTCTTGACTAAATTAAATTGTTTTTAGACCTTTGGCTAAAGGGGAGGGTACTGTAATAGGACTAGCCCAGTTACAGTAGGAATGTCTCGGTAAAACACTTAATAGATGAAGTCCGACGCTTTAACCAAATTCTGCCAAATTCTGCTAGCTTAATTGACTTCTGCTAAGTTCTGATAGATTAATCAAATTACCGAAGTCTGTTGAAGACCGCGCGCGTATATGCGCATGTATTGACCACTAAAACCCCTGACTATTTAATTATAGGGCTCTCCTATAATTTCTTTCTCTTCTTTATGTAATGTCTTGTTCTCCGCAAGAGCTATATACCCTTAGATTTAAATAGAATTTATATTATTCCTTTGAATCTTCCTTAAAGCCTCTTCGCGCCCTTATAAAAGGTTAGTGTATACTTTAACTGCCTTTGTTTTATTACTATTGTAGTGCTATATTAACCAAATAGCAACACCTTCTATCTGCTTTTTAGCAACTTTAACAGGCCTATCGCGTTAAGCAGTAGGATTAGCGAGGTAGGCAATCGTTAGAAGTGGGTAATATATTTTATTCCACCGTTTACTAATAAGCTTAATTGTTACGGCACTGACCTGTCGTATACTGTCTTGTACTGTTTCCTACTGTTGGCTGGCCTACCATTAGCGCCTTGGCGGGCTGGCCCTACTATTTGTATATAATACCCCCTTTCTATCTTCTTCTCCTCTTTATACCACAATGTAGTTATTTAGCCTACTTGCATTACAGCACTGTGACAGTTTGTGGTATCTCTAATTGCGCCCTATTATGACCTTTATTTTTTCCCTCTTCTTAAGTATACTGTCTCTGTTTTCCTAGTGTAATCGCGACCTAGCGCGACTAATAACACTATACCACAGTCCTAGACAACCCTAGCATAGTCCCAGATAATCTTAGTATAATCTTAGACAATCTTAGTACAGTTATAAACAATTTTAGCATCACAGCTAGCCTTATAGATTTTAATTGCCTTACCTAGATCCCTTAAAATGGGTGACTATAATATGGATAATACCCTGTTAACGAACCTACGCGAAGCGCTCGCCTGCCTCTTTGATACCTCCCACACCCATATTACCTAGGCAATTAGGAATGGCCTGGAGTACCCTAAGGACCTTAATATGGTAGGAACCTTCTAGCACCTTTCTATATGTATAACCTTTTTGACTAGCGTCGAGAACGGCCTCCAAGCCGTCTATGATGAAGGCCGAACTATAAAGTCTTAACTTAAAGAAGCTCAGCACAGAATTAACTCCCTTGAGATGCTCAAACCATGTATATAACAAAACGAACAATAAGCTCTTGTATATACTAAGACCATATAAAGTCTAAGCTCTTAGATTACTATATTTACCCAGATTATTGCTGAGAAGAATATAGCTACTGGCTCCCCTCTTCTAACCAAGCCCTATAGAAAAAAGCGTGAAGCAAAAGATCTAACCCTGTTTAATGGCAAGGGATCACCAATTAAAAAATAAGAAAAATTTAAGATATGGGAAACGAAGATCTAAGGCGTTTTCTAGAGAGATATAAAGTGCTTTAAGACTCTAATAGATGAAATCCTCTATATATTAGACATGCTGATAAATAAGGCCTATAACTATATTAAGCATAGCCTTAATATACTACACATATACCTAAATAACTTAAGTAAATGGACCTTCTCCAACCGAGAGTCTATGCTTATATACATGAGGAAGCACTATAAGACCATTAATATAACCCAAGCGGCCAAAAATAAGTTGGATACCTTAAGCCAGGGTAAGCATAACTACTAGTCCTAGAAAGCAGAGCTTGATAAGTTAATAATTAAAGTAAACAAGACTAAGGAACAAAAAGTAGACTTGCTTAAGAAGAATATTTTACTAAAGATAAAAGACCTAGCCCTTACCCTTAGCTGTAAGATTAGCGATGTTGACTATAAAGGCTGGAGTGAGCAGATAGACGTGTTTGCTTATAACCTATAGAACTATGCCTACTATATAAAGCTGAATACCGCTAAGCTAAGTACTGCTAGCGGCTATTAACCTATATTACCTAATAACAACACCTTAGTACTAGCACTATAGAATAACCTAATGGACCTTGACGCCATTAAATTTGGTAGCGGTAGTAGTAGCCTCCCTAATAACGTCTAAAGACACCATATAGATAACAGACTCTATATAGCATATGGTTAATCTAGCTACTAGAAAGATGCTTATAACCCTAAAATAAACCTAAATCCCCTCCTAATGCTACCGCGCTAACCCCCTCCTAGCCGCGGCGGATTCTTTAGTAGAGAGGATGGCAACTGAAATGGTAACTGTGGATAAGGATGTGAGTTTGGACACAGAAACCCGCCCCCACAATGGCCTTCCCTAATATAGCCCTAGCCGATGGTCCTATACGCAAACTATGGATAAATACTCTATGTTGCTACTAATTGTAAGACCGGCTATGTTATTAGTAAAGTACCCTCTAGTATATATACACTGTTGGAGACTAATATATTAGGATATACTAGCTAAGACTATAGCCACCAGCTAAGCCCTATAAGTTAGTTATTAAAAGGCCAACCCTTGGACTAAGTCGCCTTTAAGGGTTAGAACTATACAGGGAGGAGGATGAAAGGATTAGATTTATACTACTAGATTAGTTAGACCTTATTTTAAGTTAACTGCTACTTAACCTTAGAATAGTAAATAATGATAGAAATGCTATTCTTATTTAGACCTACCTCTTTTTACTACATAACCTACTCCTATAAGTTTTCATTGAAACAGTAAGCCTTGTTAACACCGGTAGTATAGCACTAGCATTTATAGACAAAGATTTGCTTATAAAAAAGCATAATATTATAATAAAAAGACTCCTAGTCCTAAAACCACTCCGCCTTGCTAATAGACTCCCATCTAGCTTTATTACCTACTACTTTACAGCAAAAATGATAATTGGCTACTATATAGAATCTATACTTTTCTATATTACGAAATTATTACCCTCTATACTAGTAATTCTTGGAATACCCTAGCTTAAAAAACATAACCTAAGGGCAGACTTCCCTGCTCTAGAGCTTAAGTTTAACTCTAATTACTATGCCTATAACTATCTCCTATGGCACATTCCTAATTGTGACTAAGTAGCACTATGTGGACGCATTGTAAGGCTAACGCTTAGATACTGTTAGCTAATAGTAGAAGAGGTGCCTAATACTAGTGACCTAATATACGTAATAAATGAAGCAGAGATCCTGGAAGACTAGACCACTGCCCTATTCCTAAAAAAATAAACACTACCAGAACTATAAGTCCCTTATATACACCCGCTTAACCTAGGTTAGCTAACAAGACACCTAACTTTAAGTTATTTGCTATATATATATACGACCGTATATATAATAGCTAAAGACGTTATAGCCAAGACTGAAACCAGAGCAATTAAGACCTCCCCCCTATAATGCCTAACCTTATACCCGTCTCCTACGTGTACTGTGTAGGGCCGCCACCTTGTTTCCGCCCCCCTGGGCCGACTAAGCTATGCTAGCCTAGCTGTAGCACTGGAGAACCAGATACGCCCCAACCTGGACAATATTAGATGCACTTATGCTGTTAATTTTACCTAGTTCTATAAATAAAAAGACGTAAAGGTAATGAGGATCTATATAGCGGAGCTAGTAGAACTAGTTAAACAAGAAGAATACTAATAGCTGCTTAAAGAGCTGCCTATAGGCCTAATAGAAGTACCAAACCTATTAGAAAGATCTTTCCGCTGGCTAGTAGAAGGTGACTATATAATAGAGGAAGCCTGTAAAGCGCTACCCCTTTATTTTTATAACTTCCTTAAGACAAACCTAAAAACCAAGCCTAAGTTTCTACGCTGAAAGATAGTTAATACTAATGTTGAGAAATTCCTAAAAGGCAAACCAGGATTAACCCACAAAGATATTTTATAACGCTTACTAAAAGAGTTTCATAAACATATTAAACACTTCCTCCCTAAGAATACAGATAAGCTGCCCCCTTACCGACCATAGGACTATAAAATTGAGATTATGCCTGGAAAGCAGGCCCTGTATTATAAGAACAGACCACTTTTACCTGCTAAACTTAGTTATGTAAAGAAATGGATTGATAAGATGCTGGATAAGGGTTTTATCTGCGAATCAACCTTACTAGCCGCTGTACCACTCCTCCTTGCTATAAAACCTAGTGGTAGTGTGCAAATCTGCTATGACTACTAAGGCCTAAATATAGTTATTATTAAGAATTGGTACCTATTGCTACTAATCCGCGAGATACTTAATGTACTTTATAGTGCTAAGTACTTTACTAAGCTTGATATAATTGCTGCGTTTAACCGGATCCGGATTGCGGAAGGTTATAAGTGGCTTATAGCATTTATTACCCAGTTTGGACTCTATAAGATATTAGTTACACTATTTAGTCTCTATAATGCGCCTACTATGTTCTAGAACTATATTAACCATATTTTACACAACGCCCTTAATGACTACTGTACTGCCTACCTTAATGATGTCCTTGTCTTCTCTAAAACACGCACTGAGTATACTAAATATGTAAATGAAGTTATCCAGAGACTTGGCAACGCCAAACTGTAGATTAATATTAATAAGTCTGAGTTTTATGCTACTAAAATAAAATATCTTGGCTTAATTATCTTGACTAATGGTATAACTATAGACCCTAAGAAGGTGTAGGCCTTATAGGAATAAAAGAACCTAATGTTAATTAAAGAACTATAGCAATTTCTTAGCTTCGCGAACTTTTACTAATGATTTATCTAAAGCTACTCCATAGTTGTTGAACCCATGACTAGGCTACTAAAGAAGAGTACTAATTGGTTATAGGGCCCTAATTAAGCACAAGCCTTTTAGACACTAAAGATAGCGTTTACTATAGTACCAGTCCTAGTATACTATGACTATATAAAGAAAACCGTAGTAGAGATAGACGCCTTAAACTAGGCTTTAGGAGGAGTGCTTTACCAAGCTAGTAAAGATAGTAAACTTAAGCTAGTTATATTTTTCTCTGCTAAGCACTCCGCCCTAGAATATAACTATAAGATATATAATAAGGAGCTCCTAGTAATTGTAAAAGTACTAGAAGAATGGCGCCCTAAACTATAAGGAACTAAGTAACTGTTTAAGATTATTACGGACTATAAGAACCTCTAGACCTTTATAATAATAAAACAACTAAACTAGCACTAAGTCTAATAGGCTAAGTTCCTCTCTTAGTTTAACTTTGTTATTACCTATAGGCCTAGCACTAAAGCTACAATCCTAGACGCTCTTAGCTGTCTCCTAGGCGTAGTACCTGCTAATACTAGTAATGAATATCTATAACACTAAGACCGCGTTGTTTTACTATAAAAAAAAGTTAACCCTACTATCCTAGAAGAGCTACTAAGCAAATCCCAAAACTAGAGCGTTAAAGACTTTATTGTAGTAATAGACCTAGAGCCTAAGAAAAAACCCCTTAAGGAGCTTATTAAGAATGCCTATAAGGAGAATGAACTTGCTAGGGATATATTAGCTGCGCTACGCAAACGGGAAGGCTGTAAAGTACGTTACTAGCCTAAGCAGATTAGGAAGTTACTCCGCTATAATAAATCCGAATATTTAATTGTTGACGGCCTAATCTACTATAGGAATTGAGTATTTGTCCCTGATTTACCTAAACTCTAACTAGAAGTTGTACACTGTATACATAGTTTGGGTCCTATGGGCCACCTAGGCCGCGTTAAGACACTAGACCTCCTTAATTAAACCTATTAGTGGCTAGGTATTTTATAGTTTATAGCTACCTTTGTAAAAGACTACGCTCTCTGCTTCCATATAAAGACCCTATATTTAGCACTACCCGGTTTCCTAAAACTACTAGAACTACCAGTCCACCCGTAGATTGATATCTCTATTAACTATATTGTTGACCTACCTAAGTGCCTTCATAACGGCAAAATATATAGATATATTTTTGTTGTTGTTAACTGCCTAATAAAGATAAGATACTTTATTTCTATTACTGGCCTAGATACTGAGGAGCTTGTTAAAGCATTTATCTATACTATCTATAAGTTATATAGCGCTCTGAATACTATTGTTTCTAATAGAGGCTCTTTATTTATTTTTGACTTTTGGCGTCGCCTAAACTAGCGCCTAAAGGTAACCCTAAGCCCTAGTTCTGTATGGCACCCTAAAATAGATAGCTAAACTAAGATTATTAATGCAGTAATAAATAAGTACCTATGCGCCTTTATAAGCTTCACCTAAGATAACTAGGTAGATTGGCTCCCCCTTACTAAGTTTGCTATAAATAACTAGATTAATGAGACCATAAAAATCTTACCGTTCTTTACTAACTATAGCTATAACCTATGTCTAGGCGTTGAACTAGTGGGCCCCTAGCTATTAGCCTTGTCTATATATATAAAGAAGGAGTATTTGTAAGCTAATACTATTGCTAACTGCTTTGAGCGTATTTTAACCCAGCTTAAAGCCCTAGCTTATATCTCCTAGCAACATTATAAAGATAACGCTAATATAAAATGAGATGAAGGTATAATATTTAAAAAGGATAATATAGTTATGGTTAGCCTTAAAAATATAAAGACTAACCAGCCTAAGAGGAAGTGGGATAATAACTAGGACGGACCCTGGCCCGTCCTAGCTGCCTATAGAGGAGTAGTTGTAGTTAACCTCCTAGACTATATCCGCGTTAATAAGTCTTTCTATACTTTAAAGGTCCGCCTCTGGTTCCTTAAAGAGATCTTTAGTTAAGTATATATTAATAAAGAGGAACGTTATAATATTATAGGAAGGATAGCTAAAAGAGATAATAATAGCAATATTATGGATAAGTAGGAATTTAAAAAGATCCTTAATGTATATAATAAATAAATGGACGAGTATGGCCTAACATATTATATTAAGTGGAAGTATTATAATAAAGAAACCTAGGAACCTAAAAAGTCCCTAAAAGGGTGCGAGCGCGCACTATATAAGTTCTATAAATAATACCTTAAAAAGCCCAGACCCCTAGACTAGGTATAAGATAAGGAAAAGTTACGCCAAGGTTATAGCTGACCATAATATTAATTTATGGTAGTTAAGATGTTATAGAACTTTGACCACCAGTTAAAGTTGTCTAATTGGCTAGATTCTTGCCAAGGAACGCTATAAAACGCCACATAAATTAATTCTGGTAGCGGTATAGAGTTCTGCCGACTTTATTTACTAAACTAACTAATTAGGATTTTCTATCCCTAGGATGGAAAATCGCCATTGGCTTGGCTAAGGGTAGTAAACAGAACTAATATCTTCGCGACAAAAACCAGCCCCCGCGTATTACCTGTTTTTAAAGTTATTTGTTTGGTTTAGGGACTAAACCTTCTAGGGGAGGGGAGTACTATCACGGCACTGACCTGTTATATACTGTCTCGTACTGTTTCCTACTGTTAGCTGGCCCACCATTAGCGCCTTGGCGGGCTGGCCCTACTATTTGTATATAATACCCCCTTTCCATCTTCTTCTCCTCTTTATACCATAATGTAGTTATTTAGCCTACTTGCATTATAGCACTATGACATCAATCGCCTTTAAGCGAGAAAGTAGAGGCGACGTTAAGGTGGCTAATTTAGTAAGAAGGTAAGTATAATATGCATAGAGGCGTAAGAGCTTTGGCCGATTTAATTTAAGCGCAAGCGTTACCTGTAGGAAAGGCTTTAAAAGGGCTTGTAATTTTAGCGTCTTTATCTAGTAACGTATTAGCCACCTAGTCGAGCCAGCCAGCCACCCGAGCCACCACTAGGGGGTGCAGCTACTCGTGATACGGGTTAAAATAAGCAAGAACACCAAAAATGCATAGATTTCTACTTCTAATCACCACAACTTGCTTTTAATGGGCTTCCCACTAGAATTAACTAGCATTTCACATCGTTCTGGCATCTCTGCGATACGCGCGCGAATTTGCTGCATTATTACCTTGCTCCATTCCTCCTATAGAGCCTGTTTTAGCTCCTCTATGTCTGTCCATACCCTGTAACGAATTCTTTGCTTTATAATATTCCAGCAAGCCTTAATTAGATTTAAATCAGGCGATTAAAGTGGGTGAATAATAATATTAATCCAATTAGCCTTCCTATAAGCTCTAACTAAGGATTCAGTCTGTCCTTTAGGAACTGCATGGCCATGGGAGTGATCGTTGTCTTCTTGCAAAACCTGTGACGGCGCTGGGGCGCGTCACCTAGTCAGGGGTTCGCTTAGGGCTTGGCTTGTGTATTTAGACGTAGCCTCACCACTTCTCTTGCTCCTCACCTTGATATCTTCGTAATACAGCATTCGTTCGCTTCATCTTGGAAGCATTTATTCAAGTCTTCGTTAAGACATTTGTTCAATGGTTCGAGCCGTCACAAAACCCACGGCTTACCAGAGTCCTGGAGGCGCGCATATTAAATAGCAGAGACATAAACAGGCAATAAATGGTCCACATAGTATTTCTGAGTCATTGAATTGCCTTTAGGTTTAACTTCTTGCTTATAAGGTAGCAAAGCTTCCCACTCCTTAATTCGCTCATCATACAACTCTTAAGACTCGTTCTTGCGGCGGCGAGGCTTACGCGGTCATTTTAGCCAAATAGTCTTGTCCTCCTCGTCATGGTAGAACTCAAGCTTTTCACATTTAGCGTGCCAATTAATCCATCCAGCAGCGTGTAACCTATTCCCTTCTCTTTTTGGCCGTTCTTGAATATTCTTAGGATTTTCACGCGTTCCTTCTTCCCGCAGTATATAGCCAGCTCCTATAGATAAAGGATTAACGTGAAACTCATCTATATAAAAGATAAACTGGTAGTAATCCTCTACCGTCTTGCCCTTGTTCTCTACACCGTAATTAATCCATTTTTACTTATTCACAGGAGAAATCTTCTTCTTTATGTATACCTGCTTAAAGTGCCGCGCGCCTTTAGTATATCGTTTAAGCATTGTCTTAAGCTGGCGTGGTTTGACTCCAATATTAAAGTGTTTAATTTAAGCCTTAAGGAACTAATCATGGACTGGATTTAATAGAGATACCAGGCACTAGCATTGCTCTTTTGTGACTTAAGACTTATAACCAAGAACCTTTAACCTCTTACACATATAACGATGTGCATCACGTCCATTTAGACGTCTATCATAAAGCCAGCGTTTTGCTGTAGATTCGGTAGTGCCAGATTCAATCGCAATCATAGGAATGGATTTCTCGCCATGTTCTCGGTCGTGCGCGTTAAAAAACCGGTCCTTTTTAATCGTATCGTATTCGCCGACATGTCTTTGGTTAGGAGGAGTCTTTTCGCGCGCTGCACGCCGTGTTATAGGAGCCATAATAGTGATGGTAAAAATGAGTCTTTTCGCGTTTTCGCAATCTCGCTTATTTTGACCCGTATCACGAGTAGCTGCACCCCCGTGCACCCCAAAACTCACCAAAAAGTCGCATTTTCAAAGCTTTGCATCTAAGTAACCATTGGGTTAAATTTTATAAAATTCTAAATACTACGTATTTAGGGTATAGAAATTAAGAATATAATACTCTTTATATTTTTTTCTTAAGTGTAGTTGAAATATAAAGGGAAAACGCATTTTCTCTATATAAATTTCTCGACCGTTTCCCCCCGTTTCTTAAAATTAACATAACGCCCTTATGTAGACATGTTATGGGTAGGTAAAATAGCATTAGGCTATCTTAGAATAACTAAATCTAAAATTTTGGCAATTTTAGCTTTGTCGTCGTGGAATTATTAACCTCTAAAAATGCGACTTTTTAATGAGTTTTGGGGTGGCTCGGGTGGCTGGCTGGCTCGACTGGGTGGCTAATACGTTATTGCTTATTAAGAATTACCTCCTTTATTCTTTTATACTTCTTTCTTGTATCAGCATCCGGCTTTTTAGGTAGGCAGCTCTCCTTGTCAAGAATAGCCCACTATATATACGCCTTATTTAATATATTCAAATCTAGAGTATAAAGCTTGCCCTACCACCTTGTTTTTCCGGGCAGTTAAGGAGCGGCTGCCTGTTAATTTAACTGCTTAGCAATAGATTAAAGCAATCCAATTAGTACACCTAAATTCTTCTAGTATTAATTAACCTCCTTTACTACCTTAAAGTGATTATAAAGCGCTGGCAGCTTTATAATATCCTTAATAAGAAGATTTGTTATATGGGAGCTGCAGCCAAGGTAGAGGATCTTTAGATATTGCTGTTAAACACCTTACTAAGAACTCTTCATATTACTAGCGTTATCGGTCATTACCACAATAATAACTTTGGGGCCAATCTCAGTAATAACCTCATTTAAACCATCTGTAATATATTTACCAGTATGGCGATCCTTTCTGGTAGCAACTAACTTTAAAAAGATGGCCTCTGTTTAAGTAATTAATAAATAGTTAATAATACTTTTACCACGAGGATTTAACCAGCCATTAGATATCAGTGTAAGTTGCTTTAGATATTTAGCAATTACGGCCTTTATACTGCTTTGGAGTTTATTATACAATTAATTAAGGAGTAAATGTAAAAGCTAGTAGGCACTAGGAGGTTTATAGGAAGGATAAAGGCGCTAAATAAACTTTTTAAAAAGTGGATTCTTAACCTATAATATACGTTAGTAAATAATTTACTATGTAAGGAGACTGCTTACTAAGCTTAGAGCAATACCAGTACCATAAAAAAACTTAGCTAGAAGCTTATTAAGTACTTCTACCTCACTATCCTCTATTCTATCCATCCAACAACTATCCTGCTTATGCTTCTTAGGGGGTAAAGGATTTAACTCATTAGTGCGCCTCTTACGAGGCTGTAGTTGTTTTAGTTAATATTGCTCCTATAAGCGCTGCGGGAGTTCCTTGCAATTCTCTAGGTGTTTAATAACATAGATACGGCTATTCAAAAACTAGGCCTTCTGGCAGTGAATACAAACAACTTCTAGGTATGTTTTACTAGGGCGAGGATATATAGCAATCTTAAGCCAGCAGGCGTCACGCACAAGATGGCCAAAGGGAGGCATTGTAGCTGGGGGGTATTAAAAAGACTTAATACACTATGCCAAGACTCATAATAGCAGCGCTTAAATGGATATAAAAATGGTATAATAAATGTCGTTATTAATGGATGTTCTGCCCATAGTATTTTACTATAGGAGCCCCATCCGAGCCGAAAGATTCTTCATAGTATTATTAATCAGCAGGTGGCTCGTGCAGTACATAGTGTAAGCCTCAAAGATACTCGTATACACGGTGTATGTACACGGTATAGTGTATACGTGTACGTGTAGACTAAAATCCCTACCGTCTCTGACACGTTTTGACGTTTTTGACCCGTGCTCACGATTCGTCCCGTGACACCTACGCACGTTCCCCTACAACCCCTATTTATACCTTGCACCTGGCACACGAAGTCTCTTCTTCTTCATCCAAATGTCTTTGTACTAACACGCATAGTTACGCGTACGTAGCCTTCTCAATTACTACCCTGTTTAGTATATTGCATTCTGGTTTATGCCTACTCTGTGACAGGCATATATTGCGTTGCATCCTCCGCCTTAATCTCCTTCGCAGTATTAAACTGTTCTAGTATACCTTTCTAAACAAACTACTTCGCCGCCGCTCTAACGCTCTTGGGTTTCGAGAGCATCTTTTAGAGATTTTCGGTTCTCGCTTGCCGTATAAGGCCTGGTCGACTCTGCGTATGGTTAGGGTAGTATAGAAGTACGTGTTGCACCGTTTGCGCATACCAGCCGTATGCGCATCGCGGCAGTATATCCGGCACTCCGACTAACGCTAACCAGGCATTAAGACCTAGTACTTCCATACGGAGCAGGAACAGGGCCGTAGCCTAGTGCTTGGGGAGTTCCTCGTATAGGGGGAGAGCCTTCGTGTCCCATAGGGTACGCCACGTAGTAGCTTCCCTGCCTTCCGCGGCCTTTGTCCAGCGCCTCCTCCATTCGAGCTCCGCTTACCGAGCTATTAGCGTTGTTTCCTTCGGTTGCCTCCTTCGGCTACTAGTACCTGCTTACCGCCTACGTCTCCTCGGCGCTCCGTCTGCTTGTCTTCGGCTCCACCTTACTTCCTCAAACTCGGTAACGTCGTGCTCCCCATCGGCCGATATACATCGCTTCGCGAGGGAGTAAGGTGAGCCCTTATTCTACCAACAACTCGGAGTTACTGTTGACAAGGGAATGCGGTCCTATGACCCTATATTATCGCCCTGCCGTCCCCAGCTAAGATTCCTGCTAACGTGGCCGTGGCCTAATACTGGATTTAATGGTCATTATAAGAAAATCAGCTGCTGAAATTAGAATCGCTCTGCGCTGGGGCTTACTGCTGCTAAAATATAGATCGGCCAAACTAATGCCGCGTTATAGAAGTTGAAGGGACTCGTAAGCGGAGGCCTTAGAAGGGTCGCCAATTGCCCCAACAAAACAAAGAATGAAAAACGTAGAAACTAAAGAGATGGGAACAGAGAGAAAAGTCTAGTTATTAGGCCTCAACCTTGAGAGGCGTAAGCAGAGGACGTAGAAATGAGGAGATGCTAAGCGGTCGGCAGTGCGCCGAAAGAAAGCGCCGTGGTCGCGAAGGGAGGACGAGTTGAGAGCCAATGGCATGAGGATGAGCAACGCATTGGGACGGCCAGTAGAGGGGGGAGAGAAGGGAGCGATGTAGTATTGACGGTGGAGTTGGCAGCATTGTGCCGAGGGATGGTCTGGTTGGGGTGGTTAAAAAGCGTTGGAAATAAAACAGGCGGAAGAGAGGGAAAGAGAGAAAGGTCGAACGGTCTTATATGCTGGTGGATGACGGGGAACCGGGACGGAAAAACCGTCGGAAGGCGGGTGGGCCAATGAGAGCGAGGGGCGATTACCCAAAATATTAACCGCCAAAAACAAGAATTTACTTGCCGTCTAATATTTTACTTAATTACGGCTGCTATATTAAAGCCATAAGCTAGTACATATAGTTCAAAAGCTAGTACACTGCGAGTTACTTGTTTGCATTTAATTAAAGACCAATATAGTATATTTGCGTCCTAATTACGGTCTATAAGTATAATTACGAAGCCAATTTGCGATAATAGGTCCCTATTATTAGTAAAGGAGGCGTCCGTAAATACTAGTACGCTAAGGGAATTTAGGTCTAATGGTACAAAAGTAAGTCCTCTTATTATATTATTAATTTGCCACTAAATACGCTTATTAAGCTACTTAACATTTTCCTCTTATAGATCTATTACCTAGGCCGCAAAGGATAAATCGTAGGCAGATTTAGGTTAACAGACTGTGGCAATATAGGCGCCTCTTGCACGCTATACAACGTATTAGTCCTTTATATTTACAGTCTTACGGGTCTCTCCGCGGGAGCTAGTAAGGTCCGTAGGCTTTACTGTAACAAGCCTTAGGTTTTAAGCTTAGCATTCCTAAGTTAGCTAAATTAGGTTGCCCTTTTATGTAATTAAGCCTCTATTAAACTTAATTAGAGTCTACTCAGTTAACTACTCTTATGGCTTTACTAAGAACTTTACCTCTTGCAGTTTAGTCTCTTTAGCATCTATAAAAGTCCGGTCCGCTAAAAAGAGGGTATTATCTATTTAGAGTCTAACAATACCAAGGCCGTTTAATAGGGTGTATAGGAGGCAGGGGTTATAGGTTAACTATTCTATTTTAAGTTTACTAACGTGATGCTAGTAATATGTTTTAAAATAGTGGTTTCTAGCTTCTGGCACTCTATAAAGGGGTTTTATAACCTGTAAAATTGTTCCTAGTTGCAAATTAAGCTTAAGGGGTGGTTATATAAAGATGTCTCTACTTAGGTAGGTATTAGACTATATATAGGCTTACAAGATATCCCGTAAGTAGAGGGCTATGGGTTTAGTTTACTATAGTCCAGGTATAAGTGCAAGTATAATCCGTTAACTGACCCATTAAATTATAGGCGATTGCGTAAGGACTAAGTCCTTTCCCTAGTCGTTATAAGCTTGTACAATAAGCCTTAATTTTTTAAAGGCTTTATTAGTACTAGGGTGCTTAATTTCGTTAATAAAGCGTAAGTTAAATATACGGACGCCTTGCGGAACGTCTCTCTCCGTTACGGCCGTAAAAACACCCTTTTTAAGTAGTCCATTGATCTCCTTGCGTCGTAAGTCCATAAAAAGTGTTTCCTGTACTAGAACTAATATATCCGCAGGTAGAAGTTGCCTTATGGATATACCTGCGGAGGTTAGGTAATTCTCCGTCACAGGGTTCTTAGTTATGGGGTGCTTTTAAGGGCGTCCTTGACCGCGCTTTACGGTATGTTTAATAGGTTTCTAGGGGACTTTTAAAGTAGGCAGGGGTGCTTCCAGTTTATCTAGTTTAGCAGGTGCTTCTAGTTCATCTAGTTTAACGGCACAGGTATTTTTAGGGGTCGTTTGGTTGCAATCTGACGCTTTTCAATCTAAACTGAAAGTCCGGCAGAAAGAACGCGTTCCTTCCTGATTTGACACGCGTCTGTAGCTCTACGGGTTGCACGCACGTGTGCAATCTAAAGCCTTCAGATTAATCTGGAGTTCAACTAAGGAGCTTCGAGCTCCTTATTTAGGGGTCGTTCGGTTGCAAGTTTAGATCAGAATGAGGGCTTCAGAATGGAGTTGATCTGGAGCTCCAATCTAATTCTGAGGTGACTGTTCGGTTGAATTCCAGTTCAACTTGACTTTAGCCACAAATTTTTAATGTTCCTCTGACCGCCCAAAAAACACGCTAAAAGTTACTAAAAAGTTGGCAACTTTACCATATACAGAATCTGAACTGAGGTCTTGGCGTTAGTTTAAATAAGGAGCTTCGAGCTTCTTAGTTGAATCTGAAGGCTTCAGATTGCATACGTCCGTGCAACCCATAGAGCCACAGACGCGTGTCATATCGGGAAGGAACGCGTTCGTTCTGCCGGACTTTCAGTTCAGATTCAATCTGACGCTTTTGCAACCGAACGACCCCTTAAACTAACGCCAAGACCTCAGTTCAGATTCCATATATGGTAAAGTGCGCCTAGTTTTAGCGTGTTTTTTGGGCGGTTAGAGGAACATTAAAAATCTATGGCTAAAGTCAAGTTAAACTGGAATTCAACCGAACAGTCACCTTAGAATCAGATTGGAGCTCCAAATTAACTCTATTCTGAACTGAATCTAAGGCCTCTAGATCGCAACCAAACGACCCCTTAGACTAAAAGTAGGGTTTTACGGACGTGCTTCTGAAGTTAGTTGGTCCGCTAGGAAGTTATATACAGCACGTTTCGTCTTCTATAGCCAGTAGACGATAAGGTCCAGTCCAGTTACCGCTCTTACGCTATACAAGGACTTTAGAATTAAGCGGGAGGTTATAAACTAAGGTTATATTAGGTCCGTTGCAGTAATATAGGGCGCTATTAACAGCTTATTTGGCCCGTAATTTAACTATTTCGGTTATTGCCTTCTATATTGCAGCTGCTCGTTCTATAATAGACGGGGTAGGAGGGCCTAGGTTACTTATCCTTAAGTAGGCTCCATAAACTAAAAGGGTGGGTACTAGTCTATTAGGGCTAGTAGTGTTATTAATGGCTTTTACAGCTATCTATAAAGCTAGTTCCTTTTAGATGTCCTTACACTCGTCTATAATAATCTAATAAGCTCTCTGTAAAGCTGGGTAAGCTTGCTTAACAAGTCTAATGGACTAGTGCGCCTTAACTAGAACGGCTTTTATTAAAATAGCCATGGCTATAGCGTACTATTAGAATTCCTTACTAATAAAGTTCCTACTAGCGTTGTAGGTAATATACTTCAGTAGTCTAACGTATATATTAATCTAGCAGGTCCGTAAAATATCCCAAGTATATTTTACGGATATATTTTATAACTAACGGGCGGCTTAATAGTGGGTTGCCTTGTTAATTATATGTAATACTAGGCTGCCGTTAATATATATAATATCTACGTATACTAAGTGGTTAAAATTAAGGTCTTTATAAAGAGTAAACTTAAATCGGCCTAGGGAACGTCTGTATTTTTGGCAGAAGGAGTAGTATTTAGTTAGGTGGTTAATTGCCTTCCTATTAACATTGTTATGTCTAGAGCGTTCAAGGACTCTATATAGCTTTTCGGCTAACGGGTGGCCGAAATGGTGGTATAGGCGGTAGATTTTAGTACTAGTAAGGTAGCACGGGTTATAGTTAAAAGATTCCTAAATATAGGTCCGTAAAGTCTCTCCCTATATAAGGAATGGGTGTCTAAATTATCGTGTAATTAGTAGGGTAATATACCTACTTCCTAGGGCAGTTATGGGGCCAATTAGGGTGTCCGTAGTATTATTATAGTAAACCTGTAACCTATCTATATCTGTAAAATAGAGTAGAAAAGGGGTGTCCGCTTTTACTACATAGAAATTAACTAGGCTAATTAGGGTCTTAACTATAACTAATCTAATTAATGCGGTTAAGCTAATGCTAAATTAGACATTTATAGCCCTAGTTTACATAGTATCAATATCTGTATTATTATTTGTGGTGGTCTTATATGCAAGGTATTGTCTATAACCTATAGTAGACTTTTTAGAGGCACCTATATTAATTATAACGCCGTAGAATTCTTTGGGGGTGTAGCGTTCTGTGGTAATATATATAAATGGGTCCTATTCGCGGTCTATAACGTCCATAATAGGTCTAATGGGTGTGCTTACGGGCTGGTTTTTAGGTGTAATTAAGTGTATAAAGGAGCGGTCGGCTAATACGGTCATAATATTAAAGGCTTGGCCGTCCGTAAAAGGTCTAAAAGTAGTTAGGAATGTCTCTAAGGTCTCCTATTCCTAAGTGTCTAAGTTAAAGTTAATTATAAGGGCTTCCATTAACTCATTAAGAGGCTCCTCTACTTTCTCTCTTTTATAGTCTAAGATAAACTGGTTAATCCGATTATTAAATCTCTTCTTAGACTTGTTACGTTCTTCCTAGGTATGCCTTGTGGACTAATATCCTTCCTTACCACATACAAAGCACTTTTGGCTGGTTTGTCTATGGGGGTATACTTTTGTACGGGAGTTGCTATAGGGGTTATGGGTAGGACCTAGTCGATGCGGGTACTGCTAGCGGTAGCGGCGGTCCGTAAAGTAGGCATCTAAGTTAGTTTGCGGGTTTTGTAGGTCCGTAATAAAGGCTTAAATACTGCCTAGAGGGTTTAAAACTTTATACGTTATAATAGAGGACCGTAAATTATTAATAAGGCCAGTTAAGGTGCCTGCGGGCTTATAATAGGTATACTTATAGGGCTCCACTTCCTGGCAAGCTGTAATAAGTTTGTTATGCAGGAAGTTGTCTGTTTAAAGCTTAGTATTAAGGCCATGCTATAGGTGCCGAAGGTCTTTAATAAGAATTTACAGGTACTCTATAGTCGATTTTTTGGTGTTCTTGTTAATTACGGTCCGTAACTTAATTACATTCTATTATATAAGGATGTCACGCTTATATTCTGGCCCTTTAAAGTAGTTACGTGTAGCTTTACATAGCTTATTAAAGGGAACGCCAAGGGGGTTGCTCTTGAGGTTAGTGTAATAGTGGTTAAGGGCTAGGCCGCGTAGCATAGTAGAATAGGCTTGGCTAAATTCCTATTTAGGAATATCAGCCTTCTAACAGAGGTCCATAAAGATAGTCAGTTTAAAGTTAAAGTTATTGTTTTTACTGCTATACTTGGATTCGTCGGTATAGAGCTTAGCCAGGTTAGCTAGCTCCTTGCCATAGGTCTTTACTTAGGTAGTTTACGGATCTGTAACTTAAGCGACGGAAGGGTTTTGGTCCGTATTTTGGTTTATAGGGGTATTACGGTCCATAACTTAAGTACTGGGTATGCTCTAGCCCGTAAGATTAATTCTAAGATCTCTTTAGTCTGTAGGGCAAATTTAGTTGAATAGGTCGTCTATAAAACCGGAAATCCTATTAAGTTTAAAAGAGGCAAAGAGTCCGCTGGTTTTAATATAATCTAGAATCTACTCTTTAGTCCATTCCGTTTAGTCTTCTTCGCATAGTATATTGTATAAAGACCGTGCAATAGTGACTCGTTTATCCTTCTTAACCTATACACCTTGGTGACGTAAAAAGGTTCATAGGTTACGGGTAGCTACAAGGTTGCAAGCCTTAAAGATAGCTTCCGTAAAGTCCGTAAAGTCTTCCTTATATTGTTCCTATAGATCGTCATTTAGAAGCTTAAAGTGTCCGTATTTAAGGATTTTAAAATTAATATAGTCGTTAACGGCGTCTGCAGACGTAAGGTCGACTCCCTAACTCCACTTCTTTTAACCTTCGTTGATTTGCTTGCTTATATCTGCCATATTATATAGCGTAGTATGTCTATATAAGCTGTAGCGGGTCAAGAGGAGCTTATAGCAGGGGTAGTGGCTTGTAGCGGGTGGTAGTGGCTTATAGCGGATAGAGGAGGTCTTGTAACGGTCCGTAAAATCGATTAACGGGTCCATAATAGTTCGAGAGGTCTTATGATGGTCCGTAAAGGCGATTAACAGGTCTGTAATAGTTCGCAGGAGGGTAGGGGGTTCCGTAAAGGTCTATATTCGCGTCTATAAACTTCCGGTAAACCATATTAAGACTTAAATAAGTATACAGAGTTGGTGATAGTCCGTAATCCCTAACTTCCGACCTTCTAGCAGGTCGTACTAGGATATAAATAGGTGGTCGCTGTTATGTATCGCTCGGGGGAGGTATTAAGTAATTGCTAATCTGTGCGCGCTCACTAATCAGTATTTGTATTAACTTAATAATACAAGTAAGTCATATCCAGGGGCACGAAATACGTATAGTATTGTATGCTCTTTTGGATGGTGGTGACTGTCGATTCTATTAAGGTAGACTACGTAGTCTATATACTAACGCGCCTCCCCCTTGGTTAGTCAGCACACAAGTGGTTAGTGCACCAAACGCGTAACTACGCGTCTGGTATACCACGTGCTGTAATCATACAGAATTAGATATCTCCTCTTAGCTTTTTAGTAAGAAGGATATAGGCAGCTATTAAGGATATACTAGGATAAATAAATCCTTTATTAATGTGCTTATTAATATACTTTTTAATAACTAGAAGTTTGTTTTTTAATATTAGGTAGGGCCTCTTATAGGGTAGCGTTTTTCCTTATTTAATATTAATGGTATAGTTATTAGGTTAATATAGGGGGAGTATATCTACGCCCTTTTATAAGCATATATTAATAAAGTTATAGTATTTTTTAGGGAGGAGCTTACGGAGTTCCTTATTGGTAAACCCTTTTTTAAGCTTTATAAATTTCTTAAAATCTAAAGGTAAAAGTCCATAGAGTTTCGTGGGGGTATTATCTTCTAGAAGGTTAATTATATCTATCCTATTACTATAGAGGACGTAGTCCTGTTCTTTATTAAGCTTATATAGTTATAATTAGGAAGCTATAGTAACGGTCTAGTTTTTCCTATATACTATATAGTAGAAGGCTGCGGCGCTTATATAGTAGTAGTTGGTTATAGGTAGGTTAATAAGGGGTTTCCTAGGTTAATATCCTAGGGAGTAAATAGAGGTAGTTAGGCTATGCCCTAGGTAAGTCTCTCTGCAGTATTTAGAGTTAAAGGTTACTTTTCTCTTTTTCCAGTTAATAGTAGGGTTATATTACTTAAGCTAGTTTATTCTAAGGATAATAGGGTAGTTAGTAAGTGGTATAATATAGGCCTAGAGCTCTTCCTAGTGCCTATTTATATTTAGATAGAGTTATGCTATATAGGTAATCTTCTATATAGTATAACTACTATTAGTAAGTTATAAGGCATAGGCTTTAGTAAGGGGTAAGGTAGGTAGGATATAAATATATATAAATTAGGTATCTATAAATTTATTAGTAGCTCTATAATTAATTATAAAACGGCTTTTATATTATTTTTTAGTAGTAGTTTCTATTATAGGTAAAACTATCTATTTCCGTCTATTTATCTTTATTAAGTTATCTATTAAGCAGGCTAATATATAGATCCCTTTATTATTAGGGCGTCCTAACCCACAACTTAGGGCTAGGACTTAGTGTTTTCTATTTCTGTATCTAACCCTACTATTATTACTGCGTCTTTATTTTATATAGTAGTGGTATATAGTAATATATTTAGTGTTTAGGGTACTAGGTTAGGTATTAGGCGGCAGCTACTAAACCTAGCTATTAGGTAGTTTAGGTTATTATAATAACAGCCTTCTTAACGGCATTTATAGTAGTATCCTAGTTTCTGGAGTAGCTTATATTCTCCATCTAGAAGTTTTTACGGAAAGGTTAGTATAGAGAGGTTAAGATTGGCTTTAGTGGTATTTAAGGTAGTAGGTATTAGTAGCTTAGTGTGTATAGGTTTAATAGGTCTAAAGGGCTTTTATAAGGAGGTTTTTAGGTAAAGGTTAGCAGTATTAATCTAATTTAGTTGTTATTTAATCTTCTATAGGGCTGCTACTATATTATAGATGTTATTATAGTTATGGCTAGCGGCTGCGTGACTGTAACGGAACCTTATGGTAAGAACTACGGTGGGTCCTATTATTAGGCTGGGTATATAGGTATAAATAATAAGTTAACAACATAATATAACTAGTGGAGTGGTTGCCTAATAGATTAACTCCAATTATATTTTAAGATTTACTATAAAGAGAGAACTATCTACGGTAGGGACTGAGGTCCTTTAAATACACAACCGTACTCCTATAAAATCCTCTCTTATACGTAAGGTACGTTAGGTACATAAGGTATATACATTCCCTTTATTCCTCTTGTTCCTTATATAATACACCACATAACCTTTAGTTACTATTCCTTGTTACATAGTTCCACTGGCTTTATCCTAGACTGTACCTATATTAACTAACTAGCTTTTGCCGACTCCTCTTTAAGTAGTTATAATATTGTACTTAAGCTATCTGTAATACTATCTCCCTCCTCTTTATCTTTGTCCTTAAAGATTCCTAATATCTCTAAGTTGTCTACTAGAGGTGTAATATCTATTTAATTAACTTGGTTAATATCCTTACTTATTATACCTAAAGCATCCTCTTCTTTACACGCGCAACGTTATACCCGTACTATTACTGTTATACTATTACTTAGTAAAACAATACCGTCTCCGTATTCTTGTTATGCGAAAGAAGGGTTAGTCTGCGTTGCGTTGGCGAGCCCTTTATCTTAGCAACCCTCTTCTTGCTTGGAGTGCACTAAAGCAAACGTTTAATTATTATGCGACGTTCGTTCTACTTCTAACGCTAAGTATGCGCATCCTATTACTCTTATTAGTCTTTAAGTTCCCTAAGTAACTTATTATAGGGTCTTATGTTTAATCTACCGCTGCGAAGCTTAATAGTAACCTAGCGTAGGCCCTAGCTAAGCTTAAGCGTTCTTAGGACGCTAAGCAGAAAGCCCTAGACGCTTGGATTATGGCGTCCGCTTGTTTACTCCGCCTTAAGAAGGTTTATAAGAAGGTTTGTTTTAAGGAGTAGAAACTGGTTAAGTAGGGCCTTGCTAAGTTAGGTAATAAGAGAGTAGAGTTTCCGGAGAAGGAAATAACTCTAAGTAATGCGGTAGTTGCTCTTCTTAGGTCCCCCTTAGGTAACTCGTCCTTTAGCAATCCTTTTTTAATACTCCCTAACCTACTTTCTTCTGATACTCCTATACCTTTCCTATAGCATTCTCTAGATTACTTAGTGGTTTCTAGGTAGTCTTACTATAGCCTATCCACTTTACTTTATACTATATTTTATTATCTACATCCTTGTAACTAATAATCTTTAAAACTTGCTATTTATTTTCCTCTTGCCCTCTATACGTGTCTGCCTTATAGACTAGTAATTTAATACTTCTATATACTGGCTCTAGCATTGCGACATACTATATAGGGTAAATTTTTATTTTAGTTAGTAGGTTTAGCTTATATGTAACTAATAAAATTCTTTGCGTAATTTTAAAAGGTCCTAGTTTAATATAATCTAACTTTTTACTTGGTTGTTAACTCTTAAAATTTTTATATAGTAGCCATACTTTATCTCCCTCCTTAAGATCTAGTCCCTTAGATCTCTTAGCATTATAGTACCTTTTTATTTATTCTTGTACTAGTTTAGCAGTTTCTTTAAGGTCTGTATAAAGATTCATTAAAGTCTCCATTCTCTACTTAGCTGTGCTACTCGTTTTCTTTGCTTAATATAGCGATAACGATATTCTTGGCTTATACCCATAATTCGCCTTAAATAGTAATATCCCCATTCCTTTTTATGGTGTTATATTGTATACAAACTATATAACTAGTAATAACAATACCCAATTGTTCTGTATATAATTAATATAATGCCTTAGATACTGTTCTAGTATCTAGTTTAGTCTTTCTATCTATCTATCCGTCTATAGATAATACGCTATTAAGGTTACTGCGCGAACTCCTTATTCCGCCAAGAATACCTCCTAGAATACTGCTATAAATCTTAGATCTCTATCTAATATAATCTTACTTAGCGCTCTATGTCTTATAAACACTTCCTTAACATAAATTCTAGCTATATCTTCTGCTAATATCTCTTTTATATATGCTATAAAGTATCCCCACTTTATAAGCTTATCCACTATTACTAAAATCGTATTATAATTTTATCCTGTAATAGGATCTTTTAACTTTAGTAACTTAATAATAAAGTCCTATAATATAACTTCCTATAGTCTTTCTAGTGTTTTAATAGGTTGTAGCCCTCTATATGGCTTATGCCTTATTAGTTTATTTCTTTAGCAATCTAAACATTCCTTTATAACTTGTCTCGCTAGTCCCCAAATTCCTTAAATAATATATTCCTCTTAAAGTCTTAACACTAAGCCTATAGCTCCGTTGTGTCCTTAAGTTAGTCCCTTATAGAATAACTTAATAAACTCTTTTGCAATTAACCTTGGAATATAGGTTACTTCCCTATTCTTATACTATTCTGTATCTAGATCCTCTACCTATACTTTCTAGATCTTCTATATCTAATTACTTTTAGGTAATTCGTAGATCTAACCTTCTCTGGTCGCTGTGATTTTTAGGTAATTATACCTAATTAATCTATCTTGGTCTTTCCGCAGTAAAGCCCCTAATGGCTTTTTATTGTTCTATAGTTTAGCCTTTCTACTTAGAGTATCTGCTTATATATCGTCTGTACCCTCAGTATACTAAATTTTAAAATGGTATTCTGTAAGCATTTCCGCCTATCTAACCTATCTTTAGTTTAGTTCCTTTGTTATTAGGAATCCTATAAGGTTCTTATAGTCCGTCTTAACTATAAATAGTCTCTCTATACCTTATAAGAATGCTCTCTATTTCTTAAGTACTATAACTATACCTAATAACTCCTTGTTATAGATGTTATAGTTTAGTTCTAGTAGTGTTATCTTTTAACTGTAGTACGCTACTAGATGCTATACGTCCTGGTACTTTTATAGCAAATATACTCCTAGTGTGAAGTCTAATGCATCTATCTTGACAACCATTTCTAACTTTAGTTAGTAGATCTTAAGGATTAGTTCCTAGGTAAATAACTCTTTAAGTTCCTTAAACAGTTTCTTCTATTTACTATCCTATACCCACGTTTCCTCTTTTTTTGTTAGTCTTATAAATGGCTTAATACTTTTTAACCACTGTGCTATAAACCTCCTATAGTAGTTATAAAACCCTAGGAACAATCTTAACTGCGTAACGTTCTCTAGTTCTTACCAACTTACTATAGCTTTAACTTTCTTTAGGTCTATGCTAATTTTTCCTAGTTTAATAATAAATCCTATAAAATTGGTCTTCTGGATAAAGAACTCGCATTTCTTAATTACTACTAGCATTTTTTCTTCTTGTAGTCTTCTTAAGACCCACTTAACATATTCTCTATGCTCTTTCTTACTTATTAAATAGATAATAATGTTATTAAGATATACTATAATAAACTTATTAAGGTGTTCTCCTAATATACTATTAATTCGTTTTTAAAACGTTGCTAGTGCATTTGTAAGCCCGAATTGCATAACTAATAGTTTATATAGTCCTTTCTTTAACCTAAAAGCTGCCTTCTATTTATTGCCTTCCTTAATTCTAATCTAATAATACGCCCACCTTAGATCTATTTTTGTGAAGATTTGTATATTACCTATCCTATCTTAGATTTCGCTAATTAAGGGTAAAGGATACCTATTCTTCCTAGTAATGCTGTTTAACTATCTATAGTTAATGTACATCCTAAGTTTTCCGTTTTTCTTTAGGATAAACAGTACTAGATATTCTGCTAATAACTATAATAGTCTAATATATCCCTTTTATAAGTTCTCCTGGATAAACTCCTTAAGCGCTACTAACTCTATTTTAGTAAGCTTATAGATTAGAAAGAACTTTAGACTTGTTCCTAGTTCTAACTCTATCTTATAGTCCTATACTGCATACTCTAACAGCTTTTTACTTTTTAGTAACTATAACTTTTTGCTATACTTATAGTATCTCTTTAGTATATAACTTAAGCTTTACTTAGTCTCTTTATAGGTCACTCTAACTTAGTACTATACTAACTTGGTTTGCTACCGCGCTTTGCGCTATTAAGTATCTCTAATATTAACCTAACCTATAACCCAATCGATCCTTAGATTATATTTCTGTAACTAAGGTATTCCTAGTATTACCTTATCCTTTCCTAATAGTAGGATATTAAATAACATCTTAACTGGTCTTCCTTTAATAGTTAGCTGAATAGGTCCTATTTTAAGATTAATAATGCCTCCTCTATAGGCTATTGGATCTCCTAAAATCGTTATAAATAGATATAGGTGTTCCTTTTATTAGTGTGGTAACCCCATCCTTTTTACTGCTGCTAGTAATATATAGTTCCGTATTACTCTACTGTCTACTAATGCTTTAAACTACTAATCTTACTATTAGATATATAAATTTAGGTATTATCCTTAAATTCCCTTAAGGGTCTAAGGCTCTACTACTAGTTCCCTCTGGTCCTATAGGCCTCCCCTTTCCCTAACTATTAGCTACTAGATCCTATATATACTTAGTCTACTTTTAGCTAATACTTAGTTTATTTCTTTTCCTCTATGTGCTATGGATAAGTATTCTCTGGGCAGTCCCACTACTATTATCTATCTAGGTATTCTTCTATAAGGAATCTTCCTAGTTAAAGTATTAGGTCTCCTTAACTCTGCACTTCTACTAGGTGCTATCTATATATATATTTAGCATTTTTAAACCGTTTTTCCTCCGGTGCCTAATATATCCTTACTAGGTATTTCCGGTTCTTATCTTTTGGTGCCCTATATATATTACATACGTCATCTATATAAGCTATCTACGATAGTATATAATACGCTAGGTAACCTAGGTTAACTCTTAACTTATCTTCGTCCTTAAGTTTAAACTAATACTTAGTTAACTTAACCTCTAGTATTTCTACTATGGGTACTAAAATTTGCCGTTCGCTTCTCTAGTTCTTAAATCCTTCTTCTAGGTTCCTTAATATTATAATTAATGCTCCTTTAATATAACTTATGCGTTTTTCTGTAATGGGTTAGTCTTGGATAACTTTTTTATCCAGCCACATATAGAAGTCTTCCTATTTATCGCTATATTATTGCTTATACCACTTTCTATATAACTAGTTTAGTGTATATAGTCTGTCTATTAGAAAGTACCTTATTATCGCTGTATTATAATATCCTTTAGTATATCTTTCTTTAAACCTAACTGGAATGTCTAGATCCTCTTCCTATTCTAGTTTATCTAACCACTTTACTCTAGGTGTCCCTACACTAGGCCTATTAGTGATTCTTTATATAGGTGCTTTGTCCCTAGTATGTCCTAATATAGCTAATCTCTTATTTAGCTTTTATTCTTGCTATACGATAATTCTTTGTCTAAACTTATTTATAGTTTCTTATTTTCTGCGTCTTGCAGCTAGATCCTTAAAGTCGTCTTGCTTCTTAATCTTAGTATTAACTTTTTAATCTTTAGGCTAAATACTACGTTTACCTAGAATTGCTATAGACCTTATTTGTTCTTTAAAATCTTAGTTCCCTAATATTAACGTTCTTATTTATTCCCTAAACTTATAGTTCTTAAACTTGCGTCCTATACTTATTTGTTTATTATTAAACTAAGTTACTGCTCTTTCCTATTGGTTTTTATCCGTTATAGGTTCCTAAGCTATTTTTATTGCGTCTTGCGAGTCTAGAGCTTTCCTTATCTCTTCTTAAGAATCTTAGACCTATAGCCTTTTGCCTTTTATAAGTGGTAAGCTAGCACTAGCAGTCGTCTGCTTGCTTAATTGTCTCTAAATATTACTCTTTCCGTCTTATAAAGCGATAGATGCTGTATCCAACGGTGTTATAATACCTATTACTAATCCACGTTCTATAGTGGTTTTAGTCTCTGCTTCTATTACATTATTAAGGTATAAGTACTCCCAGTTAGCCTTGTTTTCTTTCTTATTACTACTAATTAATAAGTACTCTAACTCCATTATTATTATTACTAATCTTTATCTGTATGTTGCTATAATATCTTAATCTAGCTTATAGAGTTAATTGCTTTCTTTGTCTAACTCTCTAGTTCCCTTAAGCCCTTTTAACTCTAGCTCCTATAGCTAATAGCTTGCGCCATACTTAGCGTCCTTATAAATTTTGGTATGCGTTATTGTAATAAAACGCGAAGTGTTTAATCAAATACTCCTTGGTCCCGCGCAATATCCCTATATCCGTATTATTATACTCTAACGACCTAGTGCCCTTTACTACGTGGTTACTCTAACTACCTCTATAGTCTCTAGCAAAATAACCCTATTTTCCATAATTTATATAAGCTCTATCTTTAAACTATCTTTCTTATTATAGAGTCCGCCTAAATATCTTCTGCTGCTAAGATCCTTGGTTTAGCCTCTGCTCCCTAGTCCTATAATTACTTAATCCTTAACCTTTAGGTTTTTATAGTTTCTTTATCCATCTCTTGGATTCTTTAGTATTACTTAGGTCCATTAGCTCTGCGCCATTCTATAGTTTTTAGCTTTATATTTATTAATATATGCTCTACGCCTTATATAACTATATAACTTTATCTTGCCCTTTTTTGGCTTGTTCCCTTTAATAGATCCTATTATTAATCTTTATTAACTAATCTATTAAGTCTTATAGACTTTCCGCATCTTCTATTAGAATAATTACATCCTAGACTTTAGCCTTAAGTCCCTATTTATACTATGCTATAAGCGCCTTATCGTTCCACTTAACCTATATTATAAGTGTCTAAAACTACGTTATATACTCTATCGCTAAAGAATATTATACCAAGTTTTAAAGCTTCCGTTCTGCTGTAGTTAATACTTCTAGGTCCCTAAATATCTATATTAGTCTCTTTATAAACCCGTTCCAACTAGTAAATATAAACTGTACATCTTAGTTAGTAGTTATTATACCGCTAACCTATATTTCTGTAAGGTAAGATTTAAATTATTCCAGTGCTCTTCCTGTTAAGAATAATCCTGCGTATGCTACTTAGTCTATAGGTGTTGCTAGCTTCGCCCCTTCCTACATTACCTTAAAGTGCATTTACGTAAGGAATTCTTTAAGTTTTAACCTTTCTCCTAAGAATTGTTTAATTAATAGTAACTTAACCTTTACTGCGCCGATTCTATTAATGCGTTCCTTAAGTATCCTATTATTGTTTAATAAGCGATCAACCATTTCCTGTAACTAACCTCTCATGACTACTTATAAGTCTGTATCTGCCATACTAGTGTCTCCTAATCCTAAGGTAGTTATTGCCGTTAATGGCATCGCGACTGGTGCTTTAGGTAGCATATTATTCAACTTCTCTTGTGTTTTAATACTATAACCTTGGTAGTAAATGTATAATGGAACCTTATAGTGTAACGGAACCTTATAGCTTAGACTACGGTGGGTCCTGTTATTAGGCTGGGTATATAGGTAAGAATAAAACAATAATATAATAATAACTGGTGGAGTGGTTACCTAACAGATTAACTCTAATTGTATTCTAAGATTCACTACAAGGAGAGAACTATCTACGGTAGGGACTGAGGTCCTTTAAATATACAACCATACTTCTAAGAAATCCTCTCTTATACGTAAGGTACGTGTTATCTATATTAAACGTAACGTCCTTTCCGTTTAACATAGTTAATACGTTTAACGCCACATAACCTTGGTTACTATTCCTCGTTATATAGTTCTACTAGTTCTATTCTGGACCGTGCCTATATTAACCAACTAGCTTCCACCAACTCTTCTCTAAGTAGTTGTAATATTGTACTTAAAGCGTCCGTAACACTATCTCCCTCCTCTTTATCTTCGTCCTTAAAGATTCCTAACATCTTTAAGTCGTCTACTAGAGGTGTAATATCTGTTTAATTAGTCTGGTTAATATCCTTACTTATTATACCTAAAGCTTCTTCTTCTCTTTCCTAGGTTAAGCGTTGCCTTTATATAGTTTCCTCCATACTATTGCTGGGCGAGGTGATGGCGATCCCCTACTCTTATTGCGCTAAAGAGGGGTTAGTATGCGTTGCGCTAGCGAGTCCTTTATCCTAACAACCCTTTTTTTGCTCTAAGTGTACTAAAGCAAACGTTTAATTGTCCTATAACGTTCACTTTGTTTTTAACGCTAAGTATACGCGTCCTATAACTCTTAACAGTCTTCAAGTTCCCTAAGTAACTTGTTATAGGGTCTTATGTTTAATCTACCGCTATAAAGCTTAACGGTAAGCTAGCCTCCGCGCTACTTAAAGTTTAACGTGCCTTAGAAGAGTCCGCACGCGTTTTTAAAGCTTAACATTTAGCTTATACTTGTCTTTAACGTCTTAAATATGTTCGTAAGAAGGTCCGTTCTAAGGAGTAGAAACTTGTTTAACAGGGTTTGTCTAAGCTGGGTAATAAAAGAACTGGCCCTCCTCCTGTAAAGGAAACAACTTTAAGTAGCTCAGTAATTGCTCCTCTTAGGTCCCCCTTAGGTAACTCGTTCTTTAGCAATCCTTCTTTATTAATATTACCTAACCTACTTTCTTCTAATACTCCTATACCTTTCCTATAGCATTCTCTAGGTTGCTTAGTGGTTCCTAGGTAGTCTCGCTATAGCCTATCTACTTTACTTTATACCACGTTTTGTTATCTACATCCTCGTAACTAATAATCTTTAAAACTTACTATTTATCTTCCTCTTGTCCTCTATATGTATCTGCCTTATAAACTAGTAGCTTAATATTCCCGTATGCTAGCTCTAGCATTGCGATATATTGTATAGGGTAGATTTTTATTTTGGCTAGTAGGTTTAACTTATATATAACTAATAAAATTCCTTATTTAATTTTAAAAGGTCCTAGTCTAACGTGGTCCAACTTCTTGCTTAGTCGTCAACTCTTAAAATTTTTATATAGTAGCCATACTTTATCTCCCTCCTTAAGATCTAGTCCCTCAGATCTCTTAGCATTATAGTACCTTTTTATTTATTCTTGTACTAGTTTAGCTATTTCTGTAAGGTCTATATAAAGATTTATTAACATCTCTATTCTTTACTTAGCTGTGCTACTCGTCCTTTTTGCTTAATGTGGCGATAATAATGTTCTTAGCTTATATCTGTAATTCGCCTTAAATAGTAATATCCCCATTCCTTCTTATGGTGTTGTATTATATGCAAACTGTGTAACTGGTAATAATAATACCCAATTATTCTATGCGTAGTTAATATAATGCCTTAGATACTACTCTAGTGTCTAGTTTAGTCTTTTTGTTTATCCGTCTGTTTACGGATAATACGCTGTAGATATTGCTGTATAAACTCCCTATTCTGCCAAAAATACTTCCCAAAATACTACTATAAATCTTAGATCTCTGTCTAATATAATCTTATCTAGTGCTCTGTGTCTTACAAATACTTCCTTTATATAGATTCTAGCGACATCTTCTGCTAATATCTCTTTAGTGCATACTATAAAGTATCCCCACTTTATTAGCTTATCTACTATTACTAAAATCGCGTTATAATCTTATCCTATAATAGGATCTCTTAACTTTGGTAACTTAATAATAAAGTCCTATAATATAACCTCCTATGGTCTTTCTAGTGTCTTAATAGGTTATAGCCCTCTATACGGCTTGTGCCTTGTCGGTTTATTCCTTTAGCAATTTAGATATTCCTTTATAACTTATCTTGCTAGTCCCTATATTCTTTAAATAAGGTATTCCTTCTAAAGTCTTAACACTAAGCCTATAGCTCCGTTGTGTCCTTATATTATTCCCTTGTGGAATTCCTTAACAAACTCTTCTGCGATAGACTTAGGCACATATATTACTTCTCTATTTTTATATTACTCTAAGTCTAGATCCTCTGCCTGTGCTTCTTATAGATCTGACTTTCTTTAGTTGCTGTAATCTTTGGATAATTGTATCTAATTAATCCGTCTTAATCCTTTCGCAATAAAGCTCCCGATAGCTTTTTATTACTTTATAATTCAGCCTTTCTGCTTAGAGCATCTACTCGTGCATTATCTATACCCTTAGTATGCTGAATTTTAAAATGGTATTCTGTAAGCATTTCCGCCTATCTAACCTATCTTCAATTAAGTTCCTTTGTCGTTAGGAATCCTATAAGGTTCTTATAGTCCGTCTTAACTACAAATAGTTTCTCTGTGCCTTGTAAGAATGCTCTCCATTTTTTAAGTGCTGTAACTATACCTAATAACTCCTTGTTGTAGATGTTATAGTTTAACTCTAGTAGTGTTATCTTTTAACTATAGTATGCTACTAGGTGCCATCCATCTTAATATTTCTGTATAAAGTATGCCCCTAGTGTAAAGTCTAATACATCTATTTCTACAACCGTCTCTAGACCTAGTTAATAGATCTTAAGAACTAGCTCCTAGGTAAACAACTCTTTAATTCTCTTAAATAGTTCTTATTACTCCTTTCCCCATACCCATAGTTCTTCTTTCTTTATTAATTGTGTAAATGGCTTAATGTTCTGTAACCATCGCGCTATAAACCTTCTACAGTAATTGCAAAACCCTAGGAACGATTTTAACTGCGTAATGTTCTTTAGTTCCTACTAATTCACTATAGCCTTAATCTTTTTTAGATCTATACTAAGTTGGCCTAGTTTAATAATAAATCCAACAAAATCGGTCTTCTATATAAAGAACTTGTATTTCTTAATTGCTACTGGTATCTGTTCTTCTTATAGTCTCTTTAAGACCTATTTAACGTATTCTCCGTGTTCTTCCTCACTCTCTAAGTAGATAATAATGTTGTTGAGGTATGCTATAATAAATTCATTTAGGTATTCTCCTAACACACTATTAATTTACTTCTGGAACATTGCTAGTGTGTTTATAAGCCTAAACTGTATAACTAATGGCTTGTATAGTCCTTCCTTTGACCTAAAGGCTGCCTTCTATTTGTTACCTTCCTTAATTCTAATCTAATGGTATACCCACCTCAGATCTATCTTTGTAAAGATCTTTGCGTTACCTATCCTGTCTTGGATCTCGCTAATTAAGGGTAAAAAATACCTATTCTTCCTAGTAATGCTGTTTAACTGTCTATAGTTTATACACATCCTAAGTTTTCTGTTTTTCTTTAGGATGAACAGTACTGGATATCCCGTTAATAACTGTAACGGTCTAATATATCCCTTATATAAGTTCTCCTGGATAAACTCCTTAAGCGCTACTAACTCCGTTTTAGTAAGCTTATAGATTAGAAAGAACTTTAGACTTATTCCCTCTTCTAATTCTATTTTATAGTCCCATACTGTATATTTTAACAGCTTTTTACTTTCTAGTAACCATAACTTTTTACTATACTTATAGTATCTCTTTAGTATATAACTTAAGCCGCGCTTAGTCTCTTTATAGGTCACTCCGACTTAGTACTATACCAACTTAGTTTACTATCGCACTTTATACCATTAAGTATTCTTAATATTGACCTAACCTATAACCTAATTAATCTTTAAATTGTACTCCTATAACTAAGGCATTTCTAGTATCGCCTTATCCTGTCCTAATGGTAGGATATTAAAAGACATTCTAACTAGTCTCCCTTTAATAGTTATCTAAATAGGTCCTGTTTTAAGATTAATAATACCTCCTCCGTAGGCTATTTAATCTCCTAAAATTGTTATAAGTGGATATAGGTGTTTTTTTTGTCTGTATAGTAACCCCATCCTTTTTACTACCTTTAGTGATATATGGTTCCTAGTTACTCCACTATCTACTAGCACCTTAAACTGCTAATCTTGCCACTTAGCTTTTAAATTTAGGTGTTAACCTTAGATTCCTTTAAGGGTCTAAGGCTTTAACACTAGTTCCCTCTAGTCCCGTACGCCTCCCCTTTTCCTAACTATTAGCTGCTAGATCCTACTTGTACTTAGTCTATTTTAGGCTAATACTTAGTTCGTTTCTTTTCCTCTATATGCTATAGACAAGTGTTTTCTAGGCACTCCCACCACTATTATCCGTCTAGGCATTCTTCCGTAAGGAATCTTCCTAGTTAAAGTATTAAGTCCCCTTAACCTTGTACTTCTACTGGGTGCCAACTATATATATACTTAGCATTCCTAAACCGCTTTTCCTCTAGTGCCTAATATATCCTTACTAGGTACTTCTGGTTCTTATCTTTTGGTGCTCTATATATATTACACGTGTTATCCATATAAGCTATCCATAATAGTATATAATGCGCTATATGTTTTAGGTTAACTCTTAGTTTGTTTTTATCCTTAAGTTTAAACCTATACCTAGTTAACCTAACCACTGGTATCTCTACTATAGGTACTAAGATTTATTACTTACTTCTCTAGTCCCTAAATCCTTCTTCTAGGTTCCTTAACGTTATAATTAACGCTTCTTTAATATAACTTATGCGTTTTTCTGTAATGGGTTAGTTTTAGACAACTTTTTTATCCAGCTATATATAAAAGTCTTCCTATTTATTGTTGTGTCGTTGCCTATACCACTTTCCGTATAACTAGTTTAGTGTGTATAGTCTATCTATTAGAAAGTACCTTGTTATCGCTACATCATAATATCCTTTAGTATGTCTTTCTTTAAATTTAGTTGGAATATCTAGATCCTCTTCTTATTCCAGTTTATCTAACTATTTTGCCCTAGGTGTCCCTGCACTTAGCCTATTAGTAATTCTTTATACGGGTGCTCTGTCCCTTATACAACCTAGTATAGCTAATCTCTTGTCTAGCTTTTGCTCTTACTATATAATAATTCTTGTTCTAAACTTATCCCTAGTTTCTTGTTTTCTGCGTCTTGCAGCTAGATCTTTATAGTCGTCTTACTTCTTAATCCTAGTATTAACTGTTTAATCTTTAGGCTAAATACTGCGTTTACCTGGGATTACTAACGTTTTTATTTATTCCCCAAACTCGTAGTTCTTAAACTTGCGTTCTATACTTATTTGTTTGTTACTAAACTAAGTTACTACCCTTTCCCATTGGTTTTCATCCGTTGTGGGTCCTTAGGTGTGTCTTATCTCGTCTTAAAAATCTTAAGCTTCTTTTATCTCTGCTTAAGAATCTTAAGCCTATAGCCTTTTGCCTTTATTAAGTAATAAGCTAGCACTAGTAGTTGTCTACTTGCTTAGTTTCTTCTAAACGTTACTCCTATCGTCTTATAAAGCAATAGAAATCGTATCTAATGGTATTATAATACCCGTTACTAAACCCTATTCCGTAATGGTCTTAGTCTCTGCTTCTATTTTAACTTCTCTAAGGTCTACATGCTCCTAGTAAGCTGCCTTTATTGCCTTATTATTAGTAAATACTTCGCCTATATTGAATTTATTGTCTTTAATGTCCGATCTGCAAGCTAGTTCGTTGATTTCTTTAAACTTAAATAACAATAGCTTCTATAGCCAATAGCTTGCGCCATACTTAGCGTCCTTATAAATTCGGCATGCGTTATTGTAACAATACGCAAAACTGTTAATTAAACACTCTTTTATTCCTCGCAGTGCACCGTTATTCCTCTATATATATATGTCTCCTACTGGTCTGGTTCCCTTTACCACATAGTTACTCTAACCCCCTCTATAGTCTCTAGCGAAATGACCTTATTTTCCGCAATTTATATAAGCTCTATCTTTAAACCATTTTTCTTGCTATAGAGTCCGCCTAAACGTCTTCTGCTACTAAGATCCCTGGTTTAGCCTCTGCTCCTAGGTCCTTTAATCACTTAATTCTTAACCTCTAGGTTTCTATAGTTTCTTTTCCTACCTTTAAGTTTCTTTGGTACCGCTTAGGTCTATTAGCTCTGCGCTATTCCATAATTTTTAACTCTATATCTATTATTGTGTATTCTGCGCCTTATATAACTATAGAACTCTGTCTTGCCCTCTTTTAGCTTGTTCCCTTTAATAGATCCTATTATTAATCTTTATTAACTAATCTATTAACTCTCTTAAAGTATCCGCATCTTCTATTAGGATGATTGTGTCCTAGACTTTAGCCTTAAGTCCCTATTTATATTATGCCATAAGCGCCCTATTATTCCACTTAACCTGTGTGGCTAGTGTTTAAAACTATATTATATACTTAATTGCTAAAGTACGTTATACTAAGTTCTAAAGCTTTTGTTTTGCTATAGTTATAGCCTCTAGGTCTCCAAATATCTGCGTTAATTATTCCGCAAACCTGTTCTAACTAGCAAATATATACCGTACGTCCTGGTTAGTAGTTGTTATGCCATTAGCCTATATTTCCATAAGATACGGTTTAAACTACTTAAGTACCCTCCCTATCAGAAACAATCCTACATAGGCTACTTAATCTAATAATATTGCTAACTTCGCTCCTTTTTGTACTACCTTAAAGTGCATCTGCGTAAGAAATCCTTTAAGCTTTAACTTCTCTCCTAAGAACCGTTTAATTAAAGGTAGCTTGATCTTTACTACTCTAATTCTATTAATGCGTTCTTTAAGTATTCTATTATTATTTTATAAGTGATTAACTATTTCCTGTAACTAACCTCGCGTAACCACTTAAGAATTCCTATTGTCTATACTGGTATCACCTGGCCCTAAGGTTGTGGCTATTGCCGATATCGTTACAACTAGTGCTCTAGGTGGCATATTGTTTGATCTTATTTAATACCGTAACCTTAGTAGTAAATGTATAACGGAACCTTATAGCTTAGACTACGGTGGGTCCTATTATTAGGCTAGGTATGTAGGTAAAAACAAAACAACAATATAATAATAACTGGTGGAGTAGTTGCCTAACAGATTAACTCTAATTATATTCTAAGATTTACTACAAGGAGAGAACTATCTATAGTAGGGACTGAGGTCCTTTAAATACACAACCGTACTCCTAAGAAATCCTCTCTTATATGTAAGGTACGTGTTATCTGTATTAAACGTAACGTTCTTTCCGTTTAACACAGTTAATACGTTTAACGCTATGTAACCTTAGTTACCATTCCTCGTTATATAGTTCCACTGGTTCCATTCTGGACCGTGCCTATATTAACCAACTAGCTTCCACCGACTCTTCTCCAAGTAGTCATAACATCGTACTTAAAGCGTCCGTAATATATAGTAAGAACTACGGTGGGTCCTGTTATTAGGCTGGGTATATAGGTATAAACAATAAGTTAATAACGTAATATAACTAGTGGAGTGGTTGCCTAATAGATTAACTCTAATTGTATTCTAAGATTTACTATAAGGAGAGAACTATTTACGGTAGGGACTAAGGTCCTTTAAATATATAACCATACTCCTATGAAATCCTCTCTTATACGTAAGGTACGTTAGGTATATAAGGTACATACGTTCCCTTTATTCCTCTCGTTCCTTATATAGCACACCATATAACCTTCGGTTACTATTCCTCGTTATATAGTTCCACCGGCTCTATTCTGGACTATACCTATATTAACCAACTAGCTTCTACCGACTCCTCTTTAAGTAGTTATAACATTGTACTTAAGCTGTCTGTAATAGTGACTAAGGTAATAAATAACTTTTTTAAGGAGATCTTCTTAGTCTTTAGTATCGTCTTAGGTAAGGGCTTTAGTATATTCCTAAAATTTAATATAGAACTTGTTAAATAATTTAATAGGGCTTATTTTTAGGGCATATAGTTTAGCTTAGTTGGTAGCCAGTAGGTTATAGTTACGGTATATTAAGTTGAGATTATTAAGGACTTTTTAATAGGACTGCTACTTTTAGGGGCTATTAGTCTCCTACTAGATAAAGAGTCTATTAAATAGTGTACCCTTTATTCGCCTAATAATATAGCCAATCTTAGTATCTTCTATAGGAAAAAGGTAGGCGCTCTAAATTAGTTTCTTACGGATTTATATCCTTTAGTGGCTATATTCCTTATAGCCCCCCTAAAAGACTAGGGGATTAGGGTAATATATATTAGACCCTACAGTAGTAGCTTAGATTTAATTATTATAGCTTTTATTACTGCTGCTTTAGTAGGGATTCCCATTAGGTAAGGCTACTTAGTGTTAACCCTTTATTAAGTATTAAGTAGGTAAGATTGCTGGGGGCGTAAAGGCTTAGGTAGCATTATATATAGTAGAGAGGTATTTGGCGTTATTATAAATATACTTATTAAGCTAAAATTATAGGTACTTAATTATGCCCTCTTTTTTAGTAACTATAGCAATAAGTGCAATTTTAGCCTTCTTTAACTTTTAGACGTTATATTTAAACATATAGAGGTTGTCTTTAGTTTCTTAACATATATTATTAGTAAGCGCTTTATAGGCTTATAGGTCTTAAATAATATTACAATTTTAGATAGTACGCATTTTAGCTTATATAAGCCTTAGGTAGTAGTTCCATAAAAGGCGGTAGTATTTATTAGGTTCTTATGCTACCATTTTTATAAATATCTTAATGTCTTATATTTTAATTTTAATAGGTAGTAGCCCTTCTACTTGCTTATCTATAGTTATATAGTTAATAAAAGATAAAATATTATTAGTGTCCACCTCCTTAGGGGTTAAGGCTAGGGCTAATAAATTAAATTCTTCTGGGATTGATTGGCGTTATAGGTTAAGTATAGATATTAGATTATTCTTTAGGTTTAATATAGTGGCTAGTAAGGAATATTGTCTTACTATTATAGGTTCCTTAAAAGTATAAAGTAAGGTAACTTATAGACATACTACTTTTAGCAGTGCCTATAGTATTATAGAGACGTAGAATTGGTTATAGGCTAAGCGTTAGTAGTAAAAAGGCGTAATATAATGTTATAGAATAGGGGTAGTGGCTATAAGATATATGCATTTAAGGGGTCTACAAGACGTTATGCAATTAATTATAAGAGTTAAGGGCGTTAGGGGGTAATATACCCATATATAGCTAATATAAGCTATATATAAGGTGTATATAAGAGTATAGGGCTCCCCTATAGAGGCCCCTATGGTTAGGTTCTATAACAATTCTAAAGCCCTTATTCTAATCTAAACTTATAACTAAATATATCCTTAACTAATTTAAAAGGCTCCAACTTAAGCTATAAACGCGTATTAAATTAGGAAGGAACGCGTTATTTCTACTAGACTTTTATTTTATATTTAATCTAGAGCTTTTGCAACTAAATATACCCTAAACCTACATATAATCTATAGATCTTAGTATAGGCTTTACCCAAATCGTCTTAAAGCTTATAGGGATAGAGTTAAAATACTTTCTAAATTAGAGTCTATTAAAATGCAGTTTACTATAAGACCGGCTTCCACTCTAACCCAATTTAACTTAGCAATCTAGGATAAACCGAAATGTTTTTAAAGCATTAGAACATTCTAGTAAATCTCTATAAAATATAAAAAAGTTAGGTAATAAAGTAGTAGGTAGGGAGGTAATTAAAAAACTTTAACAATAAATATAATATAAGGAACTAACTATAAAGAGTAAAAGGACTGCTGTAGCTTAACTACGGCCTCGTGCCCATTATTAGCGGCCTATAATAGTGGCGTTCAACCGGACCCTTTATCCTTTAAGTTGACTTTAACCTTACCCGTCTTAAGCAGCAGCTTGACCACGGCCTCGTTCCCGTTCTTAGCAGCCTATAATAGCAGCGTTTAACCAAACAAATTATCCTTTAAGTTAACTTCGACCTTGCCTGTCTTGAGCAGCCGCTTAACCACGGCCTCGTGCCCGTTCTCGGCGGCCCATAATAGCGGCGTTTGACCGGACCCGCTCTTCAAGTTAACTTCGGCCTTGCCTGTCTCGAGCAGCAGCTTAACCACGGCCTCGTGCCCGTTCTTGGCAGCCCATAATAGCGGCGTTTAACCGTATTCATTATCCTTCAAGTTGACTTCGACCTTGCCCGTCTCGAGCAGCAGCTTAACCACGACCTCGTTCCCATTCTCGGCGGCCCACGATAGCGGCGTTTGACCGGACCCTTTATCCTCCAAGTCGACTTCAACCTTACCCGTCTTAAGCAGCAGCTTGACCACGGCCTCGTGCCCATTCCCGGCGGCCCACGATAGCGGCGTTCAACCGGACCCGCTCTTTAAGTTAACTTCGGCCTTGCCCGTCTCGAGCAGCAGCTTAACCACGGCCTCGTGCCCGTTCTTGGCAGCCCATGATAGCGGCGTTTGACCATATTTATTATCCTTTAAATTGACTTCGACCTTGCCCGTCTTGAGCAGCAGCTTAACTACGGCCTCGTGCCCGTTCCCGGCGGCCCACGATAGCGGCGTTTAACCATATTTATTATCCTTTAAGTCAACTTCGACCTTGCCCGTCTTGAGCAGCAGCTTAACTACGGCCTCGTTCCCGTTCCCGGTGGCCCGCGATAGTGGCGTTTGACTAGACCCTTTATCCTTTAAGTTAACTTTGACCTTGCCTGTTTTGAGCAGCAGCTTAACTACGGCCTCGTTCCCGTTCCCGGCGGCCCATAATAGCGGCGTTTAACCGTATTTATTATCCTTTAAGTTAACTTTAACCTTGCCCGTTTTAAGCAGCAGCTTAACTACGGCCTTGTGCCCATTCCCGGCGGCCCACGATAGCGGCGTTCGACCGTATTTATTATTCTTTAAGTTAACTTTAACCTTGCCCGTCTTAAGCAGCAGCTTAACCACGGCCTCGTGCCCGTTCTCGGCGGCCCACGATAGCGGCGTTTGACTGTATTTATTATCCTTTAAGTCAACTTTAACCTTGCCTGTCTCAAGCAGCAGCTTAACCACGGCCTCGTGTCCATTCTCGGCGGCCTATAATAGCGGCGTTCGACCGGACCTGCTCTTTAAGTTGACTTTGACCTTGCCCGTCTTAAGTAGCAGCTTAACCACGGCCTCGTTCCCATTCCAGGCGGCCTATAATAGCGGCGTTCGACCGGACCCGCTCTTTAAGTCGACTTCGACCTTGCCCGTCTTAAGCAGCAGCTTGACCACGGCCGCGTGCCCGTTCTCGGCGGCCCACGATAGCGGCGTTCGACCAAACCCACTCTTTGAGTTGACTTTAACCTTGCCTGTCTCGAGCAGCAACTTGACCACGGCCTCGTGCCCGTTCTCGGCGGCCCATGATAGCGGCGTTTGACCATATTCATTATCCTTCGAGTCGACTTTGACCTTGCCCGTCTCGAGCAGCAGTTTGACTACGGCGTCGTGCCTCAAAAATGACCCAACCATAATACTGCTTGTGAACCGCGGAGTGGGACTGTATGGTTGAACCATAACCATATTCCAGTGTACATTGAACCAATTTTGGAATCGCGGGCTGTGAGTGTCGCAGATTTTGAGAACCGATTGCAATATTTCGCCAGTTGCTCTTTTCTGCGCTCGTCGGTAGTGGGTAGCCCAAAAACGTGCGGCATAACTAAGGTAGCCATGATTTTCTGTGGGCTGCTTAATGGCAAATCTATGACTTGTCGTTTCGCCAACGAAGCCATCGTCAAAGATAGTGAACATGAGATAGATGATACAGATTCTTGCCATAAGAAGCTCTGATGCCACTAGGTCGATAGAATGTTGCCATCGACCAACAACCGCCTCGCTCTTTGCAATAAGAAACTCTTTTGCGGTCTGATGGATCAGATAGACCTTCTGATCTATGACACTCACAAAGAGACCACAGAGATTTCTGACTATGGTTTCAAACCTTGCCTCACTTTTAAGGTCAAGATCTTCGTACGATCTGTGGTGATCTTCAATGGCCAAAGCAATGTTCATCTCTTGTAAGGTGAGTGGCCGTTTCGCTGCGACAATGATGCGGAGAAGTTTCTGCGCTCGGAGTCGTTCTCTGTCTCGGATTCTGGATAGAATCGCCTCGTATGCTTGGTCTACTGTACTCGGAAGGGTGCCGATGATCTCTTTCAGCTTCGTACTCGAGAGCTCAATTTCGTCCTGGATTATATCAAAAATGAGTTTTGACCAGAGATAAGTCCGGTTGGTCATGCTTAAGAGCCCGTCTTCGAGGGTTGACTGCTCCAAATCATCAAGGCTCAGTTCCAGTCCGAGATTCGCGACTCTCCATTTAATGACAATATTGACCTCGCGGCTAATCGCTTCTGATTCTTTCTCGCCTTGTAGCCGTATCGTAGGAAAGTTATGTGTTAGCTTTGTAAATCGCCGTTCAATGTCAAGGTAAGGGCGGCTGGTGACAAGAAATTTAAGCTTGGATAGGTTTTCCTCTGAAGAGGTGACTTTCTTATAGAAAGCATTTAGAGCGTTAATGATTTCGTATCGCCCTAATTCTTCGCATTCGTCTAGAGCATCTAGAATGCAGACGACTTCGCCAGCTTTTGGATCAGTTGAAGCCTTTGTAAGGATACTCCATAGTTTATAAAATGATTGCGGTAGTCGATTTCCTTCGGCTGTGTAATCTAGCATAGCATAATGGATGAGTAACTGTTTCTGTGAGAATAGCTGGTGTAATAATGCGGAGAGCGCGCTGGTAGCACTTTTCTGTTCTTCGTTGTCATCCTTAAAGAAGAAGTAGCAAGTGACGCGAGCCTCGGTGCCTTTTAAGTCATTATCTATAAGGGATTTAGATAGAACCGATTTACCGCATCCTGGATCTGCGGATACCCAAAGCAGACCCGAGGAATTACTTTCTCGCCACTTCTGGAAATGCTTATGCTGTAGAAACCACTGGCAAGTCCCTTTAAGTCGATTGGGATTCCTATCTTTGAATTGTTCGTAGTTTGAAGTACGCAGCACTTGTAGGCATTTGCGTTCCTCTTGACTTAATTCTACTTTCTTCTTGTCCTGTTTTTGTTCTTTTATAAAAATTAGGTTATAAAGGCTTTAAGAGTACTTAACTACATACTAGGAATAGGATCCCGCGACACGTCTTCCGCCTTCGCAATGAGCTCCTCGATGTCCTCTTTCACCCACTCGTACCCTTTGTCGTTTCTCCCACCGAATTTGACCATTCCGATATGGTCTGCGTCTATTGTTCTCGCCCGCTGGTCAGGGTGATCTAGGGTGGAGGAGTCGGGGGGCACGATCTATTGGACTATTAGTTACTTCCAACACCTGAAGTGGGACACTCAGGGTTGTCGATGATATTTTTATTCATTGCTTTATAACGATATATTCATTCATAAGGAGTGATAATGATTGAATATTTTACCAGCCCTTATGAATGAATATTCATAAAATTATAAATATATAT